>Ga0114958_10000591_pt1 | contig 31010 bp, 20 predicted proteins | sample C_130208_EF_Meta_FD_89577 | JGI IMG/M metagenome (GOLD analysis project Ga0114958, IMG submission 89577) | Freshwater microbial communities from Lake Croche, Canada to study carbon cycling - C_130208_EF_MetaG | ecosystem: Environmental > Aquatic > Freshwater > Lake | place: Lake Croche, Canada... | reverse complement strand
GTCCATTCAAAAACATTGGTGGATTAAATCGTACGAACTTGACAGCTAACTTAGGTTTTGAATTAGCGAAAGGGTTGAAATTGCGTTCGATTACTCAATTAGTATATACGAAAAACACGATTAATGATGCGACAGGTCGCTCGATTATCTATTCCGTATTTAACTCTCGTCCTTTTGCTGATTATGAGTTTAAGGATAAAGATGGTAATTACCCAGTGTATTTCGGTGACGCGGTGGGTGTAAATGGTGCGAATCCTAACTTCGTAAATTATTACACCCAATCATTGATTAATACAGTGGACGTAAATCAAAGCTTAAACTTGAATTACGAAATCAATAAATTCGTGTCATTAGATGCGAAATATGGTATCAACTACCAAAACACGGCTGAGAAATACACTTACTTGAACCAATCAGGTAACAAAAACGTAATGGATCAGCAATATTGGTATTCATACTATAATGGGAACGATGCGAACGGAGAGTTAGTAAACTTCCAATCGACTCGTACTTTCCAAAACTTATTAGCATCTGCTTATTTCAAAACAGATTTCCAAAAGGATTTTGGTATTAACATTCCATTACGTACAACAACGCAGGTGGCATTTGACTACCGTAATCGCTATAACACGGTGTATGGTTCTTATGGTATTGGCTTGCCAACTTACACGCCATTCAATACATCTCAAGCGGCTGAAACGCACGTATCAACGGATTATAGAACTCCGTTTATTACTTATGGTTATTTAGCGACACAACGTTTGGATTATGGTTCAATCGGTGGTTTATCTGCTGGTTTCCGTACGGATTATTCATCTGCGTTTGGTGCGGCGTCTACGCCACAAACTTTCCCTCGTGGAGATGCGTATTTACGTTTGTCTGAATTAGGATTCTTTAAAAATGCGGCGATTAGCTCGACAATCGAAGATTTCAAATTACGTGCAGCGTATGGTGAAGCAGGTATTCAACCAAACGCATTTGACCGGTATATTACCTTGAACACAGGTGTAATCGGTGGTGGAAATGCATTCTTCTTCCCATTGACACAATCAAATCCTAATTTGAACGTGGAAATTTCTAAAGAATTAGAGATCGGTACGGATATTGGCTTGAACTTAGGAAAATCTTCTCCTTGGTTGAACAATGTGAATTTCTCAGGTTCATACTGGAAGCGTTCGACGGATAATGCGATCTTTAACGTAGACGCGGCACCTTCTACGGGTATCGGTACGGTAAAAGATAATGCGTTCTCATTAGCATCTTCAGGTATTCAAGCCAGTTTAAATGCACAGATTTATAAGGATGCAGATTGGACTTGGAATTTCACAACAAATTTCGGAAAGCAAACATCTGAAATCACAGCTGTTCGTGGTGGTGCTGAGGTAGTTGTTACTTCTGCAGCAGGTTCTACAGGCTATGTGTTACGCGGTGGAGAGAAAATAGGTCAATTATATGGTTTCTTTGGTGTTCATAGCCTAGATGCTTTATTGCCCGATGGAAAGGTAGCTATCCCAGAAGCTTCTCGTTCTTTATATGAGGTAGCGAGCAATGGCTGGGTGGTAAAGAAATCAACGAAAGCACCTTATTTTTCTACGAAGCAATATTCATTTGGCGATCCAAATCCTACGTTTAATGCCTCATTCATTAATGAGTTGTCTTACAAAGGAATTATCACGTTCAATTTGCAAGTGGATTGGATTCAAGGCGCTCACTTGTACAACCAAACAAAAGAGTGGATGTATCGGGATGGTATCCATGCGGATTATCAAAAACCAATTACTATCAATGGAGAGACAGGTGCTTGGTCTGCTTTCTACCGTGGTGTGTATGCAGAGGTTTCACGTAATGGTACGAAGAACTACTTCTATGAAGATGCTTCTTTCGCTCGTTTGCGTAACTTATCTGTGGGTGTGGATTTAGTGAGAGTATTAGGTTTGAAAGGATTCAGAAAATTACAATTAGTAGCTTCTGGACGTAACTTGTATACTTTGACTAATTACACAGGTATGGATCCAGAGATTTCTTCTGGTACCGTGAACTCTGCTTGGGACCGTGGAACTGACCACAACTCAATGCCTAACTTACGTTCATACCAAATCCAATTAAACGTAGGTTTCTAATTCAGAATAGAAAAAGGGAATATTTAAATTTTAGAAATATGAAAAATATGAAAATAACCGCACTTTCCTTTCTGCTTTTAGCCGGAACGGTGATGTCGTGTAAAGATCAATTAGATATCCAAAATCCTAATCAGCCTACACCGGCAACGGCAGCATCTGAATCAGGTATTTTAGGATTAGCGCAAGGTGCCATTTATAAAAATGGTTTTACTTCAGCGGGTAATAAATACTATGATGGAGTTGTAGGAGCATTTTATAATGGAGTAGTAGGATTACATGAGTTAATGGGTGATATCGTAGCTGCAGAGGCTGCGAATACCTACATGAACAACTTGTCGGCTCCGGATATGGTTATTCTAGATAATGGTACACAAGTACCTAATCCAAATAACCCTCCAGTGCAAAAAACCTTGTTGCGTTCGGTGAATACGAATGCACAACAAGGGGGTAACCCAGGTTTCCATGAGTGGGCGATGATGTATCAGTTAAACAATGCATGTAACACGATTTTAGAGGCGGTTGAAAAAACTACGTTCACGGGTGATGCAGCTGCAAAGAAAAATGCGATCAAAGCTTGGGCTTATTTGTGGAAAGGTTATGCCTATTCACGCATTGGTTCCATGTATTATGCAGGTTTAATTGTCAATACTGCTTCGGTAACGAATAGTACCTATGTAACCAAAGAGGCGATTATCACGGAGGCAAATGCCAATTATGATAAAGCCGCTGCTGCGGCAAGTGCTTCTGGATCTACAGCTGCGTTTACCGATATTATCACCGCTTTGATTCCAGATTTCTTCCAGAATGACAAAGGTGGTGTTCCTACCGCTGCACAATGGGCGAAGAATATCAATACCTTGAAAGCACGTAATATCTTGGTAAATACACCAACAGCTACCATGTCTGCTGCGCAATGGGATGCAATTTTAAGCTTAGCGAATGCTGGCGTAGGTGCTTCAGATCCTGTTTTTGCTGCCAATACCAATGCGAATGGTGATATTTTCTCAGCATCGAATTATAATGTAGCTGCTCGTTCAGTAGGTTCGAATGCATCAGGTGGATCTTATAAAATCTCTGAGCGTTTAATACAGGACTTTAATCCAGGAGATCAACGGTTGGCTCAAAACTTTAAGCAATTTCCTATTTGGATTGGAAATGCGGATCGTGGAAATTCATTCAATACCCGTTGGGCTATCAAAGACGGCGGTAATGGATTGCCTGGTGTAATGACCTACGTAAGCCGTACTGCTGGGAATGCTGTATTGTATATGTTAGGTTCTTATGAAGAGAATGAATTGATGAAAGCGGAGGCTAAGTTGTGGAAAGGCGATGTGGCCGGTGCCGCAGCGAGCATCAATGCGGTACGTAAGTACCAAGGCGCTGGTATCGATGATATTACTTCAAAGGATGCAGCAACGGTAAAAGAAGAATTACGTAAAGAGCGTCGTGTGGCGTTAGCTTTCCGTGGATTCTCGTTTTACGATGCACGTCGTTGGGGTGTTTTGGAAAACGGCCGCACAGGTTGTGTCGTGATTTCCAAAGACGGTTCTGCGATTAGCAAGAACGCAACAATCAAATATGGTTATTTAGATTATTGGGATGTACCCGATAATGAGTTAGCAAATAATCCAGCTGGCGCTGGAAGTGCACCTACAAAGAATCCAAAATAATTGATTCGAATTTTATTAAAAATGGGGGTTTTCGACAAGAAAATCCCCATTTTTTTTGCTTTTACTTTGTGAACTATTTGAAAATTTATAATTTGCTGAACTTTAAAATTATTTTTTCATTAAATAAACTAATCAACATGAAAAAACTCTTACTCGTATGGGTATTGATGATGACTGTTATCAGTTCATCTTTTGCTCAAACAAGGCAGGTAACAGGTAAGGTTACTGCCTCTGAGGATGGTACTGCGCTTCCAGGTGTCAGTGTCAGCCTAAAAGGTACCGCTCGGGGTACTACAACAGCCGCAGACGGTTCTTACAAAATTGCTGTAGGAAACGCTGATGCGATTGTTTTCAGCTTTATTGGTTACAAAGCACAAACGATTAATGTAGGTAGCCAAACCAACATTAACGTGGTTTTAGCATCAGATGCCTCTGAATTAGATGAGGTGGTTGTTACAGCCTTAGGTTTGACTCGTACGAAGAATTCACTTCCTTATGCGGCTCAACAAGTGAAAGGTGAAGAATTAACTCGTGTACGTAATGGAAATGCATTTTCTGCTTTATCTGGAAAGGTAGCAGGTTTGCAAATTACGCAAGGTAACACGGTGGGTGGTTCGACAAACGTGGTTATTCGTGGTAACAAATCGTTAACAGGAAATAACCAAGCGCTATTCGTAGTCGATGGTGTTCCAATCGATAACACAATCAAAAACACAGGAACTCAGCAATCTGGGGGTGGTGGTTACGATTATGGTAATGCGGCTGCAGATATTAACCCAGACGATATCGAGTCGATGACCGTATTGAAAGGAGCTGCTGCGACTGCACTTTACGGTTCTCGTGCTTCCAATGGTGTGATCATGATCACGACAAAGAAAGCGAAAAAAGGCTTAGGCTTGACAATCAATGCGGGTTTGACCGTTGGAATGATTGATAAATCTACTTTCGCTTCTTACCAAGATGGATACGGAGCTGGATATTCTGATCCCTATCAAAAAGATGGTTTCTTGTATTTTGATGCAAATGGTGATGGAACGAAAGATTTAGTTGTACCTACGGCAGAAGATGCTTCTTATGGGGTTAAATTTAATCCTAGTTTAATGGTTTACCACTGGGATGCATTTGATCCTGCTGGTCCAAACTACTTAAAAGCGAAGCCATGGGTAGCTGCTCAAAATACGCCAGTTACTTTTTATGAAACTTCGATTTCAAATAACACAAACATCTTATTAGATGGCGCGACAGACAAAGGAAGCTTTAAATTAGGCTACACGCGTAATGATGAGCGTGGTACATTGCCAAATAGCTCAGTGTCTAAAAACACCATGAACTTAGCGGGTACATATACCCTTTCTAAGAAATTCACAGCATCTGCTGCGGCGAACTTTTCGATCATTGATGGAAAAGGTCGTTATGGATCAGGATATTCTGGATTAAACGTAAATCAAAACTTCCGTCAGTGGTACCAACGTAACGTGGATATCCAAGAGCAAAAAGAAGCTTATTTCCGTAATCAGAAAAACGTAACTTGGAACTGGGGCGATCCTTCATCAGCTGCGGGTTTAAAGCCAATTTATACGGATAATTATTATTGGACACGTTATCAAAACTATCAGAATGATACACGTACTCGTATTTTTGGAAATGCGATGTTGAATTATAAGGCAACATCTTATTTAGATTTCATGGGTCGTGTGACGATTGACACCTACAATGAATTCCAAGAAGAGCGTAGAGCGGATGGATCTCAAGGAGTGGCAAGTTACAGTCGTTTAGATCGTACGTTTAATGAGACCAACTATGATTTGATGGCAAATTTCAATAAAGACGTATTAACGGGCTTAAACGTTCGTGGATTAGCTGGTTTGAACTTACGTAAGTCTTATTCTCGTGCAATTTCAGCCGGTACCAATGGTGGTTTGATCGTTCCAGGTTTGTATTCAGTTGCGAACTCAAAAGGAACTGTCGCTGCGCCATCTGAATCATATGCACCACGTGAGGTGTTTGGTCTTTTTGGAGGATTGACGGTGACCTATAAGGATTTCTTAACTTTAGATGGTACAATCCGTCAAGATAAGTCATCTACGTTACCGGTTGCAAACAATGCGTATTTATATTATGCAGGTTCTGCGAGCTGGTTGTTCTCACATCATATTGAAGATTTACCTTGGTTAACTTCAGGTAAATTGCGTGCGAATTATGCAACAGTAGGTAACGATGCGCCTTGGGGTTCAATCAAAAACGTATATGATCAACCATCTCCATATGGTTCGACGATTTTGTTCTCTGTGCCAAGTACACAAAACAATCCATTCTTGAAGCCTGAGCAAACTCAGTCGAAGGAAATTGGTTTGGAAATGGCATTTATGCAAAACCGTTTAGGATTTGACTTAACGTATTATGAAACAAATACATTGGATCAAATCTTACCTGCTTCTGTTTCGGCAGCGACTGGATTTACTTCGGCATATGTTAATGCAGGTAATATTGAAAACAAAGGTCTTGAATTGAGCTTGTATGCAAATCCAATTAAAACAGCTGATTTTTCTTGGAATGTGAATGTGAACTTTACAAGAAACCGCAGTTTAGTATTGAGCTTATATAATGATAGCAAAAACTTACAAATTGCTTCCTTCCAAGGGGGTGTTAGTTTAAATGCATCAGTGGGTGAGCCATACGGTGTGTTAAAAGGTAAGACTTGGAAATTTGTGAATGGCGAGAAATTGGTTAAATCCAATGGACGTTATGATATCACAACTACGACAACCAATATTATCGGTAACGTAAATCCAGATTGGATTGGTGGTATTAATAACTCATTGAGATACAAAAACTTAACTTTCAATTTCTTGATTGATATCAAAAAAGGAGGTTCAGTATTCTCACTTGACCAATACTATGGCGCGGCTACAGGTGTATTGCCTGAATCAGCTGGATTGAATGATAAAGGAAATCCTTCTCGTAGTTCAATTGCCGAGGGTGGTGGTGTGATTATGCCAGGTGTGTTAGCAGATGGAAGTAAAAATACGATTCGTGTAGAAAATGAGTATGGAACTTATGGCTATGCCTACAATCCTGCACACGCATTCGTGTATGATGCTGGTTATGTAAAATTAAGAGAGGCTAATTTAGTGTACTCTTTACCTAAATCTATCGTTCGTCAATTAGGCGGCGTGAAGGGTGTAGATGTTTCGGTGTTTGGACGTAATCTTTGGATTATTGACAAATCGGTTCCTTATGCGGATCCTGAAGAGAATTTATCTGCAGGTAACGTGCAAGGAAATCAGTCGGGAGCATATCCAACTACTCGTTCGATCGGATTTAACGTTAAATTATTATTTTAATCATTCTTAATTTTGATCAAGATGAAAAGAATACTCTTAATTTTTGTACCCCTTTTGCTTTTAGCAGGAGCTTGTACAGATGATATATCGTCTCTGAATATTGAGACGAAAAGGCCTGCGGCAGTTCCTGCTCCGACCTTGTTTTCGAATGCGGTGAAGACCCTTGCGGGTTCATTAGCATCTGCGAGTGTGAACACAAACGTGTTCCGTTTTACTGTTAGCCACTGGGCGATGGCAGTTTATCAAGATGAAGCACAATACGATTTCAATACGCGTAACATTCCTCAAGGATGGTGGACGACGATGTATCGAGATGTGATCACCGATTTACGTGAATCTACTAAATTGATCAATGCTGATGCTACGCTTAGTGCTGGCGAGAAAGCAAATAAATTAGCGATTAATGACATCATGGAGGTGTATACCTATAGTATTTTAGTTAATACGTTTGGTAATGTTCCTTACAAGGAATCTTTGGATGCAGCTAAATTATTTCCTGTGTATGATGATGCAAAAACAATTTCAGCTGATTTATTAGCACGTTTGAATGCAGATATCACGAAATTAAACACGGCGGCTGTAGGGTATTCTTCGTCAGAAGATTTAGTTTACAAAGGTAGTGTTGCGAAATGGGTGAAATTTGCTAACACGTTGCGTTTCAAATTAGGCATGGTGTTAGTGGATGTCGATGCGACTGCAGCTAAATCTGCAGCTGAAGCTTCTGATGCGGGTGCGATTTCTGCTTCTGCGGATAACGGTTTATTTGCTTATTTATCAGCCTCTCCTAATCAAAACCCATTATATACGGATATCGTTTTAGGTGGTCGTCAAGATTACATCGCTGCGAAGGATTTGATGGATAAATTGTTAGGATGGAATGATCCACGTACAGCTAAGTATTTCTCTAAAAATAATGCGGGTAATTATGCTGGTGGTATTGTAGGAAAAGCAAATACGTTCGTTGATTTCTCTCGTGCAGGTGCAAAAGTAATTGACGCGGCAGATCCATATGTTTTGGCTGATTATTCTGAAACGGAATTCTTGCGTGCTGAAGCGAAGGAAAGAGGTTTTAACATCTCAGGAACAGCTGAAGATCATTATAATAAAGCAATTACGGCTTCCATCTTATATTGGGGTGGAACAGCTGCAGATGCTGCGGCATACTTAGCTCAACCAGAAGTAGCTTATGCTACCGCTGCTGGGGATTGGAAGCAAAAAATTGGTACTCAAAAATGGATCGCATTATACAACCGTCCTTACGAAGGTTGGGTTGAGATTCGTCGTTTAGACCAACCTAAAATTTCTACTCCTGTGAATGCGAAATCGGGTTTCCCAACTCGTTTCAGTTATCCACAAAACGAACAAACGTTGAATGGTGCGAACTATACCGCTGCTTCTGCTGCCATCGGTGGGGATGTAGTAACAACAAAATTGTTCTGGGATAAAAACTAAGTACAAGAAAATTTGATTTAAAAAGGGGATAGCTTAGGCTATCCCCTTTTTTTTTAAACAATTTAAATTTTTATGGGTTAAGTTCTTGGTCATAATTATTTTTAATAATTATTTATTTTTCACTTAATCTCAAACACCATGAAAAAACTCTTACTCATTTGGGTGTTAGTCGCATGCAGTTTTGCATCCATCTATGCTCAAACAAGACAAGTTTCAGGTAAAGTCACCTCCTCAGAAGATGGAAGTGGTCTTCCTGGAGTTAGTGTCAGCTCAAAAGGTTCTGCCAAAGGAACAATGTCGAATGCCGACGGTTCTTATGTGATTTCAGTAGCCGATGGAGCTTCTATCGTATTCAGTTTCGTTGGATTTAATTCACAAACTGTTCCGGTGGGCAACCGCTCCGTGATCGACGTTAAATTAACCGTAGATAATACGCAATTATCGGAGGTAGTCGTTGTCGGTTATGGCACTAAAAAACGTCAGGAATTTACGGGTTCTGCCTCGACGATTAAGGCTGCAAGCATCGCAGAACGTCCCGTTCAAAGTTTCTCCCAAGGATTAACAGGACAAGCAGCAGGGGTAAACATTACCCAGCCCAATGGTTTATTGAACAATCCTCCGGTCATCCGTGTTCGTGGTTTGAGTTCTTTATCCTTAAGTTCATTTCCTTTGGTTGTAATCGACGGGATACCTATCTCGACAGATAACGTGTCTGCTAATTCGACAACGAATAACCCATTAGCCGATATTAACCCTTCTGATATTGAGACCATCGACGTATTAAAAGATGCGGCATCCGCAGCGATTTATGGTTCTCGTGCCGGTGCAGGGGTTTTAATAATTACCACCAAGCGCGGTAAATCAGGAAAAGCGAAAGTGTCTATTGATTCATGGGCCGGCGTAAGTTCGGCCGTTCGTTTGCCTAAGGTTTTGAACGCTGAACAATATATGTTTCATAAAAATTTGGCGATTGCGAATGCCTTATTGTTGAATCCAAACGCGGTGACTTCGACTCAACGTAATTCATTGAATCAGTCCTTCTTGCCTAATTACAATCCGGACGGTTCTTTGATTGATACGGATTGGTATAAAGAGGTGTATCAAACTGCGGTATCGCAAAATCATAATATGACGATTACAGGCGGAACGGATAAAACGTCCTATTATTTCTCGGCGGGTTATTCAGATCAAGATGGATTTTTGAAAAGTAATAGCTTCCAAAGACGTTCTGGTCGTTTCAACATGGATCATCAGGCAACTAAATGGTTGAAATTTATTACAAATTTCAATTACTCAAATACCTATAACAAAGCACCTATGTCAGGTTCTAATCCAGGGGGTGCCTTTAATACCTCGGGTTTGGGTCGTATCGCGGTGGCGCAAGTTCCTAATTTACCAGCGTATTTACCGGATGGGAACTACAATTTGGAAAATAATACGGTTGGTCGGATGAATAACCTTTTGCCAGCACAATTTCCAAATCCAGCGGTGGTTCGTGATTTAGATAAAATTACGTCTGAAAATACGCGTTTGATTGCGAATTTAGGAGCAGAAGTCAAGATCATTGATGGCTTAATGTATAAGATTAGTTATTCGTGGGATCGTAGAAATACGGAAAATATTCGCTTTTTTAATCCGTATAACGGGGATGGTTGGTCTGCCGGAGGAGATGCTTATAATAATACGGCACGCTCGGACAACTGGAACTTGATCAATACCTTGCAATACAATCTTAAATTAGGCGAAAAGCATAATTTCTCTGCGGTGTTGGGTTCTGATTCGCAAAAAACTCGGGTATTAAACTGGGGTGCGCAACGTCAAACCTTGGCTGATTATTTCTTCACAGATTTCCAAGGAAATTTCGGGACTAACTTAGCAGCTGGTAATGGAATTTACCAAGTCGCTTATGAGGCCTATTTAGGTAATTTCTCTTATAATTTTGGGGGTAAGTATTTTTTATCAGCGAATTATCGTCGGGATGGAAACTCAGCTTTATCAGCAGAAAATCGTTGGGGTGATTTCGGTGGAGTATCTGCTGGATGGACTATCTCTGAAGAGAAGTTCTTCAAAAACATGGATCTAGGTAATAAAATTTCAAACCTTCGTTTGAAAGCATCTTGGGGTAAAGTAGGTAACGGAAACGTTCCGAATGCCTATGGTTCTTATTCGACTTTTGGATCTGGTTTATATGGAGCGGCGCCGACCTTGGCGTTTAACCAAGCGGGTAACAAGGATTTGAAATGGGAAACTTCTGAGCAAAGCAATTATGGAATTGATATTAGTTTCTTGAATGATCGGATTACGGTGGAGGCGAATTATTACAACAAAGACATCAATAATTTGATCTTGAACGTTCCACAAGCGCCTTCCAAAGGTATTCCAGGGAATTCGATTTTAGCAAACGTTGGTTCGATGTACAATCGTGGATATGAATTAGCTGTAACCGCTACACCGATTAATACAGGTGGATTCATGTGGACAACGAATTTGAATTTTGCAACCAACGAAAATATGGTTACCTCCTTAGTGGATGCGAACACACCAATCTTGACTGCAACTTCTGGTTTAGAGGTAACTTCCATCACAAAAGTCGGTTATTCTGCGGCCCAAATTTACGGTGTAAAAACCGATGGTGTGAATCCCGAGAATGGTCGACGTATTTATATCCGTAAGGACGGCGTAAAAGTTCAATACCAACATCTAGGTGGGGCGAATGCTTGGACTTTCTTATCCGATGGAAAACCGACCGTTTCTCCTTCTTCGGAGCAACAAATTTTAGGTAATACACTTCCAACCTATTATGGAGGTTTCAACAATACCTTTAAATACAAAGGATTTGACCTAGGATTGAACTTCACATTCTCAGGTGGTAATTACATTTACAATGGTTCACAGGCTGGTTTACGTGACCAACGTGTTTGGAATAACTCAGTAGATGTCTTGAATGCTTGGTCTAAACCAGGTCAAATTGCAGAAATCCCTCGGCCTGTGTACGGAGATAACGTGTCAAACGGTTCTTCCTTCTTGATCGATGCGAATATTCAAAAAGGAGATTTTATCCGTTTGCAAACAGCAACGTTAGGATATAAAATCCCTGCGGATTTATCAAAATTGGGCATCACATCGATTCGTGTGTATGCGCAAGCAAACAACGCATTTCTTTGGACGGAATATTCAGGGGTCGATCCGGAAATTTCTACGAATGGAGATTCGAACTTGGCTTCCGGTATTGAACGTAATTCAATCCCGCAAGCACGATCATTCACATTTGGTCTTAACATAGGTTTATAATTTTAAAGGATATACGAACATGAAATTATTCACAACAAAAATAGGAATGCTTGCCATCGCAATGGTTTTAAGTCTTTCTTCGTGTAATAAAGAATTCTTGAACGCGGTTCCGGAATTAGATTTGTCTGACGCAACGGTTTTTAATACCCCGGCGCGTGTACTTTCTCAGGTGAACGGGTTATATAGCTCAGCGAAATCAGGAAGTTTATTTGGAGGTCGTTACTTAATTTACAATGACATCCGTGGAGAAGATTGGGTAAACCGTACGACGAACTCAGTGACAGGATATTCTACCTACCAAGGAAATCAAGATCCTTCGGATTCATATTTGGCAGGTTTCTGGAATGTGGGATATGGGACGATCAATCGGGCGAATTTATTTTTAGAAGGCTTGGCGGCTAATCCTACTGTCGTTCCCGCAGCAACGGCGGCAAATTACCGAGGTGAAGCAAAATTCATTCGCGCTTTGACCTATTTTGCATTAGTGCAATATTTTGCAAAGCCATATGTATTAGACAAAGGTGCTTCTGCAGGTTTACCATTACGTTTAAAAGGCGAGACTTCTTCGGCGAATAATGCATTAGCGCGTAGTACAGTTGCACAGGTTTACGATCAAATTCTAAAGGATTTGAATGAGGCAGAAACAGAATTGCCAGATAGTTATTCTTCTGCTTTGTTGAACACGACACGTGCGCACAAAAACTCGGCGATTGCTTTAAAAACACGTGTTTTATTAGCGAAAAATGATTTTGCGGCAGTGATAACAGAGGCTAATAAAATTGTTTCTGCAGCCGCTCCATTTAGAAATGCAACTCGCGTAGCCTTTGCTTTACAAGCAGATGTGTCCAATGTGTTCAAAGCGCCGTATACCACTTCGGAATCTATTTTCTCTTTTCCGATGGATGCAACGAATGCGCCGGGAACGCAAAACCAATTGGGTTATTATTTCAATGCCGGTAACGTCGAGTATTATTTAAATACAGGTCCGACGGGAATTTATAGTCAAGCACAATTTAGCGCAACGGATGACCGGAAGACGAAATTGACCGTTGCGACAACGGCCGTAGCGAAATTTCCTTCCTCTACTAAATTCAGCGGAGTTTCACCTTACATCGATTATGTGCCAAACATTCGCTATGCAGAAGTGCTTTTAAATCTCGCGGAAGCTGAGGCAGAAGTAGGAAGTCAAGCGCGATCATTGGCCTTGTTAAATGCGGTACACCAACGCTCTGATGCTACCTATGATTTCGGAACCTTGGATAAATCGGGATTAATCAAAGCTATTTTGATGGAACGTCGGATTGAATTCTTAGCAGAAGGTTTCCGTGCAAACGATGTACTTCGTCGTGGTGAGCCCTTGAATTCATTTGGAGCTGGATCTATTATTCAATCTTCAGATCCACGGTACATTTATGGAATTCCGTTGGGAGAAATTCAAACGAATCCTGCGATTGGAAAGTAAAAATCAGAAGTGATTAAACGCCCCTGTTTAATTATAAGGGATGTTTGAACTAGGAATAGGACAATAAAAAAGGGTGATTCGAGAGATTCACCCTTTTTTCGTTAGGCTGTTTACCAGATTTTTAATCGATCCTCCGGTTTTTTATAAAGTTTATCACCCGGTTTTACATCGAAGGCTTTATACCAAGCGTCCATGTTAACCGGCGCACCAATGGTCCTGTATTCGCCAGGCGAATGCGGATCGGTGTAGACTTGTTGTGCCGCAGCTTCAGGTAAAGTCGATCCTCTCCAAACTTGAGCAAAAGCGAGGAAGAAGCGTTGGTCTGGTGTAAATCCGTCTATTTTCTTTTTTGATTGACCTTGTTTCGTCATTTTAAAGGCTTCGTAGGCGATATTTAATCCACCTAAATCACCAATATTTTCGCCCATAGTTAATTTGCCATTCACGTGAATGGTATCTAATATGGTATATGCGTCGAATTGCGCACCAAGAATGGTTGTTTTGGCTTTGAATTTGGCCAAATCATCCTTTGTCCACCAGTTACGCAACGTTCCATCTTTATCATATTGACTACCTTGGTCATCGAAACCATGTGACATTTCATGTCCGATTACAGCGCCAATCGCACCATAATTAATGGCATCATCCGCTTCTGCCGCAAAAAATGGAAACTGCAATATCCCGGCTGGGAAAACGATTTCATTCATAACGGGGCTATAATAGGCGTTAACCGTTGGCGGAGTCATGTTCCATTTGCTACGGTCGATGGGCTTATTTAATTGATCCAGGTTTTCCTTATAGCCCCAAGCACCCGCATTTCGCATGTTTTGATAGTAGGAATTGGCAGAGATTTCTAGGCCTTCGTATTTTTTCCAAACATCCGGATAACCGATTTTTGGCGTGAAAGCATGTAATTTATCTTTTGCCTTTTGTTTGGTTACATCGCTCATCCAATCTAGGTTGTTGATTCGGATTTCAAAAGCTTTACGCAGATTGGCTACTAATTCCGTCATGCGTTCTTTGGCGATGGGTTTAAAGTAGCGGGCTACGTAAAGTTGGCCTAATAATTCACCGATGACGCCGTCGGTGAGGGAAGACATGCGTTGCCAACGAGGCGTTTGGACCTTTTGACCGGTCAACACTTGTGAATAGGCAAAACTCGCCTTCACGAATGGGCTACTCAAATAGCTGGCGGAGCCTTTCAGAATGTTCCATTTCAAATATACTTTCAGGGATTCAACCGGTGTTTTTGCCAACATGTTCGATAATTCCGTAAAAAAGGCTGGTGCTGACACTAAGATGGAGTCTTGGGTAGGAACGCCAAGGGTTTTGAATTGTTCGTTCCAATTGATCTCGGGTGTTTTCGCTTGGAAAGTAGACCAAAGTAATTTGTTATAGGTTTTGTAAGGATCCCGCATTTCCACGCGAGACATTTGTGCGCTGGCCAAGGATTTTTCTAAAGCGTAGACCGTTTCGGCATTTGCTTTGGCTTCTGCGGACTGGGTTCCGGATAATTCAAAAAGTGTGCTGATGTATTTTTTAAAGGCATCTTGAATTTTAACGCTGCGGGAATCTGTCTTTAAATAATAGTCGCGGTCGGGGAGGCTAGTGCCGCCTTGACCTAATTGAGGAGCCATTTTTTCTACATTTTTTCGGTCTTGACTAATGTAAAAACCGTACAATGGAGAACCTAGTCCTTCTGTTTTAAAGCGCGAAACAGCCTGTAGGGCTTCTATTTTAGTTTGAATGGCATCGATTTTGGCTAATTCTGGTTTGATGGGTTCATAGCCTAATTTTTCGATTCGGATGCTATCCATGGCGGCCGTATAGAATTCAGCTACGCGTCTTTCTGGAGAGCCAGGAGCGTATTTGTTTAGGTTCTGTACGGCGTCCTCTAAGATAGTTTTAACGGCGTTGATGTTGAAATCGCGTAATTGGTTGAAGGTTCCCCAGCGGGTTTCTTTGGCTGGGATGGGGTTGTTTTTGGTCCAAATACCATTGGAATATTCGAAAAAATCATCGCCGGGTTTGACGGATAAATTCATGTTAGCTCGGTCGATAAATTTCGTGGGTTTATCTTGAGCGAATGCTAGGTTGCTTAGAAGCAGACTTCCGCTCAAAGCAAAGAGATAATAAATTTTATTCATGTTTTTAGTTTAGTTGAACTATTAAATTAATAAGTTTGAAAATAAAAACATCTTAAATGAAGAAATTGTTATCAGGTTTTGCATTTTTAGTACTATTTGCAGGGGGTTTATTTGCCCAAAATCCTGTTTCCAAGCCTTTGACCCATGAAATTATGGTGAAATTAAAAAAGGTGGGAGCGCCTCAAATTTCGCCAGATGGGAAATGGGTGATTTATTCCCAGGGAGAATCGTCGTATGTGGTGGAGGATAATTCGAGTGATTTGTGGTTGGCTTCCACGGATGGTTTAATTGCTCCGCGTAAATTAACAAGTTCAAAGGGCGGAGAAGATGGATATTTTTGGCATCCCAAGGGAGATAAAATATATTTTTCGGCCAAACGTGACGGGGATGAGGTAGCTCAATTGTATGTTTTGTCCTTGCAAGGGGGTGAGGCGCAGCGATTGACAACACTTTCGACTGGTGTTTCAGGCGCAAAAATTTCGGATGACGGTAAATACATTGCCTTCACTTCGCGTGTATTTCCGATGGCCTTTACAGATTCTTTGAGTAAGAAAATGGCCGAAGAAAAGAAGAAAATCAAAACGAAGGCGCGGGTGTATACGACATTTCCGATACGGTATTGGGATGCGTGGTTGGATGAAAAGCAGGGCCATGTTTTTGTGATGGATGCTTCAGGCTCAGCGCCAAAAAATATTTTTATAGACGTGTCTATTGTTGAGTCCAAAGGTTTTCGCCTAGGTGGATTTTCGTTTAGCCCAGATAATCAATCGATTGTTTTTTCTGCGAGTTCGGATTTTAATACCTCGGCGTATCAGTCGCCGACGTTTAATTTGTATCAAATTTCAATTAGCGGAGGAAAAGAGAAGGCATTGACTTCGGATGGGATGGATTATACGGGGGTAGATTTTACGGGGGATGGTCGTTATTTGATTACGACGGGGAATTTGAATGGGAATAAATTGTATTATTTACCGCATGTGTATCGATTTGCCTGGCCGGCGATGACGGGGAAGACGGAATTGGCGGTTAAATTGGATCGACCTTTCAATGATTATGTGGTAGCGGGATCGGATCTGGTGGCGAGTATTGAGGATCAGGGGGTGGATCGTTTGGTCAAAATTTCAACGGAAAACGGTTCTGTTTCACCACTTTTAGGTGGGGATATGGGTTCTTACACGGGTGTTTCGGTGGCGGCTTCGGGGGCTTTGGCCTTTAATTATCAGCATTTGGGTGCGGCGCCTGAGGTGTACTCATATGTGGGTGCAAAGAAACTTGCGATTTCGAAATGCAATGATGGGGTGTTGGCGGGATTGGATATGCCACGGCCGGAGGTGATTTGGACGACGACGAGTCGCGGTAAGAAGGTGCGGAGTATGGTATTAAAGCCGGCGGGATTTGATCCGAATAAGAAATATCCCTTGTTTGTGTTGATGCATGGGGGACCGGCGATTTCGATCAAGGATAATTTTGGATATCGTTGGAATGCGCATATTTTGGGGGCGCCGGGTTATGTGTTGGTCATGACGGATTATACGGGTTCTACGGGATATGGGGAGAAGTTTACGCAGGATATTCAATATGATCCGTTTCGGGGACCTGGGAATGAAATTTTGGAGGCTGCTGCGGATGCGATTAAGCGTTTTTCGTATATCGATGGTACGCGTCAAGCGGCGGGGGGTGCGTCGTATGGGGGGCATTTTGCCAATTGGATGCAGGCGACGACAACGCATTTTAAATGTTTGATTGCGCATGCGGGATTGGTGAATTCGGAGGCGCAATGGGGAACTTCGGATGTGATCTGGGGGCGGGAATTGATGAATGGCGGTGCGCCGTGGGTACCTACGAAGACGTGGGCTGAGCAAAATCCGATGCGTTATGCGGCGAATTTCAAAACACCGATGTTATTAACGGTGGGTGAAAATGATTTTCGGGTGCCGATAAATAATACGATTGAGAACTGGAGTATTCACCAGCGTTTAAAAATTCCGAGTAAGTTGATCGTTTTCCCTGGTGAAAATCACTGGATCTTAAATCCTGAAAATTCGAAATTTCATTATCAGGAGATTGCGGCTTGGTTAGCGACTTACTTGAAGCCATAAGCCTTACCTTCGCCAATCCTTGTCGGTTTGGCGAAGGTAGGTGGAAAAAAACAAATTCCTTTTTAAAAAACTTATAAAATCACCATTTGACCAGTCCTTACAGAATCATCGCAGGCAAAGGCGATTCGAAGGCTATTTACCGCATCATCTAGATGATCTGTTAAATCCAAATCTTCTTGAATCGCTTGTAAAAAATAAGCCTGTTCCCGGTCGCATAGTCCTTGATGATCGGGCTCGTCGGTGAGATTCACCCATTCGTCAGGCCGAGTAAATTCATTTTTTGTATCGATATCCGCCCAATGTACCCGCAGCGATTCTGTTTTCGTATGGGATTCTACCGAATCTGATTTGCCTTCGCCACCGGCTTCTTTGGCGACAATGGACACACTGCCTTTGGGGCCGAAAACGTCTTTGACGAAATAGGCCGTTTGCGAAATCATAGGACCCCAGCCGGCTTCATACCAACCCACCGATCCATCCTCAAAATGAATCTGCAATTGCCCATAATTATAATTACCCGCCGGAATGTCTTCCGTCATGCGCGCACCGATAGCCGACACACGAATCGGTTTGGAACGCGTCATTTGACACATCACATCGATATAATGTACCCCACAATCCACAATTGGACTCAAACTCTTCATTAAATTCCGGTGCACATCCCACATATAGCCATGGCTTTGTTGGTTTAAATTCATGCGCATCACCAACGGCTTTCCTAAATTTTTGGTGATCTCAATAAACTTTATCCAAGATGGATGATGTCGTAAAATATAACCAACGACCAATTTTCTCCCCGACCTACGCACCGCCGCCGCCACATTTTCCGCCCCTTGCAATGAATCCGCAATCGGCTTCTCCAAAAACACATGACATCCCGCTTCCAAAGCCATGATGGAAAATGCCTCATGGGTATCCGGATACGTAGAAATACAAACAGCATCCGGCTTCGTTTCCCGAAGCGCCTGCGCATAATCTGAAAATAGGGGATAGCCCCCGCCTAACTCTTCATTTAATTTCTCTTTACTAGCCCCCGTTGAAACCAAGCCACAAATGACAAAGCCCGGCGACATATGATAGGCCATGGCATGCGATGCACCCATGTTTCCACAGCCTACAACTAAAACTCGAATGATTGGTGATTGACTCATTTGAAATAGGTTTAAGCCCTAAAATTACAAAGAATCCTTAGGATTGCCATTTCCTAGCCTAGATTTTGCAGATTCTATATACATCTATAATCCCCTGAAATCCTTGTAAAGGCAAATAAATTTCAAAAATCTTTTATTGTACCAAAATTATACATTAAATTGTACCATGATTAAAATCAATATCCGCCAATGAATCGTAACGAATTTTTACAAAGATCTAGTGCTCTTTTAGCTGGAAGTCTTTTTATGCCTTCCATTTTGTCATCTCAAGCCTTTACAAAGAAGCCTTTAGGTGTTCAATTGTTCACGCTTTTCGGTAAAATTGACCAAGATGTCAAAGGAAATTTGCAAAAATTAGCTGAACTCGGATACACCGAAATCGAATCAGCCTTTAGTTTTAAGCCCGGATTTTATGGTTTATCAGGGTCCGATTTTATGTCAATGCAGAAGGATTTAGGCCTTAAATGGGTTTCCCATCACGTGATTGGAGCACCATTAAAACCCCGTCCTGGCATGGATGCTTCTCGCATGCCTAAATTGCAGACGCTGAAAAATGATGCCAATGAATTAGTCGATACCGTAGCTGCTGCGGGTGTCAAATACATGGTTTGTGCGAATATCCCGATTGAAAATAAAGCGGAAGTAGCTGAGGCCGTAGAATTGTTGACCAAAACAGGCCAAGCAGCCAAAAAAGCAGGCCTCGTTTTCTGTTACCATAACCACGATGCGGAATTTAAAATGATAGATGGACAACGTGCCTTCGATGTTTTTTCAAAAGAAATTCCGGCTGATCTCATGAAGTTTGAACTCGATTTAGGCTGGGCTTCCAAGGCCGGTGAGGATCCAGTGGCACTATTTGCAAAGCAACCTGGTCGTTTCCCGCTTTGTCATCTAAAAGATTTTGATGCCGACTTTAAAAATATCGTTCCAGTGGGGACCGGAATTATTAATTACAAACGTATTTTGGAAGCCTCTTCAAAAGGAGGTATTGAACATTTCTTTGTAGAACATGATATGCCAAAAGACGCATTCGAGAGTTTGGGTATTTCAAAAAAGAACCTCGATTCGATTTTATAAAATTATTTTGATGAAGTAAATTGGTGATTACAAAAAAATCCTCGCTGCTTGGCAAGGATTTTTTTTAGCTCAAAATAAAAAATTCATAGGGTCCACACCTCAGATGTTCCTCATCCGAACCGACTGTAAAGCTTTTTCCTGACCAGGCATCTCTCAGTTCCAATGGTCTTTTCCCTTCACGTTCAAAAGCAAACCAAGTCAAATCCTGCACATCCCCACTAAAATTAAAGATAAAATAAACGCGTTCCTCACCAATATACCGCTCATATCCCACCACCGAACGGTTATGGCTGGCCATCCAATCAATATTTTTCAAGTCAGCCACGACATCCAAGGATTTACGTAAACTAATTAATCGTTGGGTCGCTGAAAAAACCTGTTGCTCCACCGTCCCTTCCTTCTCCGCTTTTTTATTCTTTTTCCAATCGATGACCGGTCGGTGCATCCAGCGATTATCATAAGCCTTCCCCGCATCCTGTAAATAAGAATAGTCATTCGTATAGCCCATCTCATCCCCATAAAACAAAACCGGAACTCCACCCAAAAACATGCAATGCGCCTGCATTAGAATGATTTTTTGGATCGCGGTGGCAATCGCCGACTTATTTTTAGACGCTAATGCCTTCTCTAATCCACACAGGGATGCCAATGAACCCGAAATTCGTGCATCCTGGGTTTTAGGATTCACCGCGAATAAAGCGCCAGTGGCCGGAGAATCCTGCTGCACCCCGCCATAATGGTTTTTCATGTACATTCGATGCAAATAAGGCGTATAGCCTGATTGTTCAATCATGTGATCATCATAGCCGAGGCCGATGTCATCATGGCAGCGCGTATATGTAATCCAACTCGCCCCCAAAGGTTTCTTAGACAATTCCGATTGAGCCGCCAACATCACCCGCGTATCTGCTGTCGCCAACGCATCCCATTGGACCGCCATATGCGTCGCATTATACGCAAAATCACATTCATGCGTGGCAAATCGCCCTTTCCCAAAATACTCCATGATTTGCGCTGGGGCCACAATCGCCTCGCCCAACAGTGCCATTCCCGGTGTCGCCACCTCCACACACAACTTAATCATTTGCAATAATTTATGCGCCTCGGGGAGATTTTGGCATGTCGTTCCTACTTGTTTCCAAATGAAGGCCGGTGCATCGATCCGAAGAACATCCACCCCCAAATTGGCATAATAAAATACATTCGCCAACATCTCCACGAACACCTTCGGATTCCTATAATTTAAATCCCATTGATACTGGTGAAACACCGTCATCACCCATTTGTCCATGCGCTCATCATAAATGAAACTACCCGGCGAGCTCTCTGGGAAAATCTCAGGCATGTCTTTTTCCATTTCATCGGGTATCCGACGATCCTCATACATGTAGAAATATTCCTGGAATTCCTTGTCTCCAGCCTGTGCCTTTTTAGCCCATTCATGGTGATGGGACGTATGATTTAAGACGATATCAATCATCAAATACATGCCTTTTTCCTGCATGCTTGCCTGTAAATCACTTAAATCCTGAATGTTCCCTAATTTTTCCTCGATTGCCCGAAAATCCTCCACCGCATATCCGCCATCCGATTCCCCTTCCGGACTTTTAAAAATGGGCATTAGATGCAAATAATTAACCCCTAAGGTTTCGAAATAATCTAGTTTTTTTCGTAGCCCTTGGAGATTACCCGCAAATCGATCCACATATAGGCTCATACCAGCCAATTGATTACTTAAAAACCATGTCCCGACCTTCTCCTTCTCTGCATCTCGCCTTCTCAAAGCCTCTTTGCGCGCTAGGTGCGCCAGGCAAATTTGGTCCAAAAGAGTTTCAAATAATCCCTCAGCCTGCGAATGATCACCATAAATTAGCTGAAAAATTTCAGTGATGTCATTGACATTCGCCCCCAAGCGTTGGGCAAATCCCACCTCTTTAATGTTATAGTTGGCCAAATAGCCATTGATTTTTTTTTGCAAAATTGAGTTATACACGTGAACTAGTTAAAAATTCGATTCGTTACATGTTTAAAGGCTTCCATTGCTCCCAAGTATTCGCAGGTTCTTGCGCCGGCTTTATTAGCATTTTGAATAATTTTTTCCCAGATAGGAAAATCCAATGTGGCCAGTTCTGTTTTTAGTTGATCCAATTGATACAAAACCGCTCCCACAAAAGCATCGCCAGCCCCGGTGGTATCCACGGGTTGAATCGGGATGCTCGGAATGATATATGTTTTTCCGTGAAGCCCTAACAGCGTTCCTTCTTTACCTAAAGTGATCGCAAAAACCCCTTTACAAACGGCTAGGAGTTTTTGGGCGGCTGTGGTTAAGTCATTTTCACCCGTGATTAAAAAGGCCTCCTCGTCGCTCAATTTGATGAAATCGGCCTCTTTGAGGAAAATCCACGATTGGTGAATGAAGCTTTCTTGGAGATGACCGAACAATAAATGCCGGTAATTTGGGTCAAAACTGATGATTTTCCCATGGGCTTTCGCCTTATCTTTTAAATGATAATAGGCCTCGTTTAAGGGACCATCTAAAAATGCCGTGGCAGAACCGAAATGAAGAATGGATAAGTCGTCTACGCTAATTTGTTCGATTTCAGCTTTGGTTAATTGAGCATCCGCGCCCCGATTAAAGACAAAATCCCGTTCACCATCAAGCATCAGGGAGACAAAAGCGAAGGTTGTAAAATAGCTAGGGTCCAAGTGGAGATGTGTGGTGTCCACGTGGAAATCTTCCATGACTTGTTTTAATTGACGACCAAACGGATCATCCCCCACTTTGGCAGAAAGGAAAATATTTCCACCGAGCGCACCGATGGCCGCGGCTACGTTCGTGGGGGCACCGCCTGGCTTTTTAAGAAAATGTTGGCCTTCGGATAGACTTTGTCCCTTGTCGGTACAAATCATATCTATCAAGGCTTCTCCAATACACAATACACTCATTAGGCGACTTTTTCTTCAGATGATTTAATCAATGAGGTAGCTAGCGCTGCGATGGCTAGAAAACCTCCCGCAAAGGTAATCGCATTTCTTGGATCTGAACCCAAAAAATGTTCAAAAATATAGCCGAAACTCAGGGTTTGAATGATCATCGGAATCACAATCATCATATTGATAATTCCCATATACACACCATATCGTTCTTTGGGTAATTCATTTACGACCAATAAATACGGAACGCCCATCATACTCGCCCAAGCCACCCCAAAACCAATCATGGGCGCAAAAAGCAAATATTTGTCGTGGATATTTGGTATGATCATCAAGGAAATCGTTGCTCCCAATAAACAAACAATGTGCACAAACTTAGCTCCGAATTTCTTGGCTAATGTTACCAACCCAAAGGCCGATAAAAAAGTCACAATATTATAAAAGCCATTGACCAATCCCGTCCAAGCCGCCGCTTCTTCATATAGCTTTAAGTTCTCCTCCGAGGAGGTATTCCAAACCGACCGTGCGATGCTTAAGGGCACATATTGCCAATAGCAAAAGAGCGCGTACCATTGAAATAAATAGACAAGGGCTAATTGCCAAAGGACTTTTGGCATATCTCCAATCGCCTCGATAATCTCCAAAAATGGCGTAAAAAATCCATGATCGCTCGCACGCAGGGCGGCTAATTCTTCCTCGCTTGGCGGAATTTCTGGCGTTTTACTCACCGACCAAAGTACCGAACCAATCGAGCAAATACTACCCACGAAAAAGGAACCATATACCCAATAGGGAATTCCAACGTCGCTAGCGCCCTTGATCGTCGATTGAAAAACGAATAGGGAAACATTCGCTAAGGTGATCCCTAAACCGGTAAAAAAACTTTGGGTGAGGAAGCCTTTGGCTAATTGATTCGTCGGTAATTTATCGGCAATAAAAGCCCGATAAGGCTCCATCGCTGTATTATTCGCCGCGTCTATAATCCACAATAAACCTGCCGCCATCCACAGGCTCTTGCTAAATGGAAAGGCGAATAGAGAAAGACTACAAAGAATGGCGCCGATGAGGAAAAAGGGTTTCCTTCGACCGTATTTAGGTGACCAGGTTTTGTCGCTCATGGCCCCGATGATCGGTTGGATTAGTAACCCTGTCACGGGCCCCGCCAGAAAAAGGAGCGGTAATTCACTTTCTTTGGCGCCAAGAAAACTGTAGAGGGGACCTATGGCCGTTTGTTGTAATCCAAAGCTGTATTGAATGCCAAAAAATCCAACGTTCATGTTGATAATTTGGCTGAAACTTAATTGTGGTTTTGTTAAAGACATACGTATAGGGCTATTCCAATTTAAATATAGATATTTCTAATGGATATGCCCAAACTGTCCTAGGCTGTCCGATTAATATTCTTGCGAAAGTGGATGTATCATGAGTTCATCGATGACGACATGGGCCGGTTGGTTCATCATAAAATAGATCGATTCGGCCATATCCTCTGGGGTCAGCCAAGTGGCATGTTCGGGAGATCCTTGGGGCGCCGCATGAAACATGGAATCTACTAATCCGGAATACACAGTAGATACTTTGATGCGGTCTTTGCGCAGTTCTTTTCGAAGGGCTTCTGTGAAGGCATGTTGGGCGTATTTACTTGCGCAGTACAAAGAGCCCCCGTCGAAAACCCGTTTGGCTACATCCGAGGCGATGGAAATGATATGTCCTTTTTGAGCTCTTTTCATGTAGGTGGTGACGGCCTTGGAACAGAGAAAAGTGCCTTTGACGTTTGTGGAAAATATGGAATCCCAGGTCGTTGCTGAATAGGATTCTGTGGGGCCAAAAGCGCCGATTCCTGCGTTATTGATAAGAAAATCAATTTTTTGAAAGGTGTGAGCTGTTTTGTCGATGGCGTCTTGGATAAAGGATTCATCGCCAACATCGCCGGCAAAGTACAAGGGCCGATGTCCAATTTCGGCAATTTCGGCCGCTAAATCTTTAAGGTCGCCGAGGGAACGGGCGATGAGGCTGAGTTGGAAATTATGTTTTGCCAATAACAAGGCCAAGGCGCGACCGATGCCTTTGGAGGCTCCGGTGATGATGGCGGTGGGGTAGGAGGAATTCATGATGTTTTTTTTATTCGTTTAACGGTATGAACTTACAAAAAAATAGGCGCTAACATGCCATGGATTGAAAAGAGATTTAGGAGGAGAAGCGCTTAGGGAAGGATCATCGAATTTGTTTTTGACACTATTTTTATAGTATTTTAAACAATTCCTATTTTTGTTTTGAAGAAATCCATCGCATTTTTAGTTAATCCACAAAAAAAATCGTCCAACATCTTGGACTACCTAACGTGGGTTTTGGCTCATGTGGCACAGAAAATGCCCGCGTGGTACATCCAAGTTTTTAGTGAATCGTGGCCGGAGAATTTTGAAAGTGTGGATGAGATTTGGTTAATGGGAGGCGATGGGACCTATCACTATTTTGTCAATCAATATCCTGAATGCTCATTGCCTATCGCCTTATTTAAAGGAGGGACGGGCAATGATTTTTATTGGAAGGTTTTTGGAGACATCAGTCGGGAACAACATTTATCTGATGTGTTAAAAGGAAAATCAGAGGCTTTGGATGCGGGGCAGGTGAATCATCTGTTATTTTTAAATGGGGTGGGTATTGGAATTGAAGGGGAGGTGCTGCGTTCGATGGATGCGATTCGATTTATTGGTGGCGCGATTGGCTATTATTTAGCGGCTATTCCAAACATCTTGCGATTTAAGGAATATGGGATATGGTTTGGGGAAAAGACCTCTGAAGCGGTGAAATCGGTATTTCTTTGCATGGTATTTAATTCGGCTCGAGCGGGGGGAGGATTTCATTTTTTTCCGATGGCGTCGATTCGAGATGGGCGATTGAACATGTTGCTTTGCGAGCCTTTGCCCGTACTAAAGCGCCTATTTTATATGCCCAAAATCCAACGGGGTAAACACGTGAATTATTCTTTTTTAGAATTTTCTGACATTACCTCCAAAACGATTTATTGTGACCGAGTTCTTCGCGCCCAAGTGGATGGCGAGGTCTTGGAATCTGATACATTTGATTTTAAAATTCTTCCTGCTAAATTTAGGTTTATTGTCCCTTAACGAATAAAATATGAAAAATAAGTATGCCTTTGTAATAGTTTTTATGATGCTTTCGAGCGCCTTGTTTTCCCAGGATGCGGAAAAGAAAAAAGTGATAGGTCGATTGAGTAAACTGGAATCCACCTATAGTCAAATAGCCAATAAAATTTGGGGTTTTGCGGAGGTGGGTTATAAGGAAAAGCAAAGTTCTCAATTGTTACAGGAAACTCTTAAACAAGCTGGTTTTTCTATTGAATCTGGGGTGGCTGGGATTCCGACGTCTTTTGTGGCGACTTTTGGCCAGGGGAAACCGGTCATCGGCATTATGGCTGAATATGATGCTTTGCCGGGGATGTCACAGGATTCTATTCCGACTAAACGTTCAATCGGTGCCACAGCGGGTCATGCGTGCGGTCATCATTTATTTGGTACGGCTTCTGTCGCGGCGGCGATTGCCTTGCGGGATTGGATGAAGGAAACGGGTCAAAAAGGGACCATTAAATTGTTCGGATGCCCGGCGGAGGAGGGTGGTTCTGGAAAAGTGTATATGGTGCGGGATGGACTTTTTGAGGGGGCGGATGTGATGTTGCACTGGCATCCGAATGACGTGAATTCGGTTTCGAATACCTCGTCATTGGCCAATAAAACAGGTAAATTCAGATTTTATGGCTTGTCTTCGCATGCGGCGGCCTCGCCTGACCGAGGAAGATCGGCCTTGGATGCGGTGGAGGCGATGGATTTCATGGCTAATATGATGCGGGAACATGTACCACAAACCACTCGGATTCATTATGTCATTACGAATGGCGGAAAGGCGCCGAATATTGTTCCGGATTTTGCAGAGGTGTATTATTATGTGCGTTCGCCGCAACGGGATATCGTCGAAGATGTGTGGGGACGTTTGCAAAAAGCGGCTGAAGGTGCGGCTTTGGGAACAGGTACGCGCTATGAATTGGAATTGATTGGCGGGGTATATGAAATGTTACCGAATGATGTTTTGGCTGGGGTAATGAGTTCAAATTTACAACAAGTCGGGGGTTATAGCTTAAGCCCGACTGAATTGGCTTTTGCCAAACAAATCCAACAAACGGAAGGAATGCGTCAGGTGGATTTAGGTTCCACGCAATCGGTAAGTCCGGGTCGGCCGGATCCATCGAGTGGCGGAAGTACGGATGTGGGGGATGTGAGTTGGGTGGTTCCAACGATTGGTTTAGGGGCAGCTACTTGGGTACCGGGGACGAGCGCGCATAGTTGGCAAGCCGTCGCCGCCGGCGGAACTAGTATAGGCAAAAAAGGTATGATGGTGGCAGCTAAGACATTGGCATCCACGGCTATGGATTTATTCAAAAACCCAAAACTGATTGAGGATGCGAGAGCGGAATGGAAAAAAAGAACCGGTGAAACGTTTACATATAAGGCCTTATTGGGAGACAGGAAGCCGGCATTGAATTATCGGGATTAAATTTTTGGTCATCGCAATCGTATGTTTAATCGATTCTTATTGTTGAATCGGCGCAAAGTCATTTTTAAATATGAAAATTCCGATTAGATTTGATCTTGTTTGTAATTAGACTTTATGGAAAAAAAGGAACTAAGTAGGTATCATTTTTTGAAATCCATTGGATTTAAGGGTTCAGCTTTGATGGCTATTTTGGCTTCTTGTACGCAGAAGGAAGATTATGTGTTGGATTCTTTGATTGTAAATAAAAATCTACAGCCGGTTAAAACCTTAGATAGTACGCAGGCGACTGCTTTGCCATCCTCTGGGGGAACGGCTTCACCAGGAACTACACCAGGGGGGACAGGGGGGTCTACGGGTGCTACAACTTCCTTGTCGGGAAAAGTGACCACGGACGAACTGAATTCGATCAAAAATTTTCTTTTAAAAATCGATTTGACGAGTGGGTCAGCGGCTGCGCTAAACACAGCAGGTGGATATATTATTTCAAATTCGATTGTTGTGGCAGCCTTTAATCCGGGTGAGTATGTGGCGGCACAAAATTTGTGTACGCATCAGCCGCGTGAACGAATCATTTTTAATCGCTCTGAATTTTATTGTACCGACCATGGGGCCCGGTTTTCGATAACGGGTCAAGGTTTGAATTCATTGGGCAGTCGAGGATTAATGGTGTATCGAACAGCCAATGATGGCAAAACCTTATTGGTTTATTCTTAAATTTTATCATATGCAATTGCTTTTTGTTTTTTTAATGGCGTGGATTGGCTGGGGAAATGATTTATCGACCGCTCAGCAAGAAGCCAAGGGTCAGCATAAATTAATTTTGCTTAATTTTTCGGGTTCGGATTGGTGCGGACCTTGTATTAAATTAAAGAAAGACGTGTTTGAATCTGAGGAATTTCAGGCATTTGCGGAGGCGAATTTGGTATTGGTTCGGGCGGATTTTCCGCGATTGAAGAAGAATCAATTGGCGAAAGACCAACAAGCAAAAAATGATGCCTTGGCTGAGCGCTATAATCATGACGGGAAATTCCCTTTGACAGTTTTGTTGAATGAGCAAGGCAAAGTACTGAAAGAGTGGGATGGTTACCAGCCATCGACGTCGAAGATGGTAGCAGAAATCCAACATTTTAGGTAAATGCATGAGGTTATTTAAACGCACGGATTTATTGATGGGAAATCGCTTCGACCTCGGCGTGGTGGGGGTGGATGAGTCCTTGGCTTTACAAGCCTTGGAAAAAGCCGTGCGAGAAATTCAGCGAATTGAGCAATTGTTTACAAGCTACCACCCTGATTCTCAGGTGAATTTAGTAAATACCAACGCGGGTTTGGAACCCCAAATCGTGGATTTGGAAATTATTCAGTTAATTGAACGGGCTCGTAAAATTTCCGAATTGACCCAAGGGGCCTTTGATCTAAGTTATGGCTCATTGGATAAGCGTTTTTGGAATTTTGATCGGGAGATGACGGAATTACCCTCAGCAGAAATGGCGAAACAGTCGGTTCGATTAATCAATTATCGAAATATTATTGTGAATCGCTCGGATTCAACCGTATTTCTTTCTCAAACAGGTATGCGCATTGGATTTGGTGGGATAGGTAAGGGATATGCGGCGGATTGTGCGAAACGGGTATTGGTTGAATGTGGGTTTTCAAATGGGTTGGTGAATGCGTCGGGGGATATGTGTGGCTGGGGTGTTCGGCCGGATGGCCGGGACTGGACGATTGGGATTTCGAATCCGGATCGGCCAGCGGAGGTGTTTTCGGAGTTTTCATTGCGGAATTCGGCGGTGGCGACATCGGGTAATTACGAAAAATTTGTGCTCATTGGCGGACAAAAATATTCGCATACGATACATCCAAAAACGGGATTTCCGATTAAGGGTATAAAAAGTGTGACGATTTTTGCGCCGATGGCCGAGTTGGCCGATGCCTTAACGACGCCCGTCGCAGTGATGGGCGTGGAGGTGGGATTGGATTTGATAAACCAACTAAAAGGTGTGGGATGTTTACTGATCGATGATTCCGATCGATTACATGCTTCAGATAATGTAAGATCAATGAGTTTAGCTAGTTAAGGAATATGAAAAAAATAATGCTTGGGTTAATGGGGTTTGGAATGCTGTTTTTTCAATCGTGTACGGCGGTGAAAGAGTTTCAGAAAAATCGGATAAACGATTCGGAAATGGAATTGTCTTCTCGGAAGAGTGAGAAATTTGAGCAAAGTTTTTACTTATATCGGGAGGGGGCTTCAGGCGCGAATGGGGGTAAGAGTGGTGGAGGTTGTGGCTGTAACTAAGGGATAGGACAATGAAAAAAGTAGTTTTAGCGATTGGATTATATTGTTCGTTTTTACAGGTGGCAAAATCGCAGGAGTTTTTGTTTTATAATCGTTCGCCAAAAGGAGGAAGTACGATGACCGATCATAGTTCGGATTTTGTGAAGCGTCAATTGAAGTTTGAGGAGGTGAATTTAGTGACGGGATATTATTTACAAGACGGGAATAATTCGGCGGTAACGGGGGGGATTGGGACGGAAAAATTAACGGATTTAGCAAATTCTTTTGAGATTCGTTTTTCCAAATTGGATCGTTTTAAGCGGACACATAGTTTTACCTTAGATTTTAACATTGATAATTATACGTCGGCCAGTTCCGATAAAATTGACCCATTGACGGTTTCCTCGGCTTCGAGGAAGGATACGCATATTTATCCGAGTTTTTCGTGGTCGGTGAATGATGCGGAAGTTGGGTTTACGCAGGGTTTGAGTTATTCCTATTCCACGGAATATGATTATAAATCGCATGGGATTAATGCATTTATAACGAAACTTTCCAAAGACAAAAACACGGAAATTTCCGTGAAGGCGGGTGCCTTTTTTGATACCTACATGTGTATATTGCCTGCGGAATTGAGGCCTTATTCTTATCCATCGGGCGCTGAGCGGGACCAAGTAGGGATTGATTATAAGCCTCGGAATTCATACAATGGATCGTTTTCGATTTCTCAGGTGATAAATCAGCGTTTGCAGGTGATGGCGATGATTGAGCCGAGTTTTCAGGAGGGTTTATTGAGTACGCCTTTTCATCGGGTGTTTTTTATGAATGGGAATTCGACGGTGGAGAAATTGCCGGGAACGCGGTTTAAATTGCCTGTTGGTTTACGTGTAAGTTATTTTGCGGGTGACAAAACGGTGATTCGGGCTTTTTATAGGGCCTATGTGGATGATTGGGGGATGACAGCGCATACGATGAATCTGGAGGTACCTTATAAAATAACGCCGTTTTTCTCGGTGAGTCCCTTTTATCGGTTTAATGTACAATCGGCCGTGCGTTATTTTAAGCCTTATGCGCAGCATGCGACAACGGAGAATTTTTATACATCTGATTATGATATTTCTAGTTTCACGAGTCAATTTATGGGTTTAGGACTTCGTATTGCGACACCGGGTGGGGTATTGGGCATAATTCCTTGGAATTCGTTGGAGTTACGTTATGGATATTATTCCCGTTCCAATGGCATGGTAGGCCATAGCATTTCCGCCCATATAAAAATCAAGTAGTTGGTAAGCCCAATGCCGGGAAAATCATTTTTCCCCTTTAGCTTTGTCAATCCTTGCCGGTTTGACAAAGCTAGGGATGATTGACAAGGCTAGGGATGACCGACAAAGCGAACGACAAAAAAATAGAAATGTAATT
>Ga0114958_10000589_pt1 | contig 31113 bp, 27 predicted proteins | sample C_130208_EF_Meta_FD_89577 | JGI IMG/M metagenome (GOLD analysis project Ga0114958, IMG submission 89577) | Freshwater microbial communities from Lake Croche, Canada to study carbon cycling - C_130208_EF_MetaG | ecosystem: Environmental > Aquatic > Freshwater > Lake | place: Lake Croche, Canada... | reverse complement strand
TTCATCGCGCGGTACCGCAAAGAGGCGACCGGCGGCTTGGATGACACCCAACTGCGCACCTTGGCCGAACGCCTGACCTATCTGCGCGACTTGACAGACAGGCGCGGCGCGATTGCCAGTTCGATTGAAGGGCAAGGCAAGATGACCGAGGCTTTGGCCAAGGCCATCGCCAGTGCTGTCACCAAAGCCGAGCTTGAGGATTTGTACCTGCCCTACAAGCCCAAACGCCGCACCAAGGCGATGATCGCGCGGGAATTGGGATTGCAGGGGCTTTATGACGCCATTCTGGCGCAGCGCAGTGCCGACCCGCAGGTGCTGGCCGCGGCTTTTGTCAGCGCTGCCGTGCCCGATGCCAAAACTGCGCTAGAGGGCGCGCGGGATATTCTCGCCGAAGGCTTGGCCGAAGACGCCGCCCTTCTGGGCCGCTTGCGCGCCCATATGAAACAGGTGGGCCAAGTGTCGGCCAAGGTCGTGGCGGGCAAAGAGGCCGAAGGGGCCAAGTTTTCGGACTATTTCAGCCATGTGGAACCTTGGGCAACCGCCCCCTCGCACCGCGTTCTGGCCATGTTGCGCGGGCAGAACGAAGGCTTTTTGGCGCTGGATTTGGCCATTGATGCCGACGCGCCCAAGGGCGAAAGCCCCGCAGAGCGGGCCTGCGCCGCCGTTCTTGGCGCGGGCGGGCAAGGATTGGGCGACAAGTGGCTGCGTGAGGCTGCGGCTTGGGCATGGCGGATCAAGCTGCGCACCAGCCTGACGCTGGACCTGATGGCCGAACTGCGCCTGCGGGCCGAAACCGAAGCGATCCGTATTTTTGCGCGCAATATGAAAGACTTGCTTTTGGCCGCCCCGGCCGGAGGCAAGGCCACGATGGGCCTTGATCCGGGCATTCGCACGGGTGTGAAGGTTGCGGTGATTGATGCGACGGGCAAGGTGCTCGCCACCGATACCGTCTATCCCTTCCAGCCCAAGAACGAGTTGCGCGCCGCCCAAGCCAGCCTCGCACGGCTGATTGCGGCACACGGTGTTAGGCTGATTTCCATAGGCAATGGCACGGCCAGCCGCGAAACCGAAAAGATGGTGGCCGATCTGCTGGCGGTTTTGCCGGGGGAAAAGCCGGTCAAGGTGATTGTGTCGGAAGCGGGGGCCTCGGTCTATTCGGCGTCAGAACTGGCGGCCAAGGAGTTCCCCGATCTGGACGTGTCGCTGCGCGGCGCGGTCAGCATCGCACGGCGCTTGCAAGACCCCTTGGCCGAACTGGTCAAGATCGAGCCCAAGGCGATTGGTGTCGGCCAGTATCAGCATGATGTCGACCAAAGCCGCCTTGGGCGCAGCTTGGCCGAGGTCGTGGAAGACGCCGTGAACGCCGTGGGGGTGGATTTGAACACCGCCTCTGCCCCGCTTTTGGCGCAGGTGTCAGGGCTTGGCGCGGGCTTGGCAGGGGCGATTGTGGCGCACCGCGATGCCAAAGGGCCGTTTGGAACGCGCAAAGACCTGCTGAACGTAGCGCGCTTGGGGCCCAAAGCCTATGAACAGGCGGCGGGGTTCTTGCGCATTAGGGGCGGGGGCGAGCCTTTGGATGCCTCGTCGGTGCATCCGGAAGCTTATGACGTGGTGCGCAAGATCGTCGCCGCCTCGGGCCGCGATATCCGCGCTTTGATGGGCGATGCCACGGCTTTGGCGCGGCTGGACCCGCAGAGATTTGTCGATACGCGCTTTGGTCTGCCCACGGTCAAGGACATTCTGGCCGAATTGGAAAAACCCGGCCGCGACCCACGTCCGGAATTCAAGACGGCCAGTTTTGCCGAAGGCGTCAACGAGATCAAAGACCTGCGTCCCGGAATGCTGCTTGAGGGCACCGTCACCAATGTGGCGGCCTTTGGGGCCTTTGTCGACATTGGCGTGCATCAGGACGGCTTGGTCCATGTCAGCCAACTGGCGGACAAATTCGTCAAAGACCCCCATGACGTGGTCAAGGCCGGCGATGTCGTGCAGGTGCGCGTGGTCGAGGTGGACGCACCGCGCAAACGCATTGCCTTGACGATGAAGAAAGACAGTGCCGAAGCGCGAGAGATGGTGCGCGAGCGCGGGCCACCTCAGCCCGAGGGCAAGCCCGGGCCGATGACGGCAGCGCCGCAGCAGGCCCCGGCGAGCGGGGCGTTTGCCGAGGCGCTGAAGGGGAAGTTTTCGCGCAGCTAGGCGGGCTTGGCCCCGAATTTTCTGCGAAAATTCAAGTCCAAGTTCCGAATTTTCTGCGAAAATTCAGATCACGGCGCAAGCTGGGTTGGAAGGTGAATTTTCGCAGAAAATTCGTGGCCGCGCGTTTTTTCTAAACGAGCGAACCAGCCTAGCTGGCCGATCCGCCCACGGTCAGTCCCCCGATCAACAAAGTGGGCTGGCCCACCCCCACCGGCACGAACTGCCCTGCCTTCCCACAACTGCCGATCCCCGGATCCATCTGCAGATCGTTGCCAATCGCACGGATGTGTTTCAGCGCCGTTGCCCCATCCCCGATCAGCGTGGCCCCTTTGACCGGCGCACCGATCACGCCGTTCTTAACCCGGTAGGCCTCGGTGCAGCTGAAGACGAATTTGCCGTTGGTGATATCAACCTGTCCACCGCCAAAGCCCACGGCATAAATCCCGTCTTTCAGGCTGGCCACGATGCTCTCGGGGCTGTCTTGGCCCGACAGCATATAGGTATTGGTCATGCGCGGCATGGGAATATGGGCGAAGCTTTCGCGCCGCCCGTTGCCGGTGGCCTCCACGCCCATCAGGCGGGCATTCTGGCGGTCTTGCATATAGCCCACCAAAATCCCGTCCTCGATCAACACGTTGCGGGCGGAAGGTGTGCCCTCGTCATCAACCGACAGTGATCCGCGCCGGTTGGGGATTGTGCCATCATCCAGCACCGTCACACCTTTGGCGGCGATCCTTTGGCCCATCAGTCCGGCAAAGGCCGAGGTTTTCTTGCGGTTAAAGTCGCCCTCCAGCCCGTGGCCAATCGCTTCGTGCAACAAAATGCCGGGCCAACCCGGCCCTAAAACCACATCCATCATGCCAGCGGGGGCAGGTTCGGCGTGCAGGTTGACAAGCGCGATGCGCAGCGCTTCGCGCAGTTGGGCTTGCCAAAAGGCGGGCTCCAACAGTTGCGCCAGACCGTGCCGCCCGCCGCCGCCGGTGCCGCCTTGTTCGCGTTTGCCCTGATCTTCGACCACGACCGACACATTCAACCGCGCCATCGGCCGGATGTCAGACAGGCGCAAGCCTTCGGGGCGCAGGATTTCCACCTCTTGCAGGCCCGCCGACACAGTGGCCGACACTTGGATGACGCGCGGGTCCAGCGCGCGGGCATAGGCGTCGATCTCTTTCAAAATGTCGATCTTGGCGGCAAAAGCGGCATCCGCCATCGGGTCGGCATCGCCGTACAGGCGCACATTGGTGCCCTTGGGCGGCGGGGCCATCACCCCTCCGCCAGCGCCCACCGCAAGGCGTGTTGTCTCTGCCGCGCGGATCATGGCCTTTTCGCTGATCTCGGTGGCATGGGCATAGCCTGCCACCTCGCCGCGCACAGCGCGCAGACCAAAGCCTTCCGAGGCATCATAGCTGGCCGTTTTGATCCGCCGATCATCCAGCACGATCGATTCCGACCGGCGGCGTTCCAAGAACAACTCGCCGTCATCCGCCCCCGCCGTGGCATCGCGCAAGATGCGCAGGGCTGCCGCCTCGTCTAGGTGGGTGTCAAAGGGGCGGAAAGGGGCGTCGGTTTGGTGCGCGGGCATATTGGGGCTTTCTATCTGTTGGACCGAACCTAGGCGCAGGCGGGGCCACTCACAAGACAGGGGCGTGCTTTTGTGATCTGCGGTGCGGATAGACCAGAGCAAATGGCCTAGCTTGCGGCCTGTTTGCCACAAAAGCGGCAAAGCCGTGGCCAGATTGGCCAAGATCACGTTCAGTCTCTCTTGTCGCGGCGCAGCAAATATGGTTTCAGATGCGGCATGGGAAATGGGATTCTGCCCCCTTTGGGTCGGGTTCGAAAAAGCGGCGAAATGGCCGCACAGGCACGGGAATTCATGATGGCTCTTCTGACACCTTTTCGCGGTCTGACCACTTTAGCGCTGACGGTTATGGCCAATCTGACGCTAACGGGCGCGGCTTTTGGCGAATCGCTCAAAGAAATCGGCGTACCGCAGCCCGGCAAGATGGGCTTTCAGCCGCCGTCTTCGACCGTGGCGGTCGAGGCGCAGGGGCTGGAATCCTTGGTCATGTGGATCATCACGGCGATCACGATTTTTGTCTGCGCCCTGATGCTTTATGTGATCTGGCGCTTTAACGCCAAGCGCAATCCGGTGCCCGCCAAGTTCACCCACAACACGCCCATCGAGATTTTGTGGACGCTGGTGCCGGTTGTGGTGCTGGTTTTTATCGGCTCTTTCTCGTTGCCCGCTCTGTTTGACCAGATGGAAATCCCTGCGGCCGATGTCACGGTGAAGGTCACGGGCAACCAGTGGTATTGGTCTTATGCCTATCCTGACGCGGATGTATCGTTCGACTCGATCTTGCTGGATCAGAAAGACTTGGCCGCTGCAGGCTATGCCCCCACAGATTATCTGCTGGCCGTCGACAATGCGATGGTGGTGCCGGTGAACAAGGTCATCAAAGTGGAAATGACTGGCGCGGATGTGATCCACGCCTGGGCGGTGCCGGCCTTTGCGGTCATGCACTCGGCCGTGCCCGGGCGTCTGGGCGAGACTTGGTTCAAAGCCACCCAAGAAGGCGTATACTTCGGTCAATGCACTGCTCTGTGCGGTGCGGGCCACGCTTACATGCCCATCGTGGTGAAGGTCGTCTCTGATGCGGCTTATGCCACTTGGCTAGAGCGGGCGAAGGGCGGCAACTATCAACTGGCCGCCAACTAAGACGCAGCGCGCTGCGGGTGGAAATGGCTGGGGTCCCTTTGGGGCCTTTAGCACCTTGGGTTCAATGAAAGCGAGTGCCATGACCGACATCAGGTCCAGCGGCGATATGGTCGGCCAAGGCGCGGCAGAGCCGGGCTTTTTCGACTTTGTGCAATTGCTAAAACCGCGCGTGATGTCTTTGGTGGTGTTCACCGCCTTGGCGGGCATGATCGCAGCGCCGGTGCATATGCCGCCCGTGGCGTTTTTCACCGCGATTTTGTTTATCGCCTTGGGGGCAGGGGCCTCGGGTGCGCTGAACATGTGGTGGGATGCCGACATTGATGCGCTGATGAAGCGCACGGCGCGGCGCCCGATTCCGGCGGGATTGATCCAACCCGGAGAGGCTTTGGGCTTGGGGATGGCGCTGTCGGTCGCCTCGGTCATCATGCTGTGGCTGGCGACCAACTGGGTGGCGGCGGCGCTCTTGGCCTTTACGATCTTTTTTTATGTCGTCGTCTATTCGATGGGGCTGAAGCGGTTGACGCCGCAGAACATCGTGATTGGCGGCGCTGCGGGGGCTTTTCCACCGATGGTGGGGTGGGCTGCGATGACGGGGTCGGTGTCGCTGGAAGCGGTCTTGATGTTCGCGGTGATCTTCATGTGGACACCGCCGCATTTCTGGGCCTTGGCGCTGTTCATGAAGGAAGATTATTCCAACGCCGGCGTGCCGATGCTGACGGTGACGCATGGGCGCACATCGACACGGCGGCATATTCTGGTCTATACGGTGTTGCTCGTACCTGTGGCCTTAGCCTTGGCCTTTACCCCGGTGGGTGGGCCGGTTTATCTGGCGGCGGCGGTTGTGATGAACGCAGGCTTTGTCTGGGGCGCGTGGCGCATCGTGCGGCGGGACGAGGCTATGGCCGAGGCCGATCGCTACAAAGTGGAAAAACAGGTCTTCTCCTTCTCGCTGCTCTATCTCTTCGTTCTGTTTGGCGCAATTTTGGTCGAGGCTGGCTTGCACAGCTTTGGCTATGGGGCTTGGTGATGGCACTTCGGGCGGAACATGAAATCTATCGCCGCCGGTTTTCGCGCAATGTCGGCGTGGCCGTGGCCTTGGCGGCCTTTGTGCTGCTGTCGTTCTTGTTGACGGTGGAAAAGGTCACGCACGGCGACCCGATGCATGCGATTGAAGGCAAGGGCGCTGTGAACCCGGACGGGACGCCGATTGCGGCCCAGCCTTTGGTCAAGGACACCAACTGATGGCCAAAATGACCCCGCAAAACCGCACGGCGGGCTGGCTGGCGCTGGTGGCGCTGGTCATGGTCAGCCTGTCGTTTGCGGCGGTGCCGTTTTATTCTTGGTTTTGCAAGACGACGGGCTTTGGCGGCACGACCTCGGTGGCGGTGAAGGCACCTGATCAGGTGCTGGATCAGGTGGTGACGGTGCGCTTTGATGCCTCGAAGGACCGCGATATGCCTTGGGTGTTCAAAGCCGTGCAGCCGAGTATGAAACTGCGAATCGGCGAGACGGGCTTGGCCTTCTTTGAGGCGTCAAACCCCACCGATCAGCCCGTTGCAGGCCAAGCCAGCTACAACGTCACCCCTGACGGGGCGGGGGGCTATTTCACCAAGATCGCCTGTTTCTGCTTCTCCGCGCAAATTCTGCAACCCCACCAAACGGTGCAGATGCCGGTGACCTTCTACGTCGACCCCGCCATCGCCCAAGACCGCGAGGCGAAATACATCACCGAGATCACGCTGTCCTACACGTTCCACCAAATCGCGCTGGAGGATGCCGAGGCAGCCCTTGCCCCCGCCGCCACCAAGCCGATAAACTGACACGACAAACCAAGGGAGCCGCCCCATGGCGCATGCCAAGAACCACGACTACCACATTTTACCGCCGTCGATCTGGCCCTTTGTCGGTGCCCTGTCGGCCTTTGTCATGCTGTTTGGCGTGGTGATGTGGATGAACCACGGCTCTGCCGAACGCGGCACGCCTTATGTGATGCTGATTGGCCTGCTGGGCGTGCTGTACACCATGTACGCCTGGTGGTCTGCGGTGGTGCATGAAGCCAACACAGGCGATCACACCCCCGTCGTGCGCATCGGTCTGCGCTACGGCTTTATCATGTTCATCATGTCGGAAGTGATGTTCTTTGCCGCGTGGTTCTGGACCTTCTTCAAGCACCGCATGTATCCGATGGGGCCGCTGAGCCCGATTCAGGATGGTGTCTGGCCGCCCGCAGGGATTGAGCTGTTTGACCCGTGGCACCTGCCGATCATCAACACGTTGATCTTGCTGTGCTCTGGCGCTGCGGCCACTTGGGCGCACCATGCGCTGGTGCATGACAACAACAACCGCCGTGACATCAAGAATGGTCTGATTTTGGCGGTGCTTTTGGGCGTGATGTTCACCTTCTTTCAAGGCTATGAATACGCCCATGCAGGCTTTGGCTTTGCCGGTAATATCTACGGCGCGTCGTTCTTTATGGCGACGGGGTTTCACGGTTTCCATGTGATCATCGGGTCGATCTTCCTGCTGGTCTGCCTGATCCGCACCTATAACGGCGATTTCACGCCTGAGGCCCATGTCGGCTTTGAAGCCGCAGCATGGTACTGGCACTTTGTGGACGTGGTCTGGCTGTTCTTGTTTGCCGCTGTCTATGTTTGGGGTGCTGGCTGAGCGAGGTTTTTGCTGTCCCAAGCCGGGGGTTTCGCACCCCCGGACCCCCGCGGGATATTTAGGCAAGTATGAAAGGGGGCGCGGGTTTGCGCCCCTTTTGCTTTGGAGGATGCGATGGGTCGGATGATCGGGCCAAGCTTGGTGGGCGGGATCGGGGTTGTGATCCTGATCGCGCTGGGGTCTTGGCAATTGCAGCGGATGGGCTGGAAAGAGGCCAAGCTTGCGGCCATTTCGGCGATGCTGGTGGATGCGCCGGTTGCTTTGCCCGCGCAGGTGTCGGCCGAGGCGGACCGCTACCGCGGTGTGACGCTGGCAGGGGCCTATACCGGCGAGGTGGTCTTTACGCTGGACAGTTTGCCAGATCAGGGCCCCGGCAAGCGGGTGATCGCCGTCTTTGCCACGCCGCAGGGGCGGCGGGTGCTGGTGGATCGGGGCATCTGGTTGGATGGCACCGCAGCCACACCGACCAAGCCGCATGCTGCCACTGTGGTGGGCAATCTGGATTGGCCGCAAGAGGTGGACAGCTACACCCCGCCGCCTGACCGCAAAACCGGCCTGTGGTTTGCCCGCGATGTGCCTGCCATGGCCAAGGCCTTGGGCGCCGAGCCGACGCTGATCGTGGCCCGCGACCCCACGGGGGACGGGGTAACACCGATGCCGCTGGACACCTCGGCCATTCCCAACAACCATTGGCAATATGCCGTGACATGGTTTTCTTTGGCCGCTGTCTGGTTCGTGATGACAGGCTTTCTGTTGTGGCGTATCAGGCAGCAAACTGCAAAGGCTGGATGATGCGCTATATCTCGACCCGGGGGACGGCCCCGATTTTGACCTTTGGCCAAGCCATGATGACAGGGCTGGCACGCGATGGCGGGCTTTATGTGCCAGATTCGGTGCCGCAGTTCAGCAAGGCCGATTTTGCCGCACTGGCGGGCAAGTCTTATGAGGATATCGCCTTTGGCGTGATGAAGCCCTTTATGGGCGACATTTTCAGCGACGACGAGTTTCGCGACCTGATCGCCAAGGCCTATGCGGGCTTTGGCCATCCGGCCCGCGCGCCGCTGAAGCAACTGGCACCGAACCATTTCTTGCTGGAATTGTTCCACGGCCCGACCTTGGCATTTAAAGACTTTGCCATGCAGCTGATCGGCCAGATGATGCAAGCCGCCCTTGCCAAGACGGGCGAGCGGATCACCATCGTGGGGGCCACCAGCGGCGACACGGGCAGTGCCGCGATCGAAGCGTTTCGCGGCTTGGCCAATGTGGATGTGTTCATCCTGTTCCCGCATGGCAGGGTATCCGATGTGCAGCGCCGGCAGATGACGACTCCGGTGGAAAGCAATGTCCATGCGCTGGCGATGGACGGGTCGTTTGACGATGCGCAGGCGCGGGTTAAGGATATGTTCAACGACTTCGCCTTTCGTGACGGGGTGCGGCTGGCGGGGGTGAACAGCATCAACTGGGCGCGGGTTCTTGCGCAGGTGGTTTATTACGTCAGCAGTGCGCTGTCTCTGGGCGCTCCGCATCGGCCTGTCAGCTTTACCGTGCCGACGGGGAATTTTGGCGATGTCTTTGCGGGCTATATTGCCCGCTCTATGGGGCTGCCGATTGATAAACTGGTGATCGCCACCAACCAGAACGACATTCTGGACCGCGCGCTGCGGGCGGGGCGTTATGCGATGGACGGGGTGAAACCCTCGATCTCGCCGTCGATGGATATTCAGATCTCGTCGAACTTCGAACGTGCTTTGTTTGACGCTTATGGCCGCGATGGGGCGGCGGTGGCGGGGCTTATGGCGCAGATGAAGGACGGCGGGTTTCAGATCAGCGATGCAGCCTTGCAGAGCCTGCGGGGTACTTTCGCCTCGGGTCGGTGTTCGGAAGATGAAACGCTGGCCACCATCACGCGCACCTTCGCCCAGACGGGCGAGTTGTTGTGCCCGCATGGCGCGGTGGGGGTCAAGGTGGCCGAAGAGCATCTGGGCAATGTGCCCATGATCACGCTGGCCACGGCTCATCCCGCCAAATTCCCCGATGCGGTGGAGCGGGCGAGCGGGGTGCATCCCGCCCTGCCACCGCGCATGGCCGATCTGTTCGAACGGCCCGAACGGGTCACCCGCGTGCCCAATGATCTGGGCGCTTTGCAATCTTTGGTCCGCGAAAGGATCGCTTCGTGACGGTCAAACTTACCACACTTCCCAACGGGTTGCGCATTGTCACCGAAGACATGCCGGGGCTGAAAAGTGCCTCGGCCGGAGTTTGGGTGACCGCAGGCGGGCGCCATGAGCGCCCCGAACAAAACGGCATCGCGCATTTTCTGGAACATATGGCGTTTAAGGGCACCGAGCGGCGCAGCGCCCTGCAGATCGCCGAAGAGATCGAGGATGTGGGCGGCTATATCAACGCCTATACCAGCCGCGAGATGACGGCCTATTACGCCCGTGTGTTGAAAGACGATGTGGCGATGGCCTTGGATGTGATTGGCGATATCGTGCTGAACCCCGCCTTTGACGAGGCCGATATCGAAACCGAGCGCCATGTGATCTTGCAAGAGATCGGGCAGGCTTTGGACACGCCCGACGATATCGTCTTTGATTGGCTGCAAGAGGTGTCTTACCCCGACCAATCCTTTGGCCGGACCATTTTGGGGCCGCAAGAGCGCGTCAGTGCCTTTACCCGCGCCGATCTGCAAGGCTTTGTGGGCGAACGCTATGCGCCGGGCCAGATGATCTTGGCGGCAGCGGGCGGGGTGGATCATGACGCGATTGTCGCCCAAGCCGAAGGGATGTTTGGCGGCCTTGCGGCGCGTCCGGCCTTGGGCTTTGAAGCGGCGCGCTTTGCGGGGTCTGAGCGGCGCGAGGTGAAGGATTTAGAGCAGGTTCATTTCGCCATGGCCTTTGACGGGCCGGGCTATCGCCACCCCGATGTGCATGTGGCGCAGATCTATGCCACGGCGATGGGGGGGGGCATGTCGAGCCGCCTGTTCCAGAAGATCCGCGAAGAGCGCGGCCTGTGCTATTCGATCTTTGCGCAGGCGGGCGCGTCAGAGGATGCGGGGCAGATCACGCTGTATGCCGGCACGTCGGCTGACGAAATCGCCGATCTGATGGCGCTGACCATGGACGAGATGAAACGCGCCGCCGACGATATGTCAGACGCCGAAGTGGCGCGCGCACGCGCCCAGATGAAGGCAGGCATGTTGATGGGGCTGGAAAGCGCCTCCTCTCGGGCCGAGCGCGTGGCGCGGATGCTGGCGATTTATGGCCGCGTGCTGGATGTGGACGAGGTCGTGGCCAAGATTGATGCCGTGACCACCGCCGATGTGCGCCGCTTTGCAGGCGCTATGACCGAGGCGGGGGCGGCACTCGCACTTTATGGTCCGGCGGGGGCGGCGCCTGATCTGGAAACGGTGCGTGCGCGGTTGCGCGGCTGATGTTCGGCCTGCGCAAAAGGCCCAATATCGAAAGCCAGCGCATGACGCTGCGCTTGCCGGTGCACGGCGATTACCGCGCTTGGGCCGAGCTGCGCGAGGTTTCGGCGGATCATCTGATCCCGTGGGAACCGGTGCGCGCCGAAGACCATCTGTCGCGCAAAGCCTTTACCAACCGTGTCTATTGGGCAGGGCGGGCTGATGCGCAGGGCACGGCTTTGCCCTTGATGATGATCCGGCGGGTGGACAATGTGCTTTTGGGGGCGATCACGCTGGACAATATCCGCCGGGGTCCGGTGCAGGCGGGGACCTTGGGCTATTGGATCGGCGCGCCCTTTGCCCGCCAAGGCTATATGCGCGAGGCGATCCAAGCGGTGGTGCATCACGCCTTTCAGATCATGGACCTCAGCCGGATCGAAGCCGCCTGTTTGCCCGAAAACGCCCCCTCGCGCGGGGTGCTTGAGACTTGCGGGTTCAAATATGAAGGGGTGGCGCAAAGCTATCTGCAGATCAACGGGCGCTGGCGCAACCATGTGCTTTACGCCAACCTGCGCTTTGACCGGCGCGGGCGGACGGATGTGGGGTGAGGTGCCGGTCGGCTACGGGGGGAAAGTCGGGGGGCTGCGCCGCCCCCCGAACCCCCCGCGCCTAGGGGAGGCTCGCCTCCCCTAGGGACCCCTTGAGGATATTTGGACTCATGTGAAAGGGGTAGGGGGGCTTTGGGGATTTACGGGGTGTGGGATGTTGAACGCGGCTGACCCATTGTTTCTGGCTGAGCTTGAGGCGCAATTGCCTGAGGGCACGCTGCGCCCTGCGGCACCCCGCTATCTCGAGGAGCCGCGCGGCAAGTGGCGGGGGCAGGGGGCGGCGGTGGCCTGTCCGGGTACTGCCGAGGAGGTGGCGGTAATCGTGCGCGCCTGCGCTGCGGCGCGGGTGGGGCTGGTGCCTTGGGGCGGCGGGACGGGCCTTGTGGGGGCGCAGGTGATGAGCGCGGGCCCTGTGCCGCTGCTTTTGTCGCTGGAACGGATGAACCGCATCCGCGCCACTTATGCCAGTGAGAATGTGCTGTTGGCCGAAGCCGGCGTGATCTTGGCCGATGTGCACAAAGCGGCCGAGGCGGTGGGGCGGATTTTTCCCTTAACACTGGCCAGTCAGGGATCGTGCCGCATTGGCGGCAACTTGGCCACCAATGCGGGTGGGGTGAATGTGCTGCGCTACGGCAATGCGCGCGATCTGTGCTTGGGGCTAGAGGTGGTTTTGCCCGATGGGGCGATCTGGCATGGGTTGCACCGGCTGCGCAAGGATAACACGGGCTATGATCTGCGCCACCTGATGATCGGGTCGGAAGGCACGCTGGGGGTGATCACGGCGGCCAGCCTGCGCCTGTTTCCCAAGCCTGCTGCCGAGGGCGCCGCGCTGATGGTGGTGCGCGATCCGGCGGCGGCCTTGCGGTTGCTGGCTATGGCGCAGGCGCGCAGTGGCGAGATATCGGCCTTTGAGCTGATCTCGGGCATGGGGCTGCGGTTTTTGGCCGAAACCATGCCCCATATCCGCCAACCCTTTGCTGATAGTCCTGACTGGATGGTGCTGATCGACCTTGGCCTTGCCACAGGATCGCCCGAGGCGTTGCTGGGCGAACTTTTCGAGGCCGCGCTTGCCGAGGGTCTGGTGCAAGATGGCCTGATCGCTCAATCCGGTGCCCAGCGTGCCCAGTTTTGGGCCCTGCGCGAGACGATCCCGCTGGCCAACCGCGCGGTGGGGGCGGTGTCGTCGCACGACATCTCGCTGCCCTTGGGCGAGGTGGCGGGGTTTATCCGCGATGCCGATCAGGCTTTGGCGGGGCTTGGTGCTTGGCGGATCAACTGCTTTGGCCATCTGGGCGATGGCAATCTGCATTACAACGTCTTCCCGCCGAAGGGAGAAAAGGCCGCCGCCTATCAAGACAAGGCCGAGGCGGTGCAGGATCTGGTCCATAGCATGGTCATGGCGCGGGGCGGCTCTTTCAGCGCCGAGCATGGTATTGGCCGCTTGAAAGTGGCCGACTTGGAGCGCTACGGCGATCCGGCGAAACTGGCCGCGATGCGGGCGATCAAAGGCGCACTCGATCCTTTGGGCATCATGAACCCCGGCGCTGTCTTGCGCTAACCCCTTCACCGAGGCGCAAATACTCCCGGGTGGGTCCGGGAGGGCAGGCGGCCCTCCCGGCTTGGGGGGCGCGCGCGTGGTTTGGCATAAGTACGCCCTGCCGGATCTCCGACAGGGCGCTGGGGTGGGGTAGTGGGTCACTTTTGCAAGCAGCGCCCATCCAGTTGGGTAGACCGGACACCAAACGGATAGGCTGATTCGGGTTAGAAAAGCGTTAACGACGCACAGAATTCTGGCCACGTTACAGCCCTTCAAAGGCGCATAGGGCATGCACCTCCATCCCCATCGCTTCCAGCTTCTTGCGCCCGCCCAGATCGGGCAGGTCGACCACAAAGGCGCAGCCGATCACTTGGGCGCCCAGACGTTCGATCAAGCGAATTCCGGCCTCGGCCGTGCCACCCGTGGCCAGAAGGTCATCGACCAGCAACACCTTTTCGCCCGCAGCCATCGCGTCGTCATGCACCTCGACCACGGCCTCGCCGTATTCCAGCTTATAGGCCTGCGAGATTGTCTGGCCGGGCAGCTTGCCCTTTTTGCGGATCGGCACAAAGCCGGTCGAAAGCTGGTGCGCCACAGCGCCGCCCAGAATAAACCCGCGCGCCTCTAGCCCCGCCACCTTGTCAATCCGCATGCCGGCATAGGGGGCCAAAAGCTGGTCCACACACATGCGAAACCCGCGCGGGTCGGCAAACAGCGTGGTGACATCGCGAAACAAAATCCCCTCATGGGGGAAATCCACGATGGTGCGGATATAGTCTTTCACATTTTTTGTCATTTTGGCCCCGCCCTGTGCCCGCCATGGCTAACACGACCCAAAGCTGCGCCACAAGCGCTGCTCATAGGCGGCCGCAGCCCGAAGGTCATGTCGTCCTGAACAGCCAATGGCCGCGTCACTGCCGCAAAATCCGCAATTTCGTCAACCTTGCCCATGACAAATCCTTCACACTCAAATACCCATTCAGCATGACCAACTCAGGGGGAAAGGGCAAGCGATGACATCACGGCTTTTGGCTTCGGTGCGTGCCGCCTTTGACCAAGTGGCCGTGGCGCAGCCGTTTTTGCGCGATTGGCCAGGGGTCGGGCCGCAACGGTTGGTCGAACCGGCGACGTTACCTGTGTGCCGCTGGTTAGAGGCGATGGGGTTTGCGGGGGTGATGGGGGCATTGCGCGCGGCTCTACCACAGTTGCGCTGGCAGCAAACCTATGGTGCTGCGGATTTTGGGGGCGACTTTCTGCAAGCCTATGGGTGGAGCGAGTTTATCGGCCTGCGTGGGCCGATCCCCAGCACGCAGATCGCTTGCGGGGTTTTGCTGCTTGGGCCGCATATCACCTATCCCGCCCATGCCCATGCGGCAGAGGAGGTGTATTTGCCGATCTTTGGCCAAGCTGACTGGCAGCAGGGCGACGGCCCCTTTGCGCCTGTGCCGGTCGGTCAGCCCATCCATCACGCGCCTTGGGTGCCCCATGCGATGCGGGTTGGGGATGAGCCTTTGGCAGCGCTTTATCTGTGGCGCGGCGGGGATTTGGCGGCGAAATCGGTGATTTTGGGCGCTTAATCGGGGCGGTTGAGCGACAGGGTTTCCCTGATCTGCGCATAGTCTTTATAGCCCAAGCGCGACATGACTTGGGCTTTGACGATGTCAAACTTTCCCGCTGTCAGATAGTCATCGCCAATATGCACGCCGATCACGGTGCCGATCACCATAAAATCCGCACCCCCTTCCAGCGTCACCACCTGTTGCAAGCGGCATTCCAGCGTGGCGGGCGATTGCGCCACACGGGGGCAGTTGATCAAGGCGCACTCGGCCTTTTGCACGCCGGCATGGGCGAATTCATCCACTCCCCGCGCCAGATGCTCTGAGGTTTGGTTCATCTGTTCCCACATCGGGCGCGAGACGACATTGGTGGCAAAGACGCCGGTGTCTTGGATGTTGCGGATGGAATCCTTCATCGTGCCGGCAAACATCACCTGCGGCGGGGTATAGGCGACCGCGTTAAAGAACGAATAGGGGGCCAGATTGTCGCCCTGCGGGCCGCGGGTGGAAATCCAGCCAATGGGGCGGGGGGCGACGATGGCGTTAAAGGGCGAATGGGGCAGGCCGTGGCCGTCTTTGGGCTGGTAAAACATGGGGCGGCTCGATGTGTTTGGGGGCTTAGCACAGCTTAGGCGGGGCAGGAGCGGAAGGGAAGGGGGCAGGCAAGGCTTGGGATTTGATCCTGTCATCTTCACATGTTACGCGCGTTTGCAGATGATTCCCTTGGGCCCGATGCGGAGGTGCCTTGTACCAGTTGGAAGAAGAAAGCGAAGCCGACTGGTGGGAGGTAGAGGCCCTTTATGACCTGTGCTTTTCGCCCGGTCGCACAGCTTTGTCGTCTTACCGCTTGCGCGACGGGGTGCCCACGGTGGCAGCCTTGTGCTTAACGCTGCGGGCCGACGATGTGCTGGTGGCGGCCATTCGCTATTGGCCGATCGAAGTGGGCGGCGAGGATGCCTTGCTGCTGGGCCCCGTGGCGGTTCACCCCACGCATCAGGGCGAAGGCTTGGGCGGCTTGCTGATCAACGAAAGCCTGACCGAGGCCCGCCGTCTGGGATGGGAGCGTGTGCTTTTGGTCGGCGATCTGCCCTATTACCGCCGCTTTGGCTTTGAAAAACGCGCCAATGTGGTGATGCCCCCGCCCACCAACCCCGACCGCGTGCTGGGCTTTGCCCTCAAAGCCGGGGCTTGGGACAATGTGGGCGGGCTGGTGACCAAAGTCACCGCCGCTTAAGGCCGTCGCGGGGCTTTTCTGTCTGGCCTTTGATGCCCATATTGCTCCCATGAGCCAGCTTCCCGCCCCCATCCGCTATGATCTAGAGCTAGAAGCCGCAACCTTAGCGCAAGAAAGCGCACGGGCTGAAAGCTCTTGGGTGTCCAAAAGCCGCAGCCTTGGCGCGGGGCTGGAAGCGCAATGGGCAAAGATGCCCCAAGCCCTGCGCGGTCAGATCGAGCTTCAGGTGGCCCAAGCCCTGCGGATCGGGCTGGGTGTTGCCAAAGCAGGCCCCCAAACCAGCCCGCGCCAGCAACGCTGGCTGATCATAGCGGCGGGGGCTGCGGGCGGGTCTGTCGGCCTTGCGGGGGCCTTGGCAGAACTGCCCTTTGCTTTGGTCGTGTTTTTGCACGCCATCCGCGACGAGGCGCGTGCGGCGGGGCTGGACCCTGACCGTGACGGGGTGGCCTTGGCCAGTCTGGATATTCTATCGAGCGGCAAGGTGCTGGGCGCGGCCGAGGTGCTGGACCCTGCCTATCTGTCGGGCCGCTTGGCGCTGGCGGGGCCTAGCCTGTCAGGCTGGATCGCGCGCACCGTGCCGCGCTTGGTGCCGCTGATCGGGCCAAGGCTTGCGGCCTCTGCCGTGCCGCTGGTGGGGGCCTTGGGTGGGGCGGTGCTGAACGCCGCTTGGCTGGAACATTACCGCCGTCTGGCGCGGATTCGCTTTCGGCTGATGGCCTTGGCCGAACATCACGGGGCCGAGCCGGTGGTGCGCGCCTTTGCGCGGGCGCAAGCTGTGCCTGCCGTGGACTAGCGGGGGTTTCACACCCCCGCACCCGCTGTAAGAGCGGGGGTTTCACACCCCCGCACCCCCGTGGGATATTTGGGCACATATGAAAGGGGGGTGCGGGGGGAGACTTGGGGTTTTGGGGGCAGTGGAAGTTGTGTAGAGGAGAGCGACCCTGAGTGCGGAGGTGGACATGAGCGTTGAGTTGGACCCTGAATTGGACCTTGAACTGGTCCGCGACCTGAAAGCGCCGCGCGCGGCCCTGTGGACCTGTTGGACCGATCCGCTGCATCTGCCGCATTGGTTTGTGCCCAAGCCGAACAAAGTGGTGGCCTGCGAGTTGGATTTGCGGGCAGGGGGGGCGTGTTCGACCACCTTTGATGTCGAGGGTAACATCATGGAAAACAAGGGGGTCTATCTTGAGGTGATCCCCGGTGAAAAGCTGGTCTTTACCGATACCTATCAGGCGGGCTGGAAGCCTGCGGCCGAGCCCCTCATGACGGCCATCATCACCTTGGCCGATCTGGACCCCGGCGTCACACGCTACCGCGCCGTGGTGCGGCACCGCTCGAAAGCGGCGGCAGATCAGCACCGCGCCATGGGGTTTCACGACGGCTGGGGCATTGTCGCCACCCAGCTTGAAGCCTATGCCCAAGAGCTTGCGGCCCGCCAGATCACGATCTTTACCCAGATCGCCGCCCATCCCGCTACGATCTTGCGCTGCTGGAACGATCCTGCCCTGTTGCCCACATGGTTCGGCCCTGCGGGATTTACCTGCACCACCAAAGAGATTGACCTGCGCGCGGGCGGTGTCTGGCGCTTTGACATGATAGGTCACGGCCAAACCTATCCCAACCGCCACCGCTACAGCGTGATGGACGCCACCCGCATCGCCTTTGTGCTGGATGATGATGCCCAAAGCCCGCCCATGCAGGCAGAGGTGACTTTGACCCCGCAAGGCAGCGGCACGCTGGTGACCCAAACCCTGACCCTGCCCGATGCCGCAGCGCGCACGGCGGCGATGGGCTATCAGGCCGACGCGCGCGGGCTTGAAACCTTGGGCAAACTGGCCGCACTTGCGCAAAGCCTGTAACCCCAGGGGCGGCTTTCGCCCCGGCTTTCCCCTTTAAGGATCGACCCGATGACCGCACATAGCCCCAAGACCGTCTATCTGGCCGATTACCAGCCCTTTACCCATCTGGTGAAGGCTGTCTTCTTGACCTTCCGTCTTTCGCCCAAAGCCACACGCGTCTTGGCGCGCTTGCAGATGCAACCCAACCCCGCACGCGGGGCGGGCCACGATCTGCGGCTGGACGGCGAGGGGCTGCGCCTGATCGCTGCCCGCCTGAACGGCGTGGCGCTGGATGTGGTGCCCGATGACACCGGCCTGACCATCGCTGCCCACCTGCTGCCCTTGGGCGATTTCACCTTGGAAACCGAGGTCGAGATCGCCCCCGAAGGCAACTTTGCGCTGGAAGGGCTCTATATGTCCAACGGCATGTATTGCACCCAGTGCGAGGCGCAGGGCTTTCGCCATATCACCTTTTACCCCGACCGCCCCGATGTGATGGCCCCCTTTGACGTGCGCATCGAAAGCGATCTGCCGGTGCTTTTATCAAACGGCAATCCGGTGGCACAGGGGGCGGGATGGGCCGAATGGCATGACCCTTGGCCCAAGCCCGCCTATCTGTTTGCGCTGGTGGCGGGCGATCTTTTGGCCCACAGCGCCGATTTCACCACGATGTCGGGCCGCAAGGTCGATCTGAACATCTACGTCCGCCAAGGCGACGAAGACCGCTGTGCCTATGCGATGGACAGTTTGATCCGCTCGATGCGCTGGGACGAGCAGGTCTATGGGCGCGAATACGATCTGGATATTTTCAACATCGTGGCGGTTGACGATTTCAACATGGGCGCGATGGAGAATAAAGGGCTGAACATCTTCAACTCTAAACTCGTCCTCGCCAGCCCGCAGACGGCCACCGACGACGATTATGGCCGTATCGAATCGGTCATCGCGCATGAGTATTTCCACAACTGGACAGGCAACCGCATCACCTGCCGCGACTGGTTCCAACTGTGCCTGAAAGAGGGGCTGACGGTCTTTCGCGACCAGCAGTTCAGCGGCGACATGCGCTCTGCCGCCGTCAAGCGCATCGAAGACGTGCTGACATTGCGCGCGCGGCAGTTTCGCGAGGATGCCGGCCCCTTGGCCCACCCCGTGCGACCCGAAAGCTTCGTCGAGATCAACAATTTCTACACCGCCACCGTCTATGAAAAGGGCGCCGAAGTCATCGGGATGCTCAAGCGCCTTGTGGGCGAGGCCGGTTACAAGGCCGCACTGGATTTGTATTTTGACCGCCACGATGGCCAAGCCGCCACAATCGAAGATTGGCTGGCCGTCTTTGAAGAGACCACGGGCCGCGATCTGACCCAGTTCAAACGCTGGTACGCCCAAGCGGGCACCCCGCGCTTAAGCGTGACCGAGGATTGGCTGGCTGAAACCGGCACCTTCCGGCTGACATTGCGCCAAGACAATCCGCCAACCCCCGGCCAGCCAGACAAAGACCCCAAACTGATCCCCGTGGCGGTTGGCCTGCTCAACCCCAACGGCGACGAGGTGCTGCCCACAACCGTGCTGGAGCTGACCCAAACCGAGCAAAGCTTTGACTTTGCAGGTCTTGCCACTCGGCCCACCGCCTCTATCCTGCGCGGCTTTTCCGCCCCCGTGGTGCTGAACCGGCAGGTCGCGGCCCAAGAGCGGGCGTTTTTGCTGGCCCATGACACCGACCCGTTCAACCGCTGGGAAGCGGGGCGGTCGCTCGCCAAAGAGGTGCTGATGGGGCAAGCTGACCCCGCGCCCCTGATCGACGGTCTGGCGCGGGTGGCGCTGGACACCAGCCTTGATCCGGCCTTTCGCGCCCTGACGCTGCGCCTTCCCGGCGATGATGATATGGCCGCAACCTTGGCAGCCCAAGGCCGCGTGCCCGACCCCGAGGCGATCCGTCAGGCGCGGCTGAACTTGCACTGCACCTTGGCCGACAGGCTGGCCCCGCATCTGCCCGCCCTTGCGGCCCCCATCGCGGGCGCCTTCAGCCCTGCCGCCGAACAAGCCGGCCAACGCGCCCTGCGCTTGGTGGCCTTTGGCCTTTGGGCGCGGCTTGATCTGGCCCCCCTTCGCGCAGCGCATCTGGCGGCCACCAACATGACCGAAGAGGTCGGCACGCTGGCCCTGCTGCTGGACGCAGGCGCAGGTCAGGACGAGGTTGCCCGCTTTGAAGCCCGCTGGCAGGGCGAGCGGCTGGTGATGGACAAATGGTTCAGCCTGCAAATCCTTTGCGCCGCCCCCGATCAGGCGGCATCTGTGACGCAAAAGCTGACCCAGCATCCGCTGTTTGACTGGAAAAACCCCAACCGCTTCCGCGCGGTCTTTGGCGCGCTGTCGGGCAATCATGCGGGCTTTCACCACGCCTCGGGGGCGGGCTATGCGCTTTTGGCGGATTGGTTGATCAGGCTTGACCCGCTGAACCCGCAAACCGCCGCCCGCATGTCTGGCGCGTTTGAGACTTGGTCGCGCTATGACACGAGCCGTCAGGCGCTGATTAAGGCTCAGCTTGCGCGCATCGCAAGCGCAGGCATCAGCCGCAATCTGGCCGAGATGGTCGCCCGTATGAACGGGTGATCCATTCGTCTGTGTCCAACCACCCAAAAGCCCGACACCGTGGCGCAGCAAGAGCCTAAGGCCTTTGCCCTTGAACCGCCCCTGTCGCCTGCCTAAAAGACCCTGAACACGACTGGAGGTTTTCATGCTTGATCTGACCTATACCCAGCCCGCGCCCAAGGTGATTGCCGGGGCCAAGCACGATTGGGAACTGGTGATCGGGATGGAGATCCATGCCCAAGTCGCCTCGAATTCCAAGCTGTTTTCGGGGGCCTCGACCCAAGTGGGCGCAGAGCCCAATTCCAACGTGGCCTTTGTCGATGCCGCCATGCCCGGCATGTTGCCCGTGATCAACGATTTTTGCGTGGAACAGGCCGTGCGCACCGGCTTGGGGCTAAAGGCCGCGATCAACCTGCGCTCGGCCTTTGACCGCAAGAATTATTTCTACCCCGACCTGCCGCAGGGCTACCAGATCAGCCAGCTGTACCACCCCATCGTGGGCGAGGGCGAGGTTTTGGTCGAAATGTCGCCCGGTGTCGCCCGCTTGGTACGCATCGAGCGTATCCATCTGGAACAGGACGCGGGCAAGTCGATCCACGATATGGATCCGGCCATGTCCTTTGTCGATTTCAACCGCACCGGCGTGGCTTTGATGGAAATCGTCAGCCGCCCCGACATTCGCGGCCCCGAAGAAGCCGCAGCCTATGTCGCCAAACTGCGCCAGATTTTGCGCTATCTGGGGACCTGTGACGGCAATATGCAAAACGGCAATCTGCGGGCCGATGTGAACGTGTCGGTGTGTCGCCCCGGCCAGTACGAGAAGTATCAGGCAACCCAAGACTTCTCGCACCTTGGCACGCGCTGCGAGATCAAGAATATGAACTCGCTGCGCTTTATCCAGCAAGCGATTGACTATGAGGCCCGCCGCCAGATTGCCATTGTCGAAGATGGCGGAGCGGTCACGCAAGAAACCCGCCTGTACGATCCCGACAAGGGCGAGACCCGTTCGATGCGCAGCAAGGAAGAGGCGCATGATTACCGCTATTTCCCCTGCCCCGACCTGTTGCCGCTAGAGATTGAACAGGCGTGGGTCGATGACATCGCCGCCACCATGCCCGAACTGCCCGACGCCAAGAAGGCGCGGTTTATGGGCGATTACGGCCTGACCGATTACGACGCCAATGTGCTGACGGCCGAGCTTGATTCGGGCGCGTTCTTTGAAGCCGTGGCCAAAGGCCGCGATGGCAAGATGGCCGCGAACTGGGTGATCAACGAACTGTTCGGTCGCCTGAACAAAGAAGGCCGCGCCATTGGCGACACGCCCGTGTCCGCCGCGCAACTGGGCGGTGTGCTGGATTTGATCGGTGCGGGCGAGATCAGCGGCAAAATGGCCAAGGACCTGTTTGAAATCCTGTGGACCGAAGGCGGCGACCCTGCCGAGCAGGCCGCCAAGCACGGCATGAAGCAAGTCACCGACATGGGGGCCATCGAGGCAGCCCTTGACGCGCTGATCGCCGCCAACCCCGATCAGGTCGCAAAGGCCAAGGTCAATGCCAAGCTTTCGGGCTGGTTCACGGGGCAGGTGCTGAAATCCACCGGCGGTAGGGCCAATCCGGCGGTGGTCAATGCTTTGGTGGCGCAAAAGCTGGGGCTGTAAGGGCGGCATCGGCCCTGGTGCGCGGCGTTGGCTGAGAGGCCAGACGCTCCGCGGGGGATATTTGGGCAAGTATGAAAGCCCTTAGGTTTTGCGCATCAAGGCCGAGGTGTAGAGCGCCAAGGCCGCCCAGATCATCGGGAAGGCCAGCATCTGGGCGGTGCCGAAGGGTTCTTTGAACACCAAAATGGCGATCAGCAGGATCATCGTGGGCGAGATATATTGCAAAATGCCGATGGTCGACAGCCGCAGCCCCTTGGCCCCGTTGGCGTAAAGCATCAAAGGTACGGCTGTGATCACCCCGCAGGCCAGCAAAAGCGCCGTATCAGGCGCGCTGCCCGCGGCGAAGTGTCCTGTTCCCTGCACCCCGTTCCACGCCATATAGGCCAGCGCAAAGGGGGTCATGATCAAGATCTCTAGCATGAAGCCTTGGTTTGCCGCCAAGGGCAAGCTGCGCTTGAGATAGGCATAAAACCCCCAAGTGACTGTTAACCCCAAGGCGACCAAAGGCACCTTGCCTGCCTCCCATGTCAGCAGCGCCACCGCCAAGGCGGCAAGGCCAATGGCGGCCATCTGGCGCGGCGAGAGCTTTTCTTTCAGCAACACCGCGCCCAGAAAGATGCTGAACAGCGGGTTGATGTAATAGCCCAAGGCCGCGTCCAGCGCATGGCCGGCCCCTATGGCCCAGACATAGATGCCCCAGTTGACCGAGATCAGCGCCGCCGTTGCCGCCCCCATGGCCAGCATGCGCGGCTGGCGCAACAGCGGCCAGATGCCGGAAAATTCCCCGCGCACGACCAGCACAAGGGCTGCGATCGGCACGCTCCACACCACACGGTGGGCGATGACTTCGGGGGGCGGGATATGGCCGAGGGCCTTCATAAAGAACGGCAAAAAGCCCCAGATCAGATAGGCCGACAGGGCAAAGGCAAAGCCGCGGGAGGTGTCTTGGGATCTCATGGGCTGGGCTTAACGGATTGTTTGGCCGCTTGCCACGCTAAAGTGACCGGCGTTGTGGCGGCGCGCCCCTTGGACGCGCCGTTTGGATGCCTGTCGCAGAGATCAGGCCTTTAAGATCGAACGTCCGGCATAGGTGCCGATATCGCCCAGCATCTCGTCAATGCGGATCAACTGGTTGTACTTGGCCAAGCGGTCTGATCGCGACAGCGACCCGGTCTTGATCTGGCCGCAGTTGGTGGCCACAGCCAGGTCGGCAATCGTGCTGTCTTCTGTCTCGCCCGAGCGGTGCGACATCACGTTGGTGTAGCGCGCACGGTGCGCCATATCGACAGCGGCCAGCGTTTCGGTCAGCGAGCCGATCTGGTTGACCTTGACCAGCATGGAATTGGCGCAGCCGCCCTTGATGCCCATTTCCAACCGCTTGGGGTTGGTGACAAACAGATCATCGCCCACCAGCTGGATTTTTGACCCCAAAGTGTCGGTCAACAGCTTCCAACCGGCCCAATCGTCCTCCGAACAGCCGTCTTCAATCGAGATGATCGGATAATCGGCAGCCAGACCAGCCAAGAAGGCCACGTTTTCTTCGATGGACAGCGATTTGCCTTCGCCCTTCATCTCGTAGCGCCCGCCTTTGAAATACTCGGTCGCGGCACAGTCCAGCGCCAGATAGATGTCTTCGCCGGGGCGGTAGCCCGCCTTTTCGATGGATTTGAGGATAAAGTCCAAGGCATCGCGGGCGGAAGACAGGTTGGGCGCAAAGCCGCCCTCGTCACCGATGCCGGTGTTGTGGCCTGCGGCTTGCAACTCTTTTTTCAGCGTGTGGAAGACTTCCGACCCCATGCGGATCGCCTCGCGCACGTTTTCGGCCCCGACTGGCATGATCATGAATTCTTGAATGTCGATCGGATTGTCGGCATGTTCGCCGCCGTTGATGATGTTCATCATCGGCACGGGCAACACACGGGCCGAGGTGCCGCCGATGTAGCGATAGAGCGGCTGGCCGGTGAATTCGGCAGCGGCTTTGGCCACCGCCAGCGAGATGCCCAAGATCGCATTGGCCCCAAGACGGCCCTTGTTCGGAGTGCCGTCAAGCTCGATCATCGTCATGTCGATGCCGACCTGTTCGGTGGCGTCAAAGCCGATAATCGCCTCGGCCAGCTCGCCGTTCACGGCGGCCACGGCTTCCAGCACGCCCTTGCCCTTGTAACGTGCGGCGTCGCCATCGCGGCGCTCGACGGCTTCATGTGCGCCGGTGGAGGCACCCGAAGGGACTGCGGCGCGGCCCATGGCCCCGCTTTCCAGAATAACATCCACCTCGACGGTGGGATTGCCGCGGCTGTCAAGAATTTCGCGGGCGTGAATGTCGATGATCGTGCTCATGGAAGGCTCCAATGGCAAAAGGGAATGCTCTCTCGCCCCCTTTACCCGTGGTTTGTAACAAGGGGAAGAGGGGTCAGCCCCGCTTGGCCCTGACCCGCGCGCGTTCGCGTGCAAAGGAATATAGGCCCGACCCGATGATGACGGCGGCACCCAGCAGGGTCAGCCTGTCGGGAAACTCGGCGAAAGCGATCACGCCCAGCAAGATTGCAAAGACCAGTCGGGAGTAGCGGAAGGGCGACACGACTGACACTTCGCCTGTGCGTGCGGCCGATGTGATGGCCCAATAGCCCGCCGTGCCCACCACCAAAGCGCCCAGCATCATGCCCGATTGTTCCAGATCAGGCAGGACGGGCTTTTGAAACACCACCATCCCCGCCCCCAAAAGGGCGACCGAGGCGACGCCCCATGCCGACACCTGCGTTGTTGAAAACGTCGGCGGCACCATGCGCGAGGCCAGATCGCGCAGGCCCAAGCCTGCCACCGTGACCAGAACCCACAAAGCGGCAGGGCGAAACCCGTCCAGCCCCGGGCGGATCACCAAAAGCACGCCGCAAAAGCCCAAGGCAATCGCACTCCACCGCCGCCAGCCGACCTTTTCGCCCATAAACAGCGCCGCCCCCATCGTCACCGCCAAGGGCATCGCCTGCAAGACCGCCGAAACCGTGGCCAAGGGCACCGAGGCGAGGGCCGTGATATAGGCAATCGTGCCCACCATCTCGCCTGCGTTGCGCGCCAGAACCCACGGGTGCAAGGCGTCACGGGTGAAGGTGCGCTTGCCTTCAAAGCGGGCGAGGGCTGCGAAAAAGGCCCAGCTGAACAGGCAGGTGACCAGAAGGATTTCGCCCGTCGGAATATCGCGGGCGGCGAATTTGAGGAACATATCCTCTAGCCCGAACAGCGCCATCGACCCCGTCATCAGGCCAATGCCGCGCAGATTGTCGGCGGGGGTCATGGCTGGCCTGCGTCTTTGCGCTGCGGCACGCCGAGCAGTTCCAGCCTGTGGCCGATCAGCCGATAGCCCAGACGGGCGGCTATTTTTTCTTGCAGGGCTTCAATCTCGGGGTCAACGAATTCAATCACTTGGCCGGTGGTGACATCGATCAAATGGTCGTGGTGATCGCGTTCGGCATCTTCGTAACGCGCACGGCCATCGCCGAATTCGTGGCGCTCGAGCAGGCCCGCTTCCTCGAACAGCTTGACGGTGCGGTAGACCGTTGCCAGCGAAATGCGCGGATCAATCCTTGCTGCGCGGGCGTAAAGTTCCTCGACATCGGGGTGGTCGGACGCCTCGCCCAGTACGCGGGCGATGACGCGGCGCTGGTCGGTCATGCGCAGGCCCTTGGCCATGCTGCGGGCGATGATGTCGGTCATGGCGGCTCCTGTGAAAGTGCGGGCTTTAGGGCAAAAGCTCTGCCACGGCCAGAGGATTGATACTGCCCCCCATTGCCCGCTTGACGCTGGCGGCTTTGGCAGAAAGGGTGGCTGCGGATTTGGGGGGCTGAAGATGCGCAAAGACAGGTTGGACGGCGTTGGATTTGCAACGCTGCTGGCGGTGGCGGGCATTCTTGCCGCCAATCAGATCATCATCAAGATCGTCGACAAGGGCTTGCAGCCGGTGTTCTTTGCCGGCGCACGTTCGGCCCTTGCGATCCTGTTTGTCGCGGCTTGGATGGCTTACCGGGGTCTTTTGGGCCGGATGCGCTGGGCTGATCTGGGGCCGGGGGTGTTGATCGGCACGGTCTTTGCGATTGAGTTCATCGGATTGTTTTTAGCCCTTGACCTGACCACGGTGGGCCATGCCGCTTTGATCATGTATTCTATGCCCGTCTGGATGGGGGTTTTGGCCCATTTCTTTATCCCCGGTGAACGCGCGACACCGCTTAAGGCCGCTGGGCTGGCGCTGGCCTTTGCGGGCACGGCTTGGGCCATTACCTCGCGCGGCGGGGCCAGTGCGGGGCAGGTCAGCTGGCTGGGCGATGCTTTTGCGCTGGTGGGGGCCTTGGGCTGGGCGGGGACGGCCTTTATCGCGCGCACCTCGCGGCTGCGCCATGCCGGGCCAGAGGCGCAGTTGTTTTGGATGGTGCTTGTCTCGGCCCCGATGCTTTTGGTGGTCTCGCCGCTGTTCGGGCCGTTGATTCGCGATGTCACACCGATGGATTGGGTGTGGTTGGTGATACAATCGGGCGTGGTTGTGGCGGGGGGGTTTGTCACATGGATGTGGCTTTTGTCGGTCTATCCCACCTCGACCGTCGCATCGTTTTCCTTCCTGACCCCGATTCTGTCGATTGTTCTGGGGCATCTTTTGTTTGGCGAGGTGCTGAGCATCACGCTTTTGGGGGCGGCAACCTTGGTGTCGCTGGGCATTGTCTTGATCAATCAAAAGGCGCGTTAAGCCTTTGACGGGCCTTTAGGGTTATCCTGTGGACGATCCGGCTGCGCGCCGCTAAGGGGCGCAAGTGGGTGTTCTGCATGGCAATTTGTCGCCCGATCCACAGAACTTCGCCCGCCATCCCCCGCTTTATCCACCGGGCTATCTTGCGACCAAAACGCCACACCTAGACATCGATATCGCGTCAAGCACAAAATATGGTCAATTTGGGAATAATTTCGTTGCCGAAATCGAAATCTTGCGTCACTTTGAATAGGTCGGGCCAAAGCCGAAAAACAGGCGGGGCGTGACGGGGACAAGTTCGATACTGCCATATCCTCTTTTGTGAGGACCGCGCCGGAACACGGGGGCGGTGCATGGTATGGCGTCTTGACCTTTGGATCATCGAAAGGACGGGGCCGCACGAGCCTCGCCACAATAAGGAGTGACGGGGCAATGAAAATCGAGCGCAAGTTTACCTCTGCTGACACCGGTGCCTATGGGGCGCTGGCGTTTGGGATCACGACCTCCGAAATCCGTAATCCTGATGGCAAGATCGTGTTTCGCAACGACGCCGTCGAAGTGCCCGATGGCTGGAGCCAAGTCGCCGCAGACGTTCTGGCGCAGAAATATTTCCGCAAGGCGGGCATTCCGGCCGTCACCAAGCGCGTGTCCGAAAAAGGCGTGCCGCGGTTTTTGTGGCGGCAGGTGCCCGATCTGGACGCGCTTGACCAGTTGCCCGAAGACAAGCGCTTTGGCGGCGAAACCAGTGCTAAGCAGGTGTTTGACCGTTTGGCGGGCGCATGGACCTATTGGGGCTGGAAGGGCGGCTATTTCACCACCGAAGCCGATGCCAAAGCCTATTTCGACGAGATGCGCTTTATGCTGGCGCGCCAGATGGCAGCGCCGAACTCTCCGCAATGGTTCAACACGGGCCTGCATTGGGCCTACGGCATTGATGGGCCGTCACAGGGCCATTACTACGTCGACCACCAGAGCAAGGTGCTGACCAAGTCTGACTCGGCCTATGAACACCCCCAACCGCACGCCTGCTTTATCCAGTCGGTGCGCGATGATCTTGTGGGGGACGGCGGGATCATGGACCTCTGGGTGCGCGAAGCGCGTCTGTTCAAATACGGCTCGGGCACCGGCACCAACTTTTCCTCGCTGCGCGGCGAGGGCGAGAAGCTGTCAGGCGGTGGGAAATCTTCGGGCCTGATGGGGTTTTTGAAGATCGGCGACCGTTCGGCGGGGGCGATCAAATCGGGCGGCACCACGCGGCGTGCGGCCAAGATGGTGATCTGCGATATGGATCACCCCGATGTGGAAGCCTTTATCAACTGGAAAGTGATCGAAGAGCAAAAGGTGGCCTCGCTGGTGGCGGGTTCCAAAGCGCATGAAGCGCGTTTGAACGAGATTTTCACCGCTATTCGCACATGGGATGGGTCGTCGGAGGATTCGGTTGATCCGGCCAAGAACCCCGCGCTGAAAGCGGCGATCAAATCGGCCAAAAAGGCTATGATCCCCGACACTTACACCTTCCGCATCCTGCAATATGCCAAGCAAGGCTTCACCTCGATCGAATTTCCCACCTATGACACCGATTGGGATTCGGAAGCCTATATGACGGTGTCGGGCCAGAATTCGAACAACTCGGTGCGCGTGACGGATGCGTTCCTCAAGGCCGTCAAAGACGACCTGCCGTGGGAGCTGATCCGCCGCACCGATGGCAAGGTCGCCAAGACCATCTCGGCACGCGAGCTTTGGGACCAGATCGGCCATGCCGCTTGGGCCTGTGCTGACCCCGGCATCCAGTTTCACGACACGGTCAACGCATGGCACACCTGCCCCGAAGACGGGCCGATCCGCGGGTCTAACCCGTGTTCGGAATATATGTTCCTCGATGACACGGCGTGCAATCTGGCCTCGATGAACCTGCTGACCTTCCAGAAAAACGCCAAGTTTGACGCCGAAGCCTATATGCACGCCACACGGCTGTGGACGATCACGCTGGAAATCTCGGTCATGATGGCGCAGTTCCCGTCCAAGGAAATTGCCCAACTGTCCTATGATTTCCGCACGCTCGGCCTTGGCTATGCCAATATCGGCGGTTTGCTGATGAATATGGGTTTAGGGTACGACAGCAAAGAGGGCCGCGCCTTGTGCGGGGCTTTGACGGCGCTGATGACGGGCGTGTCTTATGCCACCTCGGCCGAGATGGCCAAGGAGCTGGGGGCCTTCCCCAGCTATGATCGCAACGCCAAGCACATGCTGCGGGTGATCCGCAACCACCGTGCGGCCGCGCATGGCACGGGCGCTTACGAGGGGCTGAATGTTGACCCCGTGACGCTGGATCATCGCAACTGCCCCGATCAAACGCTGGTCGCCTTGGCCAAATCGGCTTGGGATGAAGCCTTGGCCTTGGGTGAGGCGCATGGTTATCGCAACGCCCAAACCACCGTCATTGCCCCCACCGGCACCATCGGGCTGGTGATGGATTGCGACACCACCGGCATCGAGCCGGATTTTGCGCTGGTGAAGTTCAAGAAACTGGCCGGGGGTGGCTATTTCAAGATTATCAACCAATCGGTTCCCGGCGCTTTGGAAACCTTGGGCTATCCCAGCCACCAGATCGCCGAAATGGTGGCCTATGCGGTGGGCCACGGCTCTATCGCGCAGGCCCCTGCGATCAACCACACCGCGCTGATCGGCCACGGCTTTGGCCCGCGCGAGATTGAAAAGATCGAAGCGGCGCTGCCCACCGCCTTTGACATCCGCTTTGTCTTTAACCAGTGGACGCTGGGCGAAGATTTCTGCAAGGGCACCTTGGGCATTCCTGCTGACAAACTGGCCGACCCCGGCTTTGACCTGCTGCGCCATTTGGGCTTTACCAAGGCCCAGATCGACGCCTGCAACGACCATGTCTGCGGCACGATGACGCTGGAAGGCGCGCCGTTCTTAAAGCAGCACCACTACAACGTCTTTGATTGCGCCAATGCCTGCGGCAAAAGGGGCAAGCGGTATCTGTCGGTGGAAAGCCATATCTATATGATGGCGGCGGCACAGTCCTTCATCTCGGGCGCGATTTCCAAGACGATCAATATGCCGAACTCTGCCAGCATTGCCGAAACGCTGGCGGCTTACGAGCTGTCGCATTCCTTGGGCATCAAGGCCAATGCGCTGTACCGCGATGGATCAAAGCTCAGCCAACCCTTGGCCTCGGCCCTGATTGAAGATGACGAAGAGGCCGAAGAGATCATGGCCACCGGCTCGGCGCAGGAAAAGGCCGCGGTTATGGCCGAAAAGATCGTCGAGCGGATCATCATCAAGGAAGTGATCCGAACCAACCGCGAAAAGCTGCCCGAACGGCGCAAGGGCTATACGCAAAAGGCCATTGTCGGCGGGCATAAGGTCTATCTGCGCACCGGCGAATATGGCGACGGGCGCTTGGGCGAGATTTTCATCGACATGCACAAGGAAGGTGCGGGGTTCCGCGCCATGATGAACAACTTTGCCATCGCGATCTCGGTCGGGCTGCAATACGGCGTGCCGCTGGAGGAATATGTCGAGGCGTTCACCTTCACCCGTTTTGAACCCGCGGGCATGGTGCAGGGCAACGACTCGGTCAAGAATGCCACGTCGATCCTGGATTACATCTTCCGCGAACTGGCGATTTCCTATCTGGACCGCACCGATCTGGCCCATGTGCAGCCCACGGGCCATTCGTTTGACGATCTGGGGCGCGGCGATGAAGAGGGCAAGCGCAACATCACCGATGTGTCCGAGAGCGCTGCGACGCGCGGGCTAGAGGTGATCAAGCAGATCTCGTCCACCGGATATCTGCGCAAGCGCGTGCCGCAGGATCTGGTGGTGCTGCAAGGCGGCATGGGGATGACGGGCTTTTCCGGCATGGGGGCTGCGGGCGATACGACCGCGCTGTTGATGCCCCAAGCCGTGCGGGTGGCTGTGGGGGGCGGTGCATCGACAGCACTCGCTTCAGGCACGGTCAGCTTGGACCAACGCTCTAAGGCCAAGATGCAGGGCTATGAGGGCGATCCCTGCGGTGAGTGCGGCAACTACACGCTGGTGCGCAACGGTACTTGCATGAAGTGCAACACTTGCGGCGGGACGAGCGGGTGTAGCTGATACCTTTTCAGCGGCGCAAGATTGGGGGGCAGGGCCGCAATGGTCTTGCCCCTTTTGCTTTGGGGGCGGGCGTTGCAGCCTCCGGCGGGGATATTTGGGCACATATGAAAGGGGGGTGCGGGGGGTTAGCTGTCTTGGCGCAGACGCCAGATGGCGTGGGTGATAAGGGCTGACAGGATCACGCCACCGCCGATCAGGGTGAGGGGGCCGGGGGATTCGCCCAGCACGGCCCAGACCAGCAGCGGCGAGGCC
>Ga0114958_10000587_pt1 | contig 31150 bp, 33 predicted proteins | sample C_130208_EF_Meta_FD_89577 | JGI IMG/M metagenome (GOLD analysis project Ga0114958, IMG submission 89577) | Freshwater microbial communities from Lake Croche, Canada to study carbon cycling - C_130208_EF_MetaG | ecosystem: Environmental > Aquatic > Freshwater > Lake | place: Lake Croche, Canada... | reverse complement strand
GTATCACCATTATTATTTTGAATATTCGTATTAGCACCTTTTTTTAATAATAAATCAATAATTGGAAAAAAATCATTTTGTATTGCTGTATGTAAAGGAGTATCACCATCATTATCTTGTAAATTACAATTAGCACCTTTATCTAATAATAAACTAATTACCTGAACATTACCATAAAATGTAGCTTTATATAAAGGTGTATCACCATTATTATTTTGAATATTCGTATTAGCACCTTTTTTTAATAATAAATCAATAATTGGAAAAAAATCATTTTGTATTGCTGTATGTAAAGGAGTATTACCATAAGTATCTTGTATATTAATATTAGAACCCTTTTTTAATAAATAATTTATTACAGAAATATTTTTATAAAGAACTGCATAATTAATATAAAAATTTCCTATTTTTTTTATATATGGATCACTATCAGTAATTTTTATTTTATTCATATAATTTAAATAATTATTATTAGTAGCTGATAATATAATATATATATATTTATAAAATTCATCAAATTCAGCTTGATTATTAATTTTAACTAGTTTTATATTAAAGAAATATGTATCATTAATATTTGTATCTTTAATTGTAAATTTATTTTCTTCATAATGAGAAAATTTTTTAGATGTTCTAAGATTTGATAAATAATTATTCCATTCAAAGACTTTATTACTATGATTATCATCAAATAAAATATGTGTATTATTACATTTAATAAATGCAATAGCATGACCATCCGATTTTCCAGAAACTGTAATATATACTGCATTAATTTCATTATAATTTCCTTCATATGTATAACTAGGATATAATCTTAATGAATCGTTATCATCTAATAAAATATAGGATAATAACATTATCATAAACAAATCATTATCAATTAAAGAACCATGTTCATTATAAAGTTCTGAATATTCCTTAATGGGGCAAGTTATATCTAATGCAACTCTTGCTGATTTCCCTTTTAATTTTTGTAAATTTCTATCATTGACATTATTAATGTATATCATAAATATTTTTTGGAAATATTCCAAGTATTTTTTTAAATAATATTTATAATGTTTTGCTAATCTACCTTTATCATCTCTAAAATGATATGGAATTAAATAGTTTCGATTATTTAATTCGGCTAATTCAAATATTTCATCTATTGTTAAATATTGTAATTTAGGTTGAACAACTTCTTTAATATTATCTGTAAAAGCAAATATATATTGTATTGAATCATTCCAACATTCGCCACCAAAATTTTCATAAATTGTATCTTTACATATAACAGGTTTACCTTTGTATTTAGCTTCTATTAGTTTTTTTGTTGTTCGAGATTCTTGACAAATTTTAGAAATAACACATTCTTCAATTGTATTAAATTGGCCATTTTCATCCTCAGTACATATATTTTTAGCTAAATTTGTTTTATCTATAGTATTGCATTCATATTTACCCCCGAATAAATTTTTTATTTTTATATTATACATATAATATAAATTATAAAAAAATTATTATATATTATATAATAATGGATTATAAAACAAAATATGAAAAATATAAAAAAAAATATGTATCATTAGCAATATCACTTGGATTAAATAGAAAACCTTTACAAATTGGTGTTTATTTAGGAAGATTCCAACCATTACATAATGGTCATTTCAAAAATATTTTAACAGCATTAAAAAATGAAGATTATTTAATTGTTTTTATTTCTCGTGCAGAAGTTGAAGAATATAAAAATACACATAATCCTTATTCTTATAATACTAGAAAAGAATTTATTGAAGAAAGTATTAAAGAAATAAATAGTGGTTTTTTAAGTAAAATTTCTATTTTACCATTTTATCCAGCCAAAGAAGATTTATTAACTACTGATACTAACCCTTCTTTTGAATCAAAAATTATAGATGAATTAAATGAAGTATTTGATTATAAAATTAATAAAGGAAATATACATACTAAATTTAATTTGTCAGTATATGGAGCAAAAAAAGATCAAGATACAAGTGACTATTTAGATGATATAGTATCTAAATCAATTGTTAAAAATTCAAAATTTGTTGAATCAACAATGAATGCTACTGATATAAGAATTTTAATGGATGAGAATATAATTTCAGAAGAAAACAAATTAAAATTAAAAAAAATGATTCCAAATGCAGTACTTCAAATAATTATACGAAAAAAAGTAGAGTATTTAAAACTTGACCCAGTAGATAAAGATGGTTTAACAAGAATAATGAAGTTTTGTAAATCTGGAAATTATGAGTCTCTAAAAACAATTTTAATAAATAGAAGGTATAATATAAATATAAAGAGTAATGAAGGGTTTACTGCTTTACATTATGCTATAATTAATGGACATTTAAATATAGTTAAATTTTTAATTGAAATATATCAAGCTGATTTAAATGTTTATGATAAGGAGGGTAATGATATTTTAATGCTTGCAATAATTAATCAAAAAATAAATATTATTAAATATATAATAGAATTTTATAATGTTAATAAATTTAATAAGAAAGGAGAATCAACAATAGAATTAGCTGAAAAAATAGGTAATAAAGAAATTTTGGATATATTAGAGCCAGCTGTAAATAGTCCATTTGTTAAAAAATTTAGTTTATAAAAATATTTTCAAATATTATTATAATATGACATTTACTTTAGATAAATCTATAGAAATAGATCCAGCATTACTTGATGATACATTTCATAATATTTTTTATATAAGAGATATACAAAGTAGTACAGAAGCTATAAGATTACTAAACTCTTATAATAAAGATAACATGATGATAGAGAGAGGTAAACAATTTGGTATTCTAATTGTTTATTCAAAATCATCAAATAAATATTATATATTTTATAAAGATGATTTATTCATTTTAATATATCTTAAAGTGAAAGCTTTCAAATCAAGAGTAGAAGGAAATAGTAATGATTATTCACCCACACAATTAGAAAAATTATTAAATTACTTTAAACCCCCACCTTTTATTACTGATAAACCTATTTTTTCTCTTATAAAAAATACTGAACCTATAAGATTCAAATGTATTAATATATTAGATTTTCCGAATGATTATGTAATTAATTATTCTCATGATATGAGAATAGAAGAACGAATTACAAGAAATCCTCTTTTTAATGAAATATCAATTGGTAAAACAAGTTATTATAATTACATAATTGATAAAAAAGGTATTATAGTAGGAGAAGTTTTTGATTCTTTGGAAGCTGGTGTAGTTCATCATTTATTAGTGGAAAATCCAGATGATGAAGTATATATAGCTGGTGAAATAAAAATAGAAGATGATAAACTTCAATATAATTTTTTTTCAGGAACGTATTCTGCACCACAAAATACTGCAAAAGATCCTATTTTATCATATTATCTAGAAATTTTAGTTGGTAAAATATTTAAGTTACAGAATTTTCATACATCACCATTAAAAGAATGTAGATTAGTGTATACTATTTTATTACCTAGAAAACCATTTGATAAAAAAGAAATTGAATTTTTTTGTAGTCGTTTTAGAAATAGAATTGTTAAAGTTCCTGATGGTCATAGATGTATTGATAATACATATAATAATTTAACAACTCCTATAAAAGCAAAAATTACAAGAGATTTTGCTACAAATTCTAATTTATTATGCGATGATTATGATAAATTATTTCCAGCTGCGGCACCAGTAATTGATGTCGTTGAAGAACATAATATTTTTGATACTATTGAAAATGAGTTGAAAAAATTTGGATTAAATAAAATAAAATTAGGCACATTTGATGAATTAAAAGTACAATTTAGAACATTGATTGATAATCCATTAAATTTTGCTACTTTTAAAGAAGGTGTTGTGGTTGATGCTCAAGGTAGCAAAAATATTGAATTTAATAGAATTCGTCCTGATGGTTCTGTTGAAAGAAAAATATTTACTTATAAACAACACTTAACAGCAGGGTCATTTAATAAAACTGATATTTATATAGATAAAACAACTCAGGATTATAAAGAATATATTTTTAGAAGTTCAACAACTACAACATTTGAAGACCAATTTAAATCATTCTATGAAAATCTAAAGCATATAATTTTATATATTATTATTCGTAAACGTTTAGGGAATATCAAATTTATGCCACAACCTTATCATTTTGGATTAAAAAAAGATGCTTCAGGAAAAATAACTTTATATATGATTATGGAAAAAGGTAAAACTACTTTAGATAACTTTATAGATAAAACTGCTTTATCATCAGATGATATAAAAAAACTAGTATTTACTATTTATTATAATTTATATGAATTAGGCTTTCTATGTATTAAAGATGGTGACCTTTCTACAAAATTAAAATTTAAACATAATGATTTCAAATGTAATAATCTTGTAATTTCTAATATAGGAGCACCTTTAATTATAGATTTTGGTTTATCAAGATTTACAATAGCTGATTCTGGTAGAACAATTGATTTTGTATCTTGTGAACCTCGAATGATTAAAAGTATATATTATGATGATAACACTGGTTTTAACGTTATACATGATATTTTACAATTAATAGCTTCATTTAATTTTATAAGTAAACCAGGGTTTAAACCATTTGAAATTTTAAAATTTACAAATAATAAAGGAACTAATATATTAGATACTAATAATAGTATTTCTGTTATTGAGGCTATTTATGGAAAAGGGATAACTAATTTTGGTCAACTGTTTAGAATTTTTTATGAAGAATTTGATTTAAGAAAAGAAATAAAATATCTTAAATTTACAATTGAAATAACTCCCGCTCTATTAGCTTATAATATAGGTTTAAATGAAGCAGATAGAATAATTGACAAATTTGAATATAAATATAGAAAATATAAAATAAAATATCTTAATTTACTAAACTTCTTTAGTTATGAATAAAATAAACTAGTAAAAATATTATTTTTTAAAATCGGGGGGTCTTTAGTTTTAGTACATGAGCTGGTGTTATGAATCTACTTGATGTTGATGAAATAGGTATGTGAGCATCATTTGGAGAATATATTGGGAGGAAGCCTCCAACCATACTAGCATGATGAAAAGCTGGAACGAAACGAAGCTCACAACTAGTGTCCATCTCTGAATAATTTACTTTACCTTCCTTCATGCGTTCAATTTCTTTATTACGTACCAATCGGCGAACAAAGGCAAGCTTCTCAGCGTCAATCTTCTTCTGTTCAAAAAGAGTGGATTCTAATTCTGTAAGTTCTGATTGGTAACGACATACTTTTTTATTGATATCATCAATAGCCAATAGCTTATTAATATTATATTGTTTTTCTGCATCAGCACTATATTTATTAATATATTCCCACTTAATATTAGTTGGTTCGCTGTTGAAAAACTTAAAAGCAATCTTTTCTTTCGTGGAAGACAATTCTCCCAAACGTTTTTGAATTTGAAAGATTCTTAGTGTTAGTTGTTCTGTATTAAGATATATGGACATAAATGAAGATAATAACTTAAAAACTGTATTTTATTCAATTTTTTTTCTAATAATATTTTTGATACTTGATGGCCAATTATACATATCAATCTTTTTATAATTAACAAACAATTCATTAATTTGGTCATCATCTTCATCATTCAATACATTTAATTTTTTTAAAAAATAAATGATTGTTTTCATTTTAAGATGCATACTTGTCATAATAGCTCCAGAGTCGTCTTCAGACGCTTTTTCGTTAACACTACGTCTATAGTTTAGATGGCCATAATCAATTAGGTTCATAAATTTTTTAATATTTTCTTTCTTATAAATATTATCAAATCTTTCATTAATACCGATTAGTTCATTTTTTTCTTCAAAAGTTAAAATACATAAATTTATAAAGTTTCCAAAGTCATCAAGCATTGGTTTCTCGTTTAACATATCAGTCATACAATGAGCTTCACCATAGGTAATATCAAAAAGAATATTTTGTTTATACAACTCTTTGTGTTCTGGAGAAATAGATTGGTAAAATTCTTTATGCATGTGAACCAATGAATTTGCTCCATTAGAAAGACCATAATATTCTTGGAAAACAAGTTTCGTTTTAGTATTCAGATGATGCGTAATCATAGATTTAATATTTTCTATTTCATTTGGAATGTCAAATGATTGACCCAATACAAATACTTCAATTCTGTAATCTGTAGTAAACCAGTGAAGAATACCATCTTGATCATCATATTTAAAATCAAGAGTTAGTGAACTTAAAGATTTAAAATATTGATGAAGAAAATTTATCACTGCTTCTTGATTAAAAACAGGATCATAATGGACAACACGAATAGTATCATCCTTTGAAGTAATATAATCTCTTAGAAATGTTGGAAAAATTTGGTCTAGTTCAGGAGTAAGTTTTTCAACATCCAAGATTCTTGGGCTTGAACCTACAGCAAAATAAGTAAAATCCCTTGGATTTCTTTGGAAGAAATCCAATAGGGAGTGAATCATAAGATTAGAAGACTGAATCATATTATTAGAAGATTGCATAATAATATAATATATAGGTTAATAATATTTTTTTCAATTTTTTTACTCAGTTTCATTTATTGTTTAATAGATTTTTTAATTGTAAATACTTATTTTTGTATTTTAAATATTTTTCTTTTGATACTATTGATATTACAGGCGATAGATCAATAATAGGCTCATAATAATATTCTTCATAATCATTTAGAACTGTACTTTTATCACTTAAAATAGCTGAATTAATATTATTTATTAGGTTACCTTTTTTAATTTTTTCTAGAATTGATTCTTTTGTTAATTTTGTTTCATCAAAAGATAATTTATCTAATAATTCATTTACTTTTTCAGGTATCATTTTTTTTTCACAATAATCTTGCATGCATCCTTTTTCAATCGAATATAATAAATATTTATTTTGTAGACGATTATATAATATATTAATTAATATTAAATTAGTAATTTTTATATAAATAAGTCTTATATGTTCTAGCAATTCTACATCTAATTTATTTCCCTCTATTTTTTTTTTATATTTTTCAAATTTTAAATTTTGATTTTTAATAAAATCTTGGTCAAAGATTTCTTTACTATATTTTAACCCATTTTTAATAAATTCTATATTTTCAAGTGTTATATTAAATAATTTCTGCATTTTACTATTTTTTGTTGATTGATAATAAGATGCTTTTATAATATCATAAGGTTCAATAGTTGGATTAATTAAAATTAATATTATAGTATAATATGACCATAAGTAACAATTACCTTCAAAAAAATCAAAATTATATTGATTATTAATTTGTTGTTCTAATTCTATTTTTTTAAAATGTAATTTACTTATTTCTATAATTAAATTATCTGATTTAGTATTGATTATTTTAATAAAATTAGATTGGTTTTTAAAAATATTTTCTGAAAAATTCTCATCTTTATGTAAAACAAAATCTATTAAATCTCTAATTAAAATTTTAATATCATTTATTAAAAAATGTCTTTCAAATAATTTACTAAAATATTTATCCATTAAAAATTTTGTAAATGCTTTAGGTGAAAATGGAGTATTTATTTTTTTATATTCTAAATAATCTAATTCTAAATTTTTATTTAATTCTATAAAAACAAGAAATATTGAATTACAATGCAATTTTATAGTTTTTTTCATATATTCAACATAATCATTGTAACTTAATTTTTCAAAATCTTGTATTCCATAAATTTTTGATAAATTGAATACTGAATGTTCATATTTAATTTGACTTTTTAGAAACTCTTCTATTTTTTCTGAAATTGGATTTATAATAGCATTTGATACTGGATCATAAATAAATGCTTCTAGTTTTGTTTTCCCTGAAATAATATTTTTTTTTATTAAAATTTGAGTATGATGACCTATACCACCAAAATATCTATCTATGATAACATTTTTAGTTAAATATATATTATCGCTTTCATAAAATGATTTAATTTCTTTATCAAAAAGTTCCTTATATTCATCATTTAAAAAATGATAAATATACTTTTTTTCAAAATCAACTTTATAAATAATATCAGGCTTGTAAAAATTATCCATTGGAATTCCAAATGCCTCTTTGCCAATATTAATATCTAGTGGATCTATAGTAGTTATTGTCATATTTAATCCAATTTGTCCATTTAATGATTTTACTATATCTTCTAAAAATTTATTTGAATGTTTTACAAATTTTTTTCGTAAATTAAGAATAATATATAACATGTTTATTTCATTTAAATTTAATAGTTTTCTGTTATATATTTTACCATTAAAATTTAAAATAGGTATATCATTCATTTTATGAAAAGTTTCAATAAGTTTAGGTCTAATAAATTCAACTGTTGTTTTTAAACGAAAATTAGCTTTTAAATTATCTAATTTTTCTTGTTCTTCTGTAGTATTACAATTTTTCATACAATCTTTTAAAGAAGAAAATGTTTCACCTTCATATTCAATTACTTTCATACATCTATCTTCAACATTATCAACTTTAAAACAAGCAAATTTTTGGGTTAATTCAGTCATTATTATATAGATTTAGATAATTTTTTAATGCTTTATAAATAAAAATTGCAAATTTATTAATTTATTTTAAAATATCAATTGTAATGTTTACATCTATAGATTTAGCAACTTATTTAAATTTTTCCTCAAATAACCAAATTATAATGGCATTTGCCACAATGACATTTACAGTAATAATAGGATTATTATATCTTTATATAACATATTCCGATAAAATTGATAAAAATAAACTGATTGATGATATTCCCGTTATTATTAATCTTGCTCAAAGAGTAGAATTTATTCAAAATTATGTTCATTTTATTATTAATTATGAACAAGATTTGCCTTTAATTCCTACCATTATAACTCCAGATACTGAATTAACATATAGTCAAATAAATCTTTTAAATTTTATAAAAGAATTAGAACAACTGAATAAAGTTTGGGATGTTTATAAAGATAATGGTATAATATCCAATTCTGATATTAGAATGCCTTATGCAATTGCTTATAATATACGTGAACTAATAGATATACCAGTGGATAAAAAAGAAGATGAAGACGAAGATGATGATGATGACATGTGGTTAAGTAAAGAAGAATCAGATTGTTTAATAAAATATAATTCTAAAATTAAAACACCTTTAATATCACCAATAGAAGATAATAAGAATACTGATACTGATTTAGATGAAAATACTAATTTAGATGATAATACTACTTTACAGAAAGATAAAGTATTAGCTACCGATTAATTTATAAAAAATTGATATTAAATCTTTTAAACTAATAGTGAAAATATTATGCAGTTATTAAGAAAACGTGTATTTTCAAAAGATAATAATTCTCAGGATGATTATTCTTTTGATGAATTAAAAAATAAAATAGTAAATGAATTAGATACTAATTTTTTAAAATCATTTATGAATATGAGTATAACAAAATTAGAACTAACATAAATTGTAAAATTATTAGAAGATAAAAAAAAAAATTTAATAAACATAATGAATAATGATAAAAATAAAAAACTTTTTAGTATATACGCATTCATTAATTTGTCCATCTCAATAATTTTAATAATATTAACTAAAATATTATTAATTGATAATAATAGTATTGTTAATTATAAAGCACAGAGTTTAAGAGGCTATCATATAGATGAAATTCAATTTAAATATTTCAAATTTTTAGGATTAGTAATAGAAATATCAATTATATTTCTTACAATAATATCTATTTATAAAATTAGTAATTTATATCCAATTAATTATGTATTAAATAATAAAATTAAAAAAATAAAAGAAATAATAGTAAAAATAGAAGAAAAGATTAATTACGATGGTGTATAGTTATTATAGAAAAATTGAATAAAATTTTTTATATATCTATAATTTTTAATTTATGGAAAGACCTTTCAATTGTAATTATTGTACTAAAAATTTTAGATGGCGTAATCATTTAGAAAGACATATGAATAAACAACATAAGGAACTTAGTATTTTTGAAGACGCTATTAGTATAATTAAAAATCATAAAAAAATAATAAAACTAGAAAATAAATCAAATATAATAATAAAACTTAAATTTAAATTTAATCATGAAAAACAAAAGATTGTTTATGAAACTGTTTCAAATCAATGTACTGAATCTATTCAAGGAATAAAACCTTATACCGAATCTAGACAATCAAGTATTGAATCTGAAGAGTCGTGCACCGAATCTAGACTATCAAGTATTGAATCTGAAGAGTCGCGTACTGAATCTATACAATCAAGTAATAAATCTGAAGAAACATGCACTGAATCTAGACAATCAAGTATTAAATCGGAAGAAACATACACTGAAAATGTTACAAATCCATACCTTATGACGAGTTCAAAAGATAATTTTTTAAAACAAAACTTTGAACTATCTATTCAAAACTTATTTAGCGATCCTTATAATTTATTTTTTGGTATAGAAAATTATATTTTTAATTCCCCTACAAAAACGTATACAACACCGAAATTAACTTTGCCGTCAAATTGTAAAAATTATACAGAATGGTTAATGAATAGTGATGAACCACAATATTTTGAACCTATAATAGAAAATGAAAAAGACTGTTGTAAAAATATTAAGAATGATCTTGATTATATTATGCATGTACAATCAAACCATTAAATTATTATTTTATGTATCTATAGTAATGAATAGTTTGGCAAAACATTTCAAATTTAAAAGTTCTTCAGTTGCACCTAATTGATACATAATTTTTGTTAGTATTTTATTTATTTCTGATGATTGATTAAAAATTAATTCTATATTAGAAGCTCTTGTATCAAGCCATAATAAATTATAAATATATGTATATAATTCTGATGCAATATTCATTTCTATTCTTCTTCCACCAGATTGATTTATTTTTTTTAATTTAAAATATTTTTGTTCAAAGTTCATTAATATATATAAATTATAAAAAATATATTAATAATAAAGTAGTTTGCTTCAAATGTAAAAAATTTGAACATTATGCAAGTAGTTGTTAATCAAATCAACAATATAGTGTATATAAAAATTATTATTCAAAACAACAATAAGGTGGATATACAAATAAGAATTTTCAAAGGAAGAAATATTATGATTCTTATGATTTAGATTAATTTATTTTATATTACATTATAATGGAATATATTTATATTGTAGTAGAAAATGGAGAGCCATATCCTTTATCATTTAAAAATTATAAATTAGCAGTTGAGGCTGTAAAGAAAAAACATAAACATTATCTTGAAGAACAAATAAAAGAACAATATGATCTAGTTATGATTGAATTAATATTAGCAGATATTAATGTATCTGAAAATATAGAAAAAAATATGACACAATTATATATTGAAAAAGGTATTAATATTGAAATTCACAAACTACCAATAAAATAATTAGTTCTTCAATAAATTAGACATTTCTTCTAAAACTTTTACACCCTTGAAGATTTATTTGAATTAAATTATGTTGATGAAATAGAATTAATGAATAAAAAAAATTGAAATATAATTACCTTATTGACATACTAAATTAATTATGTCACGATTTGATGAACTCCGTAATAAATATCACAAAGAACAGTCTGAATATCAACGCAAGCTAGTTGAAGGTGACCCAGATACTCTTAAAAAAGAAATTGAGAAACTTAAGTTGGATGTTAAAATTCGTACAGAAATGTACGACAGCCTAGAACAAGAAAAAAATACTCTATTTTATCGTCTTGAACGTATTTACAAATATGTAATGGATGAAAAATCTATTGATAAAATTTTTGAGGAGAAGAAAGCTCAAAGAAAACTTATTGATGATATCAAATATGAAATCTCTAAAAAATCAGCATATAGTTGTATGCTTTGGGATCAATGGAATGAAAATGAAGAATATCAAGTAGACCCTGTTGCATATTGGAAAGATATTCTCGAATCAACAAAGAATGGTGCCAAAGAAGTATGGCTAGGATATGATTCTGATGATGATTAATTTATTTTAAGTACTAAAAAAATTTGTTCTAAAACAATCTTTTTTACTCTTCTCAATTGCTTCATCCATTTCATCACTGAATATTGAATCTAAATCTAAAAATTTGTTTTTATGTAATATAATATCTTTTAACTTGAGATTTATTAATTTATCTAATTCACTTAATTTTGAAAAAATTGTTTCATTTTTTACTCTAATGTTTTGAAAGATAATTGATTCATTAACTAATTCCTTAAATTCATTAATTAAAACTAGTTCTTGATTTTGAAGTTTTTTTACTTCAGCGAAAACATTTGTTGAAAATAATACTGGATATTTATAACGAATATATTCTGGTAGAATAAATTGATTGGATTCTTTTACTTCTGTTACTCTAGCTTCTATATCATTAATCATATTTTTTATTGCTTCTTTATTAGTTTTCTCTTCAGCTTCATCTTTAGCAGTTTCTGAATAAAATAATGTTCTACCAGATAAAAATTCACAATGAGATTGTATTTTATCATACTTGTATGCTGATGTTTTATGAGCTTCAGCTTTGGCATCTAACTTTAAATATGAAATTATAGCAAGTAAAAATACATTGAAAGCATTTAAAGATGCATATAAAATTTTTCCCCAATTTACACTATCTAATGCTGAACCTAAAACAACACATAATGAACTTATAAAAATAGCTGGTAACATTAATAAATTTAATTTTTGTTCACAATATGTTTTAGCTTCAGTATATAATGTTTTTTGACCTTTCATATAAATAGCTAATATATCTAATGATGTAGAACTTTTAGAAATTTTATCATTTGATGCTTTATTAACCATAGCATAGGCATCTATAAAAGTTAATTTTTTTAATAAACCATCTTCTCTATAATATTTTTCTAGAGGTTGATTTTTCATTTCATTTTCTGTGTTATCTACTGGTTTATCTACTGGTTTATCTACTGGTTTATCTAGGATTGTTTCTACTGGCTTATCACTAATTGTTTCTACTGGTTTATCGCTAATTATTTCTTCTGATTTACCTTCTGATTTACCTTCTGAATTAACTTCAATAATTATTTCTTCATTACTATTCATTAATAAATAGTATTTTTAAATATCTAAATTATTTTCTAAAACAAATATATGGGGTGCGCTGCATCAAAATCTGTTCTTTCAACAATAGATAATGAAGGAACAATTAAAACAGAAAGACGAGCAAGTTTTTCACTTAGTTCAAAAAATATTTCTCAAGAAGCTAGTTTACCTAGTTATTGGGAAGGCAGGACAAGTATACATATAAGCAAAGAAGGACGTGAAAATATAAAAAATGTAGCTGAAGAACTGGGTATTTAATTATCTAAAAAATTGATTAATCATTTTTTTCATTATATATTTTAATTTATAATGAAAACTATTCATACATTTGGTGATAGTCATAGTTGTTTTGGTTGGGATAATATTTTAAATTGTAAACCTCATCATCTAGGACCAAAATTATGTTATTCACTTGGTCGCGATGGAATAAACATAGTTAATTACGGAGTTGAAGAAAATGATATTGTTGTTTTCTGTTTTGGTGAAATTGATTGTAGATGTCATGTTCACAAATATGTTAATAATCAAAAAACATATAAACAAATTATTGATGAAATAATTGATAGTTATTTCATTCAAATTAATATGAATGTATCTATATTTAATAATATTACAATGTGTGTTTATAATGTTGTACCACCTATTGAAAAACATAATACTGGTGAAAATCCAGAGTTTCCATATTTAGGAACAGATCAAGAAAGGAAAAATTATGTTATCTATTTTAATCAACGATTGAAAGAAAAATGTAAAGAAAAAAATTATATATTTTTTGATGTTTATGATAAATATATAGATGATAATGGATTTTTAAGTAAGATTTTAGGAGATGGTTGTGTGCATATAAAAGATGGTAAATATATAAAACAATTTATTGAAGAAAAATTATGTAAATAGATAATTTAAAATATTATAATGATACTTGCAGGAATAATTTGTTTAACTGGACATACGGATACAATGAACGAATATGTAGATCACCCAGAACCAATAGAAGTGAAATTAAATATTAAAATAAACTTGACTAAAATGATTGTAAGAAATACAGAATGGCTTTCTAAAATTAGAGATAAATATCATGGTAAATATGATAAAGGAAATCTTCATTCTAAATTTTTTGATTTAGTTATATTATCAAGGACTCAAAGTGATAAATATCGGGCTATAGAAGCATTACATTTAGATAATAATGAAGGAACACAATTAATTGTAGTTAAGGTATATGTAAATAAATTTGAGAATATAAATTTTATTGAAATGTGCTTACGTAAAAGTATAGAAATAAATCTAGATGAATCGAGTAGAGCCGAATATACAAATAATTGGGATTATGCTTTTGATTTCCCTATGGAAAAAGAAATATTTCAATTAATTTCTAAATCATTTGAAAATAGTTATACAAATGGTGATAATTTTGTTTTGAAAGGTTCAGTTAATGATTGTTGCTCTATCATCTAATAAATAAAAAATTGAAAAAATTATAATTTATAGTCATATAATTTATAGTTATGTCTCATTTTAATCCAAACAATGAAAATAATTACTTTGGTATTCTGCTATCAGCTGCTGTTCACGTAGATGCTTCTGCATTGGAATATGTAGAGAATCAGAATCATGATATTTGTATGATTGCTGTTCAAAAAAACTCAGGAGCCTTGAAATTTGTCAAGAAACAGACTCCTGAGATATGTATGGCTGCTGTTCAAAAAAATGGAATGGCATTACACCTTGTCAAGGAACATACTCCTGAGATATGTATGGCTGCTGTTCAAAAAAATGCAATGGCAATACAATTTGTCATGGCACAGACTCCTGAAATTTGTATGATTGCTGTTCAAAAAAATTGGGAGGCATTACAGTTTGTCCATAAACAGACTCCTAAGATTTGCAAGGCTGCTGTTCAAAACAATTGGAATGCATTGCAATATGTTCATAAACAGACTCAAGAAATTTGTATGGATGCTATTAAACAATCTGCATCGGCATTGGAATTCGTCAAAGAACAAACTCCAAAAATTTGTATGGCAGCAATTAAAAAAAACGGACTTGCATTAGAATTCGTCAATGTACAAACTCATGATATTTGTATGTTTGCTGTTAATAAAAGTGGATATGCTTTAGAATATGTCAAGGAACAGACTCCTGAGATTTGTTTGGCTGCTGTTAAAGCAAGTTGGAAGGCATTGCGATATGTTAGAGAACAGACACCTGAAATGTGTTCAATTGGTTTTGAAAGGAATTGGAATGCATTAGAATATATTAGAGAACAGCCTCCTGAGATGTGTATGGCTGCTGTTCAAAAAAATGGTTTTGCATTGAAATTTATCAAGAAACAAACTCGCGAAATGTGCTTGGTTGCTCTTCAACAAAATGGTTATTTGTTAGAACTAGTTAAAAACCAGACTCCTGAGATTTGCATGGCTGCTGTACAAAATCAAGGATGCGCCTTAAAAGATGTAAAGGAACAAACCCCTGAAATTTGTTTGGCTGCTGTTAAACAAACTGGTGGTGCATTGAGATATGTCAAGAATCTGTCTCATAGGCAAACAATACATAATATGTATGTATATGGTATTCAGTTTCCGACTTAAAAATTTTTATTTTATAAAAAATTGAATTATAATAATCTTTGGTTAATAATAAAATAGTAATGTCTATAGAATCACACAATGATAAATATTACTTTGGTCCAAATCCATTGTCTGTTGTTAAACACAATGGAGAGGCATTGGAACACATCAAAGAACAGACTCCAGAGATTTGCTTGGCTGCTGTTCAACAAAATCCAAGAGCATTGAAATTTGTCAATGAACAGACTCAAGAAATGTGTATAACTGCTGTTCAAAAAGATGGATTTACTTTGCGCTATGTTAAAAGACAGAATCATGAAATTTGCATGGCTGCTGTTAAACAAGATGGAAACGCATTGTATTACGTTCATTTTGTTGAACAGACTCCTGATATTTGTATGGCTGCGGTTCAACAAAATGGTAGTGCATTACAATATGTATTCAAACAAACTCCAGAAATTTGCTTTGCTGCTTTTCAAAAAAATCGTGAGAAAATGAAATATATTCATAATAAAACTCCTGAAATGTGTAAGAATGAAATTTATTATTTTGAAAAGTGTATGGCTTTAGTTCAACAAGATGGATTATTATTACAATATATTGAGGATCAGACTCATGAAATGTGTCTGACTGCTGTTCAACAAAATGGATGGGCACTGCAATATGTTAAAGAACAGACTCATGATATTTGTTTGGCTGCTGTTAAAAAGTATCCATATGCATTACAATATGTTAAAGAACAGACTCCTGAGATTTGTAAGGCTGCTATTCAACCAAATGAGTTTAGCTTCGAATATGTCAAGGAACAGACTCCTGAAATTTGTTTACTTGCTGTTAAAAACTATGGACTTTCATTGCGATTTGTCAAAGAACAAACTCCTGAAATTTGCATGGCTGCTGTTCTAAAAAATGGGTGGGCCTTGCAATATGTTAAAGAACAGACTCAAGAGATTTGTATAGCTGCTGTTAAACAGGATGGATATGCTTTGGAATTTGTCAAAGAACAGACCCATGATATTTGTATGGCTGCTGTTCAAAAAAAAGGATATGCATTAGAATATGTCAAAGAACAGACTCCTGAAATTTGTATGGCTGCTGTTCAAGAAAATGGGTGTACATTGCAATTTGTTAAAGAACAGACTCCTGAAATTTGCATTGCTGCTGTTCTAAATAATAAGTTGGCATTGCGATATGTTAATGAACAGAATCGGGAAATTTTAAGGACACGCATAGCGATTTGTCAATAGCCAATTCATAAAGATACAAATTATTTTATATAAATAAAAATTGAAAAAAATACAGTTTGTATGTTATCATAAATTAATAATGTCTAATATTACTTCAAAAATTGATTACCGTGAAACTTTGGCTGCTGTTCAACAGAATGGGCGTGCTCTGGAATGGGTTAAGGAACAGACTCCAGAGATTTGCTTGGCTGCTGTTCAACAGGATGGGTATGCTCTGCAATGGGTTAAAGAACAAACTCCAGAGATTTGCTTGGCTGCTGTTAAAAAGTATGGGTGTGCTCTGAAATGGGTTAAGGAACAGACTCCAGAGATTTGCTTGGCTGCTGTTCAAGAGGATGGGCTTGCTTTGGAATGGGTTAAGGAACAGACTCTAGAGATTTGCTTGGCTGCTATTCAGCATGATACAAAATGGTTTGAGCTCAGGGATGGGAGTGCTCTGCAATGGGTTAAGGAACAGACTCCAGAGATTTGCTTGGCTGCTGTTCAGGGTGATGGGTGTGCTCTGAAATATGTTAAGGAACAGACTCCAGAAATTTGCTTGGCTGCTGTTCAGACTGATGGGTGTGCTCTGAAATGGGTTAAGAAACAGACTCCAGAGATTTGCTTGGCTGCTGTTCAGCAGGATGGGTGTGTTCTGGAATGGGTTAAGGAACAGACTCCAGAGATTTGCTTGGCTGCTGTTCAGCAGGATGGGTGTTCTCTGGAATGGGTTAAGAAACAGACTCCAGAGATTTGCTTGGCTGCTGTTCAACAGAATGGGCATGCTCTGAAATTTGTTAAAGAACAGACTCCAGAGATTTGCTTGGCTGCTGTTCAACAGAATGGGCATGCTCTGGAATGGGTTAAGAAACAGACTCCAGAGATTTGCTTGGCTGCTGTTCAAGAGAATGGGTGTGCTCTGGAATGGGTTAGGGAACAGACTCCAGAATTTTGCTTGGCTGCTGTTAAACAGTATGGATGTGCTCTGAAATTTGTTAAAGAACAGACTCCAGAGATTTGCTTGGCTGCTGTTCAACATAATGGGCAAGCTCTAGAATGGGTTATGGAACAGTCTCCAGAGATTTGCTTGGCTGCTGTTAAAAAGTATGGGCGTGCTCTGAAATGGGTTAAGGAACAGTCTCCAGAGATTTGCTTGGCTGCTGTTCAAGAGGAAGGGCGTGCTCTGAAATGGGTTGAGGAACAGACTCCAGAGATTTGCTTGGCTGCTGTTCAACAGACTGGGTATACTCTGCAATGGGTTAAAGAACAGACTCCAGAGATTTGCTTGGCTGCTGTTCAACAGGATGGGTGGGCTCTGGAATTTGTCAAGAAACAGACTCCTGAAATTCGTATGGCTGCTGGTCTAAAAAAGCTGGTCTAAAAAATGGGTTGGCATTACGATTTGTTTTTTGTAAACATAAATTTCATCAAAAATGTATTGATAGCCTTAAAGAAAATTTGAATACATGTGTCCTCTTTGTCGAACATTTAATTAATTTATAATTTTTACAAAGTTAAATTTAACAATGAACAGACTTCGGAGATTTGTCCATAATAAAATAAAAAAATTGATTAAATTATAGTTAATAATTATTAACAATAATTTATGACCAATATTAATTCAAACAATGATGATAATTACTTAGCTGTATTAGCTGTTGTTCAAAATAATAGACACCACTTAGAATTTATTAATGAACAAACGAATGAAATTTGCTTGGATGCTGTTAAAAAAAATGGATTGTCATTACAATACATCAAAAATCAAACTCCAGAGATATGTCTAACTGCTGTTCAAGAAAATGGTTGGGCATTGCGATATGTTAAGGAACAGACTCCTAAAATTTGCTTGCTTGCTGTTAGATATTATGGACTATGTTTGCAATTTGTCGAAAATCAGACTCCTAAGATTTGCATGTTTGCAGTTAAACAAAATGGATTAGCATTAAAATATGTCAAGGAACAGACTCATGATTTATCATTGGCTGCTGTTAAAAAATTTGGAGTTGCATTAAAATATGTCAAGGAACAAACTCCTGAGATTTGTTTGGCTGCTGTAAAACAAGATGGAATTGCTTTGGAATATGTCAAAGAACAAACTCCTGAGATTTGTTTGGCTGTTGTACAAAAAGATGGAAAAGCTTTGGAATATGTCAAACAACAGACTCCTGAGATTTGCTTAGCTGCTGTACAAAAAGATGGAAATGCATTGAAATTTGTCAAAGAACAAACTCCTGAGATTTGCTTGGCTGCTGTACAAAAAGATGGGAATGCTTTGGAATATGTTAAGGAGCAGACTCCTGAGATTTGTAAGGCTGCTGTTCAAAAATATGGAGTTGCCTTACAATTTGTCAAAGAACAAACTCCAGAAATTTGCTTAGCTGCTGTTAAAAAGAATTTAGATGCTTTATTCTATGTCATTAACCAGACTTCTGAGATTTGCTTGACTGCTGTTAAAAATTACGGAGGCGCATTACAGTTTGTTAAAGAACAAACTCTAGAGATTTGCATGGTTGCTGTTAAACAAAATGGATATGCCTTACAATTTGTTAAAGAACAAACTCTAGAGATTTGCATGACTGCTGTTCAACAAAATGGACATGCCTTAAAATTTGTTAAAGAACAAACTCTAGAGATTTGCATGGCTGCTGTTCAACAAAATGGACATGCCTTAGAATTTGTTAAAGGACAGACTCGTGAGATTTGTATTGCCACTGTTAAACAAGATGGGTGTTCTTGGATGGGCATGCATTACAATTTTCAATGAACAGACTCTAGAAATTTGTTTGGTTGCTGTTGAAAAAATGAATTAGCCTTTAAATTTGTTGAAGAACAGACTCATCAGATTTGCTTTACAATAAGATGAAGAACAGACTCATCAGATTTGCTTTACAATAAGATATTTAGTGTAAATTAATTTATTTTATGTTATAAAAAAAGAAAATTAGCCTTAAAATCTGTAGAAGCACAGAGGAAGAAATGCAAAATGGTTATTTTATAAAAAAACTTTTTATTAATCTCTTTTTCTTCTATTTCAAAATATTATTAGTTATTACTTTATTATTACTCGGTATCCAAACCAAGTGGCGTTTTAATTCCAGAGAATACTAATAATGCCGCTTGAACTACAGCTAATCTTCCTAACGAATGTACCAATACAAATTTACCAGTATTTATAGTTTCTATTATAATAAGAAAACCTTCAATTAATAAATATTTTACAAAATCATGATAAACCCCTTTAAAATATTCTTTATATTTTTCATCATTTTTATATAGAGTAAATTTTAATGTTACTAATAAAGCTACAGTTCCAACTATAAATATAATTAAACCAAGATTAATTAAATATTTATTTTGATTTTCTATATTTAATTCTATTATACTATTCATTAATTAATCTTATATTATATTTAATAGCTTATTATTTGAAAAATAATTGATAAATAAATTATTATAAATTATATCTAATGATATAATATAAATTATGACAGGTGAATGCGTAATATGTCTTGATGAGGATTCAAAATCAATTAAACTTACATTTCCCTGTAAATGTCCAATATTTTTTCACAAATCATGTTTTGAAGAATGGTATAAAGTTAATGTAAATCATCTTATATGTCCAATTTGTAGAATACCATTTAGACAAACTGATAATATATCTTTTGATACAGTTGTGCCATTTAATCAATATATTGCAAATAATCCAATTTATAGATTAACACATCCTCCAAACAGTGATTCTAGAGAATCAACAATAATGCCTCATTATTTATATATCTGGAATTACAGCTATCAAAATATGACAATAATACAAAAATTATTATTTATTATTTATAAAATAATAGTATGCATATTAATCTTTTCATGTGTACTATTACCATTGGCTATATTTTATATAGCGGTAAGATATAATTGGTGAATTTTTAATTTATTAGTTTTTGATGGGACTGTTTTTTTACAGATATCATTAAAATATATTCTGGTCATAATAGCATCTAAATAGTTGCTTGTCAATATTGCGAGAAAGAATTTGAAACTCAAAAAGGTGCTACTTTTCATGAAAATATACATTGTTCTAAAAAAAATACAAAAACAAAAGGTAATAAATGTTTTACTTGTGGTAGAGAAGGACATTATGCCGATGATTGTTATGCTTCTAAACATGTAAAAGGTTATTATATTTAATTTATTTATTTATAATATATAATATATAAATGGTCATAAATAATATTGCTTTAATAATAATTATTTTAATTTTATTTTATATTACATATAAATTACTTTATTCAACCATAATTACAGAAAATGATATAGCAGATGCAACTGATAATTGGATAAGTGAAGTAGTAAAACATAACCCCCAAGAAATAGCAGATTTATTTTGTACCGATGGAAACTTAGTTGGAACTGTTTCACAAGTAAAAAGAAAAGGAACTGATATAAAATTATATTTTGAATATTTTGCAAAATTACCGAATATTAAAGTTTTATCAAAGAAATATAATATATCACAAGTTACATCTAATGTATTCATAAATACAGCATTTATAACTTGGAGTTGGGATGGTCTTGATAAACCAATTGTAGCAAGAATGACATTTGTTTTCAGAGATATGTGTATTTTTCAATTACATTCTTCTGCATTACCTGAATTAAATAAATCATTGGTAAAAATTTCGAATTTATCTTAAAAGATAATTTAATTATAATTATATGAATTCAAAACTTTTGGGATATAAATCTGCTATTGTTAAAGAAAATTCTAAAGATATACGTGTAATAATAACTTTAATAATTCCATTTAATGCAAGAACAACTTGTGAAAGAGTAAATATAATTAATCCATTATATGCTAAATATAGAACTAATTTTGCTAAAATTTTATGTATTGAAGATGAATTTGGTAATAAATATAATGAAGCATATACAGCATTTTATAAAAAAAAAATTTTATATAAAGTTAATGTACTTATTAATTGTGCATTTGATAATGACATTAATATAGTTTGTGGTAAAGGTATTCATTTTTTCTTAAATAAGAATGTTGCTTATAATTATGGACGTAAAATACTTGAACAAAAATGGGACGTTCCTAATTTATATCAAACTTTTTACGATAATGGACAAATTAAAGAAAGATGTGACTACATATTTGATAAAGACTATGGTTTTATAAAAAAAACTGTAGATTTATGGTTTGATAATGGTAAAAAATGGAGGATGGAATCATATCAACATGATTTAAAACATGGACTTTTCTGTGAATGGTTTGGAGATGGTATATTAAAACAGGAATGTAATTTTATTAATGGAAATAAAAATGGTCTTGAAAAATTTTATTATTTTAATGGACAAAATAAAATGCATATAAATTATAAAAATGGTATAGTAAATGGAATATGTAATTTATGGCATCTAAATGGCAAACTTTATGTTGAATGCGAATTTGATAGAGGTATTACACTTAATAATTTCAAAAAATGGAACAAGTTTGGTAAACTAATAGAAAATAATAAGAATTATGAAAATGAAGTAAACGAATTAAATAAATTAATTGTTTATTATGCACTTTATGATTAAATTTATTCAAATACCAAACAGTTTATACCTTTATTCTGAATAAATTCTTTATCAACTAATTTTTTTTCACCACTATTACTAAAAACATAACATTTATCATATATTCCAAACAATATATCTATTATATTTTCTATTTCAGATGCTCTTAAAAAGCACCTATGTAATGATATATAAAAATTTGGTTTATGTTTCTTTAAAAAATTTATTAATGCTGGGACTACTATTTTTTCTCCTCCTTCTATGTCCATTTTTATTAAACTTATATGGTCGGGATTAATTTTTTGTTGTTCAATCAAAGTTTCAATAGTAATCGTTTCTATTGATACTATCTCGTTATGAGTGTGATGGTTTGTATGACGACCAGAGTAAGATAAATAATCATCTTTGTTTGAAATTAATAATGTAGATTCTGAATTTCCTAAAGCTCCATTTCCTCCAAATTCACTCATTCCATTATGTGATGATAATCCTTTTTCAATGAGCACAATATTATTGAAATTATTTGCACTAATGTTTTGTTTTAATCTTTCGAGTGCAACTGGGTCTGGTTCAATAGCGTAAACTTTTTTATAAATATTCGCACTATACAGAACAGTTGGACCAATCCATGCACCAATATCTATATATATACCTTCTTTATGATTTTTATAATATTCTAAGATATTAAATGTATCTTGTTCCCATACATTTAATCTATTATTACTAAACCATCTTTTTGAATAATCATCTGAAATGATAAATGAACAATTGTTCTTCTCGATTTTCATATAATATTAAATATATTTATTATTATATAATTCGCAGTAAAAAAATGTAATTAGAAAGAATATAATGTTAAATATTTTTATTCTAAAACACTAAACATATCATCTTCTGAAAATCTAAATCTCTTTTCTAATTCATAATTATTATTTTTATTACCAACAGTTAATAAAACACATGGTTTCAAATTATCATCTAATTTTAATACTTTACTTACTTCTTCTGGTTTAAATCCTTCCATAGGACAACTTGCAATATTAAGTTCCATTGCAGCAGCCATACCAAAACCTAAAGCAATATAAGCTTGCATTTTAGCCCATTCTAATTTACAAGGTAATTTAGCAATATATTTTAACATTGATTCTTTTTTATTTGTAAAACCAGTTTGATTTACATATTGGTTAATTCTTTCTTCCAAATTATTAATGGCACAAAAAATAAATAAACAATATGATTCTTCAATTTGAGCTTGTTTATAACAAGCTTCTTTTAATGAAGATTTAATTTGTTGATTAGTTATTACGATTACGTGAAAAGGTTGAATACCGTAAGAAGTTGGGGCATTGATTATTGCAGATTTAATTGGGGTTATGTCAACGGAACCTGGTGAAAAATGTTTTTCAGCACGTCTCCAGATTAAGTTTTTAATAAATGAACCATTACTTTTGGTTGAATTATATTTTGTTTTATATTTTAAATATTTGTTATAAATATCCATTATAATTATATATATAATAAAAATAGAACAAAATATAATTAAACATTTATCATAAGTATTCATTATATTGAATTATATAATAAATATTTTTTTTAATTTAATGATGAATAGATTTAAAGATTATATTATATAAATATTATATATGGAGCCTCTTCCTCAACCTGTGGACCCAACAAGTGCAAATATTATAAAAGTCAAAACTAATTTAACTAACATGCAACGTTTTAATGACCTTCTTTATACATATACTATTACAAAAAGTGCAAATGCTTTTTTATTATTAAATAAGAATGATGACAATGATCCTGGTATGCTTATTGGAATTAATCTCTTATGTGGTGCTTTAATTGGTGTTGGTGGTGAATTTGGTATTATTGGTTGTGTTCTTGCAAATTATTATTGTGGTCTTATTAGTGAATATTCCGTAACTAAACCACCTTCTTTACTTGAACAATTTACTAGTTATACTAATCGTATTCAAGCAACATCATTACAAGCAGACCATACTATGGCGATTGACTATACTAATCCTACTGGTAATTGGAATACAGTAAAATCAGGAACATTTAATACACCTTGGGGTGAGAAAACATTCGGATGTAGTCTTGGTCAAGTTGCAGCAATATATTTTCCTCCTGAAACAGATCCACAATTTGAACAAATGATGGCTAAAGCAATATTTGGATTTGAACAATCACTTTGGTGGACACTATTAAATAATAATTTTCAAATAAACGGATGGAATAGTGGATTTATGTTACCAACAATTGTTCAAGCGGCTAATGTTCCAAATGGTGATGCTGGTATGGATAAATATTCTGATAATTATATGCAAGAAAATCCTGCACATTGGACATATTGGTTGTATGCGCATAGTACCGATAAAAAAGGAAGAGATACTTCTACTTATATGATAATGGATTATAGTTTAGGAAGTGAACCTGCTAATAGAAATAAAGATCAACCTATTAGTAATGCCGCTGCTAATTATTTATTTATTGATACAATACCAAATACTATAGTTAACCCAAATGGTTTATTTAATAGATTATTTGTATTCAATGATTTTGGATTAAAAAAGATAGAACAAACAGTGTAAAATAGTATCATAATATTCATAAATATTATTTAATTAATTTTCTTAAATAAAAATCATTCTTTTTTTATAAAATAGAAAAAAATTTAAAGTTTATTGAAAATAAAGATGACAGCCATGATAATATGATTAAAACTTTAGAAGACCTACAGAAAATAATTAAAGAGCAAAAGAAAGAAATAAATGAACATTTAAGTTATATAATGCTTATTGAAAATAGCTATCTAGAAGGATGCAATAAATAAGAGAAATTTTATTTTTTTGTAGTACCGTCAAGTACTTAAGGAGTACAATATAACTTCAGTAATTGACGGTATTATTTAATTGAAAACGATAGAAATGTGATGAATTTTTAACCAAACATATTTTTATAAATATTGGTTAAGAATGACAAGTAAAAAGCCCGTGAAGATTTTATTTTTTAATCATTTCTTTTAACTTATGAATTTCTTCAGAGTCAATTATTCCAACATCAATAACTATTTTCGTTATAGCATCCCAATTATCTATTACAAAAATTGCATTATTTTTATTAGTAATAAAATATTCAATATCTTGTCTATATTTAATTTTTAATAGTGAATCATCTGTATTAGTAAATAATTTATATATATTATTAATATATTGCATATATTTAATAATAATTACATAAGTATATTTTTTTTCAATTTTTTATAATATATATTTAAGAAGTTTTTTATTGAGATTAGTTCTACTATTTGAATAAAAAATTATTTTTTCAATACCTCTATTCAAAAATTTATTAAAATCAGCTTTAATTGTATCACTTATAAACTTACTTTCTGTTGGTTTAAAACTCTGTATTATGATTATTAATTGATTAACTGCCTGATCCCAAATTAAGTCACTTCTTTCATCTTCAATAATTTTTTTAATTAAAATATCCCAAGTATTAACTTTATTGATTCCATATTTTTCAATTGTATTTAAAATAGATAAAAATAAAGAATTAGTTCCATATAAATCCGATATACTATTAAACTCTGATCTTATTTGGTTAAAATTATCCAAAGTAAGATTAATTTTTAAACGATTTTTAATATAATTAATTAATATTAATGATTTTTTTATTAATATCATACTGTCTTCTTCAAATTTTTTTTTAGCTTCTGGTTCTAAATTAGCATAATCTACACCAGTTAAATTGTCATTATACGCTATAGCTGGTCCAATTAAATCATTAATATCAGTTATAGTACCAAATAAAAAATCTTTGTGGGTTTTAAAATCATTTTGTACCGCAAATAAAGGAAAGTTATTAAAATTTATTTTATCAACTATACCAATATATTTTCTATCTCTATTATCTGTTTTAATTAATCCATTAATATAATTATTAAGTCCTTCTGCAAAGAATAAATTTTCACATTGAAGATGAATCATATTCAATACAATGTCTATATTTTTATCATAAAATGGCTTCATTAATAAATTATAATAATTTTCGATAGTTATGTTTTCTTGTTCATTTCTAAGACCAATTTCTAAATTACCAGTATGACCTCTAGTAATTATTACAATATTTTTATTATCTAATGTTAATTTTGAAATAATATGGTTAATAAAATCTGTTATAATTGGTTGTATACTATCACCTTTTTTATGAGTTTGTAAAAATTGAAATTGTTTTGGATTTTGAATAACATATTTATAAAATAAATTACATTTTTCTTTTGGAAATTGTATATTCGAATCATTCACCTTCATATCACCAACATTCGGACAAGATTTTTTTATTTGATTTAAAATATTATCTTGCAATTTAATTGATTGAGTATCGAAACAATTTTTAATTTGTTTATTAGGATAAAACATATAAATATTTGTTGGATTAATATTTAATAATTGTAATATAAACCAAAATTCATCACATTCGTCAGGTTTTCTATTAAATGTCATATCAATTGATTGAAAATCAAAAACAATAAAAATAGAATTATTAGAATCTTTATTTTTAAAAGTCATACAACTATCATAATTTTGTTCAAAATAATTAAAATCATTACAATGAGTGATTTTATCTCCTCCTACATCAATTAATCTATTTCCTCCTAATAAATTCTTTAATTTTAAATATTTATTTTTATATTTAATATATTTTTCTTTGAAAGACATGTATATAAATATATATATATTAAAATATAATATATTAGATTAAAAAATTTTATTTCCTTTAGTTTCTTTGTTTGTTTACCTTTTTTAAATGAAATAATAATTCAAATATATTTATCTTCAGAAAAAATCGATTTAAAAAAAAGTATTAAACTTTATTATATGTTAAAACTCGGTATTATTTTAAATCTAATAACTTATATAAATTCATTTTCTAAAAATCTTATATCTAATAATAATGTATCTGCTGTAACCGTTTTTGATTTAAAAAACTGTGGAAGTAATACAGATTTAGCTCAAAATGTTAATCTAAATATTGAACCAAAATTACCACAGACAGATTATTCTCTTTTTTTAGATGCTGATTTATCTACATCAATTGAAGGAGGTACATCTAAATATGATGTTACATTAAATGGTCTTCCTTTTACCCCAACAATTAACGATTTATGTACAGAAATTAATAATTCAAATATTACTTGTCCCTTAAAAGTAGGACATATTGCATCTGAAAGTAAAGGCTCCGTTCCTAATGATATATCAGGCAAAATTATAATTAAAAATCAATGGTTTGATAATACTGATAATAGAATCCTTTGTATGCAATTTACGATTAAACTTTAAGAGATTTATTTATTTTGTTCTTTATATTTGAAAATATATATATATATAATATTATGCTGCAGTAATCCAAGACATATTAAAATGGTTTATCTGATTTTTTCATCATTTCTTTCATTAAACTTAAACCATCTAAATATTTTCTTCCTTCATTTAATGCTAAATCAAAAGCTAATAAATTATCGCTTTTAATTGATAAATGTTTTTCACTATAATCATTCTTAATAATAAAATATAAATCTATAATAGTTCCAAAAATATTATCAACAACTATAGATTCATTAATAGTACCATTTTCATCAATATTAACATAATCATACCACCTAGACACAGTAGAATCTGGATTGTACTCAATATGCTCTTCATTTAAAGTGAAAAATAAGATATTTTCATTTTTAAGTCCAAACGATAAATCATTTGAATTATACTTGGTTGGATATTTATATCTTTCAATAAAATATTTTTTATAATTAAATTTAACTTTACTAGGCATATTATCATCAAAATATAAATCAATATTATTACATTTATAAAATAATGTCATATGACTATATCCAGTTATTGTTTTTGAATCACAAAGACAACCTAAACTATTATTATAAATAGATTCTTCCACTTTTGTTTCAATATTACTTTTATATATAATTAAATCATCTTCATCTAATAATACATATTGTAATAAAGTAACTATCATTATTTGAAATATATAATTACCTCCTCCATGTACTTGTTCATCAAAGATATATTCTGGTATAACACAATCTAATCCTTCCATTGCTGCATTTATTCCAATACGAGGAGTTTGTGAAGAGTCTGACTCATCTTTTTCAACTTCTCTTTTATAATAAATTTTAAATCTATCTTGTAATGTTTGTAAATATTTTTTTAATTTAATTTTCATATCATTATAAATTTTATCATTTCCATACATTTTAGGTAAATATTTTTTTCTACCTCTTAATTCAGCTAATTCAATAATTTCATCAACTGTTAAAAAAAATAATTTCCTTTGTACTATTTCTTTAATACCATCTTGAAAACAGAAAAACATTTGAATACTATCATTCCAACATTCTCCTCTATGGTTTTTAAATCCAGAATCAATACATAATAAATCAAATTTGTCGTTCTTGTATTTGTATTCTATTTGTGTTAGTTTATCTATTTTTTCCGAATACTTATTACCACAACCTATTTGATTTTTTAATGCCATATATTTATTTTTATATTTTAAATATTTCTTATAAAATGTCATTATATAACATTATAAAAATATGTTTTTTTAAAAAATTGATTTATTAACTCTTTTATGTAATCATCTTAATTTTAATGTCAAACATAGATATAGACTATGAAAATTATAAAGTATCTCTATCTTTAGGGGAACAATCATTAAACATAAGTGTATTAAATAATGTATCATATGATTTATATTCATTAGATGTAAATCAATTAATATTTAACGATAATCGTATTAAATTTTCTAATCTTTTTAACTTAATTAAAGCGGGATTAACTAAATCAGATACGTCAATCACTTTAATTATTGAAACATTAACAAATATAATGAATTTTAAATTAGATGTAAATAATTATTACACTACATTTAATCATACATTTGAATTGGTGAAACAGGAAAATGGTAGTACGGATATAAAAGAAATTAAAAAAAGTATTGTATTACTAAATAATATTTTTGAAATTGGAGTTATGGATATAAAAGATATTAAAAAGAGTATTGTATTATTAAATAACAGTTTTGGATTAGGAGCTTTAGATAGAATTTGGGAAAGAGTAGTTTATAAATCTGATAAATATGAAGATATTATACAATCTTTAGAAAAAGAATAAAATGAAAATGTTATTGAAGAATTTAAAATATCTCAATGGACAACACGTCATTATTATGAAATTAAAAGTACTAATTTAATTTCATTATTAAATAAATATAAAGGAAAACTTATACCAGAAGGTGAATATATGATGTTTAATTCTCCATTTGATAATACAAAAAGTTCTTTGAATTTAGATTGGAATGGGTCTTCTTTTTTTGCAAATAGTAATAGTTTACAATTTCAAAAGAACAAAGCTTATGACTTAATTATTGGTCTCAAAAAAATACTTAATTATAAAAAAATGAATATAATTTATGATGAATTTAATGATAAATGGTGGATTACATTTTTATGTTTGCCATATATAGAATAATTATATTATACTTTTCAGATACTTATAATTCTAACTAAACTTTTTTTAATTTATTAGTTTTTGATGAGCCCTATTTTTTATAAAACTCATGAAAAAATATTCTGGTCATAATAGCATCTAAATACTTGAAATTTTTCTTATGACTCCGATAATTATAATGATGAAGAATATAATAATGACTCGGAGTAAATTATATTTCTTTACCATAAAAATTATCTATTTTAACTAAACCAATATCATTAAATAGCTCTTTGTAAAATGTTTTAAAATATTTACAACTTAGATCAAAAGTATTTTTATCAGTAAATTCTATCAAAAAATCTTTTAATAATTTTTTAGGATTTTTTGCTTCTATTTCAATTATATTTGTTATATCTTTAATTGTAATCTCTTTAGGAAATTTATTATATACTTTTAATAAATAATTTTCTAAATTTATATCTTTCAATAAAATAGTATTCATTACTTCTTTATTTTTATTATATTTTTTATTTTCGTATTCATCAATAGTATAAGTATCTTTGTCAAATGGTCTAAATCCATAGCCACCATACCAAGTATCTCCAGTTAATAAAGTTTTCATCATCGTCATATCTATATTTTCATTAGTAGAACATTTATATGTAGATGTATCTGTTAAAACTATTTTATTAATCCCAAAATAATCTTTATATTTTTCTACCATCTTCAATGTTAATTTTAATAAATTAGAACCAATATTAGTTTCTTGTTGAAAACATCCATAACTTTTGCCAAAACTTGATAAATAAATACTCTTTCTTTCTTTTTCTATAACTAAAGAAACACAATCATCTAAATCATTCTTATAAGAATATAATACTAATTTATTTTCATCATCATGAAACCTTTTAAATATATAATTATTTCCTTTATATTTTATAGTAAATTCTGTTTTATATTCACCTCCGATTAAGGGTCTAATTCTAGGTTGCCAAGGTAAAATATTTATATTTATATGATTTCTTACTGTAAAATCAATGTTCTTTCTTTCTTCCATTATAGTTATCGGGAAAAGTTTTTTAAATAAACTTTATTAGTTTTAGATGAGCCCTATTTTTCACAAACTTCATAAAAAATTACTCTGGTCATAATAGCATCTAAATACTT
>Ga0114958_10000586_pt1 | contig 31198 bp, 27 predicted proteins | sample C_130208_EF_Meta_FD_89577 | JGI IMG/M metagenome (GOLD analysis project Ga0114958, IMG submission 89577) | Freshwater microbial communities from Lake Croche, Canada to study carbon cycling - C_130208_EF_MetaG | ecosystem: Environmental > Aquatic > Freshwater > Lake | place: Lake Croche, Canada... | reverse complement strand
GGGCGGATGCTCCCCCGCCCGCGCACCTTTTGGCCCTTTTCTCAGGAGAATACTGATGACCCAAGTGATGAACGTCGCCATGATCGGCGGCGGGTTCATGGGCAAGGCCCATGCCATGGCCTATGCCGCCATGCCTATGTTCTTCTGGCCCGCCCCCGCCATCCCGCACCGCAAGGTTGTGGTCGATGTCACCGACAGCGCCGCCGAAACCGCCCGCCAACGCTTTGGCTTTGATGAGGCTTCGTCCGACTGGCGTGCCGTCATTGCGCGGCCCGATATCGACGTGGTCGATATCTGCACCCCCAACAATATTCACGCCGAGATTGCGATTGCCGCTGCCAAAGCTGGCAAGCACATCATCTGCGAAAAGCCCCTTGCCCGCACGGTAGACGAGGCCCGCGCCATGGCACAGGCCGTGGCCGAAGCCGGTGTGATCCACATGGTTGCCTTTAACTACCGCCGCACGCCTGCGGTGGCTTTGGCCAAGAAATACATTGACGAAGGCCGCATTGGCCGCATCTTGAACTTTCGCGGCACCTATCTGCAAGATTGGTCCGCCGATGAAAACGGCCCGCTGTCGTGGCGTTTCCAAAAGAAGATCGCAGGGTCGGGGACGGTGGGCGACATTGGCACCCATGTGGTCGATCTGGCGCATTATCTGGTGGGGCCGATTGCTGCCGTGAACGCCATGACGCGCACCTATGTGAAAACCCGACCCCTGCAACAAGGCGGGGTCGACAAGCTGGGCGCATCCGAGAAATCTGCCGGCGGCGAGCGGGCCGAGGTGGATGTGGATGACGAGGTCGTCTCGATGCTGAAGTTTGAAAGCGGGGCGATTGGCTCGCTGGAAGCCACGCGCAACGCTTGGGGCCGCAATAATTTTATCACTCTGGAAATTCACGGCACCAAAGGCTCTATCGCGTTCAACTACGAACGGCGCGATGAATTGCAGGTGATGTTCGCCGATGATCCCGCCGATGCGCGCGGCTTTCGTACCGTCTACACTGGCCCAGCACATCCTTACGGGGCGGCGCTTTGGCCGATCCCTGGGTTGGGCATTGGCTATTCAGAAACCAAGATCTTGGAATGCCACGACTTCTTTGATGCCATCGCCACGGGCAAACAGCCCAGCCCCAACTTCGCCGATGGCTTGGCCTGTGAACTGGTCGCCGATGCGCTGCTTCGGTCAGGCGAAACCGGTCTGTGGGAGGCCGTAGGCCAATGACAGCCGTCGTCATGAAGGGCATTTCCAAGGCTTTTGGCGGAGTCAAAGCCTTGGACAACGTGGATTTCGCGGTTCTGCCCGGCGAAGTTCACGCCCTTCTTGGCGGCAACGGTGCGGGCAAATCGACCATCCTGAAGGTGCTGAACGGCGTGCATCGCCCCGATGCAGGATCGATTGCGGTGGGGGGTGTTGCGCTGACCACCCACACGCCCGAAGCCTCGCGGGCCGCTGGCATTGCGATGAACTTTCAAGAGATGAGCTTGATCCCCACGCTAAGTGTCGCGCAGAACATCTTCCTGACGCGAGAGGCCCGCACCGCGCGCGGCTTTCTGGACGATGCGGCTTGCGAGAGGAAGGCCGCCGAAATCTTCGCCATGCTAGAGGTCAAGGTTGACCCCAAAGCCGTGGTGGGCACCCTTGGATCTGGCCAAAAGCAGTTGACCGAAATTGCCAAGGCGATCAGCCAATCCTCGAAGGTTTTGATCCTTGATGAACCCTCTACCGCGCTGGCTGTGTCGGATGTGGAACGCCTGTTTACCTTTCTGCGCAAGCTGAAAGCGCAAGGCGTGGCGGTGATCTATGTCAGCCACCGCATGGACGAAATCGCCCGCATCGCCGACCGAGCCACCATTCTGCGCGATGGCAAGCATGTGATTACAGCGCCACTGCGTGACCTGCCGATTGATACGATGATCGAACATATCGTCGGCAAACGCTCCAAAGGGTTGGCCGATGTGCAGCGCGGCGCTGTTACGCGGGGCGACGTGTTGCTAGAGGCGCGCGGTTTAAGCGGGGTGCACAAGCCCCACAATGTCAGCTTTGCGCTGCATCGGGGCGAAGTTCTGGGCTTGGCGGGTCTGTTGGGCTCTGGCCGCTCGTCTCTTGCGCGGGTGATTGCGGGGATCGAACCGGCAACGGAGGGAGAGTTGCGCATTCGCGGCGAAGCCGTGTCGATCCGCACGCCGTCAGACGCCATTGCGGCAGGGGTGGCCTTGGTGCCAGAGGCGCGGGCGACGCAGGGGGTTATTACAGCACACTCGGTGGCGGCGAACATGGTGATGTCGGTGCTTGGCCGCATTTCGGCCAAAGGTGTGGTCAACCGTGCTAAGGCGCAAGAGATTGCCGATGACATGATCTCGCGGCTGCAGATCAAAACCGCCAGCCGTGACCATGCCGTTTCCACCCTATCGGGCGGCAACCAGCAAAAGGTGGTGATCGGCAAATGTCTGGCCACCGATCCCGACATTCTGGTGCTGGATGAACCCACCGCAGGCATCGACATCGGGTCAAAATCCGAAATCGTCCGGCTGGTGCGCGACCTTGCCGCACAGGGCAAGGGGATCGTGATGATTTCTTCCGAACTGTCAGAGCTTCTGACCGCCTGCGACCGCATCCTTCTAATGGCCGATGGCCGTGCGCATCAGATGATCGACCGCGCCACGCTGGATGACCCTGCCGAGCCCGATCCAGGCCACCGCCTGCAAGCGGCCGAGCGCCAATTGCAAATCGAAATCCAAAAAGCTCTTTCTCAGGAGACCCCCCATGGCTGAGCGCGCGACCTTCCTCGCCAACTGGCGGCAGAACATCATCTATATCGGCTTTGTGGTGATCTTTGTGATCTTCGCGTTGACGTTAAGCGACAAGGGCTTCCTAAACCCGACCAACCTTTTGAACATCATCCGCCAGACGGCGATGATCGCCGTGATGGCGGTGGCCATGACCTTTGTGCTGGCCAGCGGCGAGATCGACCTGTCGATTGGCGCTGTCGCGGGGCTGACGACCGTGACGGTCGCCTTGGCCATCGCGGTGGCGGGGCCTTTTGCGGGTGTCTTGGCGGGCATTGCGACCGGACTGGCAGTTGGATGCTTTAACGGCTGGCTCACCACGCGCATCGGCATCCCGTCATTCCTGACCACGCTGGCCATGATGGGCATCGCAAAGGGCGTTGCCATGTGGATTTCCGCCACCGCTGCCGTGCCGATCTTGTCACCAGGGTATTCCTGGGCCTTTGGCGGCGGCTCTATCGGGCCGGTTCCAGTTCTGCTGTTCTGGATGCTCGTTGCGGGGGCACTGGGCCATTTCGTGCTGCGCCGCACCGGCTTTGGCCGGCGCGTGCTGGCCACCGGTGGAGGCGAAACAGCCGCGCGCTATTCTGGCATTGACACGGCGAACATCAAGTTCAAGGTATTGGTCTTGTCGTCGTCCGCAGCAGCCATCGCCGGAATGCTTTATGCTGGGCGCTTGCAATCAGGTCGCTTCCAACTGGGCGAAGGCGACGAATTGTCGGTCATCGCAGCAGCTGTCCTTGGCGGAACCAGCCTGTTTGGCGGCAAGGGCACGGTTGTTGGCACCATCGTGGGCGCGCTGATGATCGGGCTGATCAACAACGGGCTGATCCTGATGGGGCTAGAGTTCAGCCAGCAACTTATCGCCCGCGGCGCCATTATCATCTTCGCTGTCGCGCTAAGCCAGAAAAGGGCCTGAGATGTACACGATCATCGGTACCGTCACCGCCCGCCCCGAAACCCGCGCCGAACTGCAAACCCTGCTCGCCGCCCAAGTCGCCCCCACCCGCGCCGAGGCTGGCTGCATCAATTACGATTTCCACGTTGATGCAGCCGATCCTTGCGTTTTCGTATTCTACGAAAACTGGACCAGCCGCGTTGCTTTAGACGCTCACCTTGCTATGCCGCACCTGCAACCGCTCTTCTCGCAACTTGACCGTCTTTTGGCTGCGCCCGTCGATATCCGCCCCCTGAAGATGCTGAGCCAGCAAGCATGACATGAGCCGGGGTTTTCAGAACCCTGAACCATCTACGCCCCACTTTTTCTTGGCAAGCATTGTAGCCAAACGGACGAATTGGCGATTGAGACAAGCCCCACGCTTGATTGGATGGGCTGTTGTGCGTGTTGTAGGATTTTAAGTTTCCGCGGGCGCAATACAAACGCGAAGTGCCGACGTTTTGCAGGCCGAATTGGACAACGTGGCTCAAGACAAAGCCAGATGGTAACGTGTCCGCAGCTGGATATCGCGCGGGGAACGGGTGCCCTAGCACAGAACGCAATAGAGACTTCTAATTTGTGCTTGTTTCGTCAAAACAACCTCCTAATGTCCATCCATCAGATCGGCACCAAGCCGACGTTTATTCCCCGATCAGGAGGACATCCGATGAAAAAGAACCTACTTCTCTCAACCGTGTTAAGCCTAGCATTAACCGGAACCACCTTTGCCGCCACGGTCGATCCCGCCGACAAACTGGCCGGCACCCAGACTTTCAACTTCTGGCTGCTCGATTCGATCACCACGCTGGATCCGCAGTTGATCGAAGCTGTCGAAGACAGCGATGTGGCGCGACAATTGTTTGAAGGACTTTACACCGAAGACGGTTCAGGCGACCTCGTGGATGCAGGTGCTATCGGCTATACTGTTTCTGAAGACAAAAAGACCTATACTTTCCAACTGCGCCCCGAGGCGAAATGGTCTAACGGCGCGCCTGTCACCGCAAATGACTATGTTTATGCGTGGCAGCGTCTGGTCGATCCGGCCACTGCCTCGTCCTATGCGTGGTACATGGAATTGATGCAGGTCGACAACGCAACGGCGGTGATTGCCGGCGAAAAGCCCCCATCTGAACTGGGCGTCAAAGCGCTGGACGATCTGACCCTTGAGGTCAAACTGATCACCCCCTTGCCCTATTTCCGCAAAATGCTGGTGCATTCCTCGGTCCTGCCGGTGCCCAAAGCCATTATCGAAGCCAATGGCCAGAAGTGGACAGAGCCGGGCGTATTGGTTGGGAATGGCGCTTATACCCTTACGGAACACAAGCCTGGCGAAAAGGCAGTGGTCACGCGCAACCCGCTTTATTGGAACAATGCGGCGACCGTCATTCAATCCGGCAGTTTCCTGACCGTGAATGATGAAAACATCGCCTTTACACGCTATGAAGCGGGGGAGTTGGACACTGTCGGCATTCCAACAGGCATGTATCCGCAGCTGTCTAAAGACCGGCCAGCCGAAGCATCTTCGGCCCCTCGCGCCTGCACCTACTATTATCTTTTGAATATGGACCCTGAAAAAGGCCCCGAGGCGCTTAAGAACGTCAATGTGCGTAAGGCCCTGTCTTATGCCGTGGACCGTGACATCTTGGTCGAGAAGGTGCTGCAATCCGGCCAGATCCCGGCCTATACCCTGACCCCTGGTGCCATGGCAGGGTTCACGGTTCCATCGGTAGACTATGCCACGATGACGCAAGCGGCCCGCAGTGAAGAGGCCAAACAGCTGCTCGCCGAGGCGGGCTATACCCCTGAAAACCCGCTCAAACTGACGCTGAACTACAACACGTCGGAAGGACATAAAGCCATCGCTGTGGCTGTTCAGCAATTCTATAAGGCGGTCGGCGTTGAATTGACGCTGAACAACATGGAATGGCAGGTTCATTCCGACATCATGCACGAGCGAACCTATGAATTGGCGCGCTCTGCTTGGTGTGGGGACTATAATGAAGCCTCGACGTTCTTGGATCTGTTCACCTCGTCCTCGGGCTTTAATGACGTGGCCTATCTGAATGCCGACTACGACAAGCTGATGGCCGACAGCAAAACTATGGACGATCCCCAGCCAAACTACACCAAAGCTGAAGAAATCTTGGCTGCCGATATGCCGATCATCCCGATTTATCACTACACTTCTTCGCGGATGCTCAAGACTGATGTGCGCGGCTACCCGAAAAAGAACGTCTTTGGCACTTGGTATCTCAAAGAACTCTACCGCGTCGCTGAATAGGCAAAGCCGTAAATCACCAGATCAGAGGGGGCGAAAGCCCCCTCTGACAGCCTTTAGGGATATCGGATGTTCAGCTTTATTGCGCGGCGCCTGCTTGTCGCTGTTCCCACCTTGCTTGTCCTGATTGTCATTTCGGCAGTGCTTATGCACGCCGCCCCCGGCGGCCCTTTCAATTCCGAGCGTAAGCTGTCGGCTGAGGTTTTGGCCAATCTTCAGGCCAAATACGGCCTCGACCAACCGCTTTACGTGCAAATCTGGACCTATATTCGCGATCTTGTGCTGCATTTCGATTTCGGCCCCTCGTTCAAATACAAAGACCGCACCGTCAACGATATCATCTCGCAAGGCTTTCCGGTCACGCTCGTCTACGGGTTTTGGAGTTTTGTGATCGCCACCATCCTTGGTATCGGTGCGGGCGTGATTGCGGCCATCCGGCAAAACACCCCGACAGATTATCTGGTCTTGACCGTCGCCATCATCGGCGCGGTGCTTCCCGGCTATGTGATTGCCCCAATCCTGGTACTGGTCTTCACACTTAAACTTGGCTGGCTGCCGGGCGGTGGGTGGGAGGACGGCGAATGGCGCTATCTTGTCTTGCCGGTCATCGCCCTTTCCACCGGCTACATCGCCTCAATCGCCCGACTGATGCGGTCGTCGATGCTGGAAACTTTGAATTCTAACTTTGTGCGCACCGCGCGGGCCAAGGGGCTGCCGGAATGGAAAGTGATCACCCGCCATGTGATGAAACCCGCCCTTTTGCCGATCCTGTCCTATCTCGGTCCAGTCTTTGTTGGCATGATCACGGGATCAGTGGTGATCGACATGTATTTCTCAACCGGCGGCATCGGCAAAAGCTTTGTCGATAGCGCGCTGAACCGTGATTATTCGGTTATGCTGGGGGTCACGCTTTTGGTGGGTGCCCTGACCATAGTGTTCAACCTGATCGTGGATGTGCTTTACGCCTTCATTGATCCAAAAATCCGGTATTAACCCATGGTCACCGCCAAACTGCGCGCAGGCGATCTGTCACGGATCACCGACATGGCCGAGGTCAAAGGCCGCTCGCTTTGGGCCGATGCACGCAAAAGGTTCATGCGGAACAAGGCCGCGGTGGCCAGCCTTTTGGTGTTGATCATCATCACCCTCTTTTCACTCTCCGGGGAAGCGATCGCCCCGTGGACCAACGAAGAGATTGACTTCAACGTCATCGGGTCGGCCGATACCGAAGGCATGCCATCTTTCGCCAGCGGGCATTATTTCGGCACAGATGATCTGGGGCGCGATTTGTTCGCCAGATCGGCGCAGGGCACCCGCGTTTCTTTAATGGTGGGCTTTGTCGGCACGTTCATCGCGGTGCTGGTGGGCACGGTCTATGGCGCAGTCTCGGGCTATGTCGGGGGGCGCACGGATGCCATCATGATGCGCATCGTCGATATTCTATCGGCCATACCCTATATGTTTGTGCTGATCCTTTTGCTGGTCATGTTCGGGCGGTCGATGTTCATGATCTTTGTCGGCATCGGCCTGTTATCCTGGCTTGGCATGGCTCGCATCGTGCGCGGCCAAACCCTTAGCCTTAAACACAAGGAATACATCGAGGCCGCTCAGGCGTCAGGCGTGTCTTCGTGGAAAATCATCCTGCGGCATATCTTGCCCAACCTTCTGGGGGTGGTCGCGGTTTACACCACCTTGCTGATCCCCGACATGATCATGGCCGAAAGCTTCATCTCATTCCTTGGCTTGGGTGTGCAAGAACCGCTGACCTCACTTGGTGCCCTGATTTCTGAAGGTTCCAAAGCCATCGTTCAAGGGTCTTTGTGGCAGCTATACTTCCCCTTGGCGTTCTTCACCGTCACGCTTTACGCCTTTTACTTCGTAGGCGACGGCTTGCGCGACGCACTTGACCCAAAGGATCGCTGAAATGGCCCTTTTGGACGTGGAAAATCTGGGCGTGACCTTTGCCACCAATGACGGCACGGTTACCGCCGTTAACGGCGTGTCCTTTTCGCTAGGGCGGGGGGAAACCCTTGGAATCGTGGGCGAAAGCGGGTCAGGAAAATCGCAACTGTCTTTTGCCATCATGGGGCTTTTGGCCAAGAACGGCAGGGCCACAGGTTCTGTTCGGTTTAAGGACCAAGAGATTTTGAATGCTGCTCCTTCAGTAATCAACGCGCTTAGGGCGGTGCATATTTCGATGGTCTTTCAAGACCCAATGACCAGCCTGAACCCCTATATGCGCGTCTCTGATCAAATGGCCGAGATTCTGACCCATCATCAGGGACTGTCAAAGGCCGATGCCCTAAAGGCCTGCGTGCGGATGTTAGACGCGGTGAAAATTCCCGATGCAAAGGGCCGAATCCGCCTTTATCCCCATGAGTTTTCCGGCGGTATGCGCCAGCGAGTGATGATCGCCATGGCCTTGCTCTGCCGCCCTGATTTGCTGATCGCCGATGAACCCACGACAGCGCTTGATGTGACCGTGCAGGCACAAATCATGGCCTTGTTGCGCGAGCTTCAGGCCGAGTTTGGCATGGCAACCATTCTGATCACCCACGACCTTGGCGTCATCGCGGGGTTTTGCCGCGACGTCATGGTGCTTTATGGCGGAAAGGTGATGGAAACGGCGCCCGTTGACCCGCTGTTTGAAAGCCCGTCCCACCCCTATACGCGCGGCTTAATCAATGCGATCCCGCGGGTAGATACACAGGGCGAGACGCTGGTAACCATCCCCGGCACGCCGCCCAATATGTTGCGCGCGCCCAAGGGATGCCCCTTTGCACCACGCTGCGCCTATGCCGCCGAGGACTGTGACGATCACCTTGCCCCGCTGACCACCTTCGCACCGGGCCGTCTGCGCGCCTGCAACCGCAGCTTAGAGGATCTGGCATGACCACCCCGCTCTTGGATGTCAGTGATCTTCGTGTCTCGTTCAAAATCCGCAGTGATGGCGATATGCCGTGGACCAAGCCCCGCGAACTCAAGGCGCTGAATGGGGTGAGTTTGACTTTGAACGCAGGCGAAACCCTTGGGATCGTGGGCGAGTCTGGCTGCGGAAAATCCACGTTGGCGCGGGCCCTGATCCAGATGGTGCCCGCCACAGGTAAAGTCTTGTGGCAAGGCCAAACTGATCTTTTAACGCTCACCCCGCGCCAGATGCTAGCCTACCGCTCTCAGGTGCAAATGGTGTTTCAAGACCCGCTTGCCAGCCTTAATCCCCGCATGTCTGTCGGCGCAATTATAGCAGAGCCCTTGCGCACGCACCACCCTGACCTTTCGCAGACCCAGATCAAACAGCGTGTGCAGCAGATGATGGAACGCGTGGGATTGCTGTCCAACCAGATCAACCGCTACCCGCATGAGTTTTCAGGCGGTCAATGCCAACGCATTGGCATCGCGCGGGCGCTGATCGTAGGGCCAAAGCTTTTAATCTGTGACGAGCCTGTCTCGGCACTGGATGTCTCGATCCAAGCGCAGGTGATCAACCTTCTCGCTGAATTGCAGCGGGATCTTGGGCTGGCGATGATCTTCATCGCGCATGACTTGTCAGTGGTCAAACACATCTCAGACCGGGTCATGGTGCTTTACCTCGGTCGCACGATGGAACTGGCGGCCGCTCAGGCGCTGTTCGCCCATGCCGCCCACCCTTACACAAAAGCGCTTCTTTCGGCTGTGCCCATCCCCGATCCGGCCAAAGAACGTGCCAAACAGATGATCCCGCTGGAGGGTGACTTACCATCCCCCATGTCCCCCCCGTCGGGTTGCGTATTCCGCACCCGCTGCGCCATAGCCCAAGACCGTTGCGCACGCGAAGTTCCCGCCTTGCTAGGCACCAGGCATCAAGTGGCCTGCCACCTGGTCAACACAGCAACATTGGAGCCTGTCTAATTGGTTAGGTGTTTTGCGAGATATGATAGCGGAATTCTTTGAGATTACGCGGCAGTATTTCTTTTACCGGAGCGGGAAACATTGCATCGGTGTTTAGTGCCCAACTTGAACGGTTCTCCCAACGCGGCAACGGACGCGACAATTCTTCTGCGGGGCAAATGCAGAAAGCCCCGCGTTAGCGGGGCTATGTTACTGGTTTTGTATGGTTTCAGTGGTTGCGGGGGCAGGATATGGTGAAGCACCTACAATCGATATCGCTGCGTGAGGTCACAAAACACCGAGAGTGCTGCATGCTTTAAATTTCATACTGCACCACCCGATGGGTGGACACCAATTGGATGGGCAAATCTTTGGGGCGAGACGAGGGCCTGATCTATGCCCCCGCCAACAACTGTGCATTCCCGCCAGAGGCGGTGGTGTCGATGCAGATGTGGCGTTCAAACTGGGCATGCGCGGCGTCAGGCAGATCGCAGATCAGGGGCAGAATCGGGCCTTTGCGCTGGGACAGGTGCTGCGCCAAAATACGGGCTTGGGCATTGTCTCCCCACCACAGAACCGCAGAAAAGCCTTGAAGGTTGGTCAGGGCGGCTGGGTCTAGCCCCGACGCCTCAATCCATTGGCCGCCAAGGGTGCGAATGCTGCGTGCTTGGGCCTTGGCCGTGGCGGCACTTGGGCCAAGGCAAAGGATGGGGGGTTTGGCGTAGCTGATGAGGCGGTTGGACTCGCCTGTGGGGCCGGGAAGAGATTGGACACTTCGAACTTGGGGGGGCAGGGCATCGCGCAGGGCCTGCTGCACCAAAGCCTCCTCAGACGTGCGATCCTCTGCCGCGCCCGCTGCCGTCGGCGCGGGCATCCGCGTGAAGCGCGCCAGATACTGCGGGCCACCAGCTTTGGGGCCAGTGCCCGAAAGCCCCTCTCCGCCAAAGGGTTGCGAACCTACAACCGCGCCGATCTGGTTACGGTTGACGTAGATGTTGCAGGCATGAATCTGTGCCACCAAGCTTTGAACGCGGTCGTCGATGCGCGAATGCAGGCCAAAGGTCAGGCCGTAGCCCGTGGCGTTGACGTCATGGACCACCTTGTCCAAAGCGCTGGCAGGGAAGGTGGCCACGTGCAGCACGGGGCCAAAGATCTCGCGCGGCATTTGGCCGATGCCCTCCACCTGCAAGATGGTGGGGGCGATGAACGTGCCCGTTTTGGGGGCTAACAGTTCCTTGATCAACCGCCCTTCGGCGCGCGCTTGGTTGATATAGGCGGCGATGTTGGACTGTGCTTGGCAGTCGATCACGGGGCCTATGTCGCTGGCCATCGCCCAAGGGTTTCCCAAGGAAAGCGCGTCCATTGCCCCTTGCAGCATTGGCAAGATGGCGGGGGCGATGTCGTCTTGCAGATACAGGCAGCGCAGGGCCGAGCAGCGCTGACCGGCCGATTGGAAGGCCGAGGCCAAAACATCCCGCACCACCTGTTCGGGCAAGGCAGTGGAATCGACGATCATGGCGTTCAACCCACCGGTTTCGGCGATAAGCGGGGCAGATGGGTCGCCGTGGTCTGCCATATTGTGGCGGATAGCGAGGGCGGTTTGGGTTGAACCAGTAAAAGCCACGCCTTTGACGCGCGGGTCGCGCGTCAGGGCTGCGCCGATGTCGCCGCCTCCGGTTAGCAGTTGCAACGCTGTGACAGGAACACCCGCTTGCAGCAACAGGTCGGTCGCCAAAGCCGCGATCAGCGGCGTCTGCGGCGCAGGCTTGGCGATCACGGCATTGCCAGCGGCAAGGGCTGCGGCGATTTGGCCGGTGAAGATGGCCAAGGGGAAGTTCCACGGGCTGATGCAAGCAAAGGTGCCACGGGCGGGGGCAGTCAGGGCTTCGGCCCCATCGGCGTAGTAGCGCAGAAAATCGACCGCCTCGCGCAGTTCGGAAAGGGCGTCAGGCAGGGTCTTGCCCGCTTCGCGCGTCAGAAGGGCGAAGATACGGCCTAGGCTTTCTTCGTAAAGATCAGCCGCACGGCGCAGGGTTTCGGCGCGGTGGTTGGGTGCGGCGGTCCACGGCTTTGCTGCGCGCAAAGCGGTTTCGACATCCGTCAGGCTGGCGGTGATGACATGTCCCGTCAGGCTGTCATCGGCGGGATTGGCAAGGCCGATGCGGACTGCGCCTGAGACGGGGCCAGCAAGAAGGGGACTAGCCTCGAACAGAGTTTTTAGGTGGGGCGCACGGTCGGCTTCGATGAGGGCAAGGTCACGCGCATCGGTCAGATCATAGCCCCGCGCGTTGCGGCGTGGCGCGAACAGGGCGGTGCCTGCGGGGATCTTGGCATTGACGGCGGGCATGGCTTGCAACTGGGTCAGCGGGCAAGCAGCCACTTGGTCTGCGGGCACCCCAGCATTGACGATCTGATGCACGAAAGACGAATTTGCACCGTTCTCGAGCAAGCGGCGCACCAGATAGGCCAACAGATCGCGGTGCGCCCCCACGGGCGCATAGATGCGGCAGCGCGTGGCGTTTTGGGTCACCACCAAGTCATGCAAACGCTCGCCCATGCCATGCAATCGTTGGAATTCGTAAGCCGAGGGCGGCACGGCGGCTTGGTGTGCCATATGCAGCACGGCGGCCACGGAATGGGCGTTGTGGGTGGCAAATTGCGGATAGATACGGTCGGTCAGGCTTAAGAGCTTGCGCGCTTGGGCCAGATAACTGGCATCTGTGGCTTGCTTGGTGGTGAAAACGGGAAAGGACGACAGGCCCAAAATCTGGGCGCGCTTGATCTCGGCATCCCAGTAGGCCCCTTTGACCAAGCGGACCATGACTTTGCGATCCAACCGCACCGCCAGATCGTGCAGCCAGTCTATAACCGCCCCTGCTCTGCGTCCGTAAGCTTGCACCACCACGCCAAACCCGTCCCATCCTTTTAGGCTGGGATCGGACAGGGTGGCTTCGATCACCTCAAGCGACAATGACAACCGATCCGCCTCTTCGGCGTCGATGTTCAGGCCCAGCCCTGCGGCGCGGGCCAGCCCTGCAAGGGCGCGCAGGCGGTGCACCAATTCGTCCAGAACTTGGGCGCGTTTGGCGACTTCGTAACGCGGATGCAGGGCCGAGAGCTTGACCGAAATGCCCGGATTGGTGCGGATGTCGGCGCTGGTGGCGGCACGGGCGATAGAGGTGATGGCTTGGGAATAGGATAGGTGGTAGCGACGGGCGTCAGCTTCGGTGCGCGCGGCTTCGCCCAGCATATCGTAGCTGTAGGTGTAGCCTTTGGATTCCGAATCCTTGGCGCGGATCATCGCGGCATCAATCGTCTCGCCCAGAACAAAGGTGCTGCCCATTTCCTTCATCGCGCGGGTGACAGCGCTGCGGATCACGGGTTCGCCCAAACGGCGCAGTGCTGCGCGCAGGTGGCCCACAACGCCCGGCTCGCGCTGTTCCAGCACCTTGCCGGTCAGCATAAGCGCCCAAGTTGAGGCATTCACAAGGCTAGAGGCCGAGCGCCCAAGATGGCGGCCCCAATCGGCGGGGGCGATCTTGTCTTCGATCAGCGCATCCATCGTGGGCGTATCTGGCACGCGCAACAGCGCTTCGGCCAGACACATCAGGGCGATGCCCTCGTCGGTTGACAGGCCATATTCGGCGAGGAACACTTCCATCAAGCCAGGCTTGGCGGAACTGCGAATTTGGGTGACCAATTCTGCGCCGTGAGCCGAGATGGCTGCCCTTGCAGGGGGGGCAAGGGCGGCTGCGGTCAGGTTTTGGGCGACAAGCTGGGCTTCATCGGCCAAGCTTTCATGTTGGATGCTGTCCCAAGGTGTCATCAGGCTTCCCCTTTGCTTTGGGGCAGTTTATCAGGAATTGCGTGTAGAATTGCCCTGCAAGTGGGGGAAAATGCAGGCGATTGACCTGAAAAAAAGGAATAAGCATGCCGATTGACCCGTTAGACGCCTTTGATCAGGCCATCCTGTCGGTGCTGGAAGCCGAGGGGCGCATCAGTGCCACGGCCTTGGCTGCTCGGATCGGCCTGTCAAAATCGCCTACCCAAGCGCGGATCACACGGCTTGAACGTTTGGGCGTGATCAGAGGTTACAGCGCGCGATTGGACAGGGTGAAGACCGGCCAAGCCCATGTCGCCTTTGTCGAGGTGCGCTTGTCTGACACGCGCGAGGCGGCCTTGCAGGCATTCAACCGCGCGGTGCTTTTGGTGCCCGAGGTCGAGGAATGCCACATGATCGCCAGTCGCTTCGACTATTTGCTCAAAGTGCGCACTGCCGACATTCAGGCCTATCGGCGGGTCTTGGCTGAACAGATATCCGCGCTGCCGCATCTGGCGGGCACGTCAACCTACGTTGCTATGGAGGCAGTGCGTGAGGGCGGATAATCTGCTCTACTTTTGCCCGCACCGCCAAATCCTAGAGCTTTCGCCTGCCCAATAAAGAGAATATCTCAGAACTAGGAAGCTAAAGGTTTGAGCGGTTTAGTCCGTTGCTTTTCGCAATGATCCAAGCCTAGCGCCGTCCATCACCTGGGCCGATCCTTAGCTCAAGCATTCCTGTCTCGGTCATCGAACTTCGCCAAGATGCAGGGGGGATGCCAATATCTTCCCGACAGACGCGGCCTATTGCGGCAAAAAGGTTTGATCTGCGCACAGCTTCATGCGACGCTTTTCTTTATCGGCAGTCTCCTTGAGGAGGGTCGGAAAAAAGCGATTGGGGATAGCACATGTATACCAAGCAAGCACTCCACGAATTGGGCATTCGGAGCGATGCGATCTCTGCCAAACAAAAACGCCAACTTGACGAAGACGGCTATTTCATCGTCGAGGACGTCTTGTCCAAGTCGGATGTTAAAAAGATATGCGACGCGTTTGAAACTATTCACGCAAGCGAAGCAGGCCAAGGCGGGCATGAGGTGCATGTGGAGCCGGGCGCCAGACGGCTTTCAAACATTTTCAACAAGTCAGATGCCTTTGATGTGTGTCTAAGTATACCCGTGGTTTTGGCAGCAGCCCACTACATGCTTGGTGAAATCAAAGTGCATGGGTCTAACTTGCGCGATCCCAACCAAGGCTATGGCCAACAAGACTTGCATGTGGACGTGCCCAAGCGCTTTGTCGATGATTGGTGGGTGATGAATGCTATGGTGATGTTCGATGACATGACCCTGACAAATGGGCCAACGCGGATTGTGCCGGGCTCTCATCTTTGGCCGGCGATCAATGTGCCTTATGTCAATATTGGCGACTGGGAGCCTGAGCCTTTGTCCGCTGAAGATCAAAAACGCATTCCAAAAGATTTGGCAGGGCCTTATCCTGGCGAAATCATGGTCACCGCCCCTGCGGGGTCTGCGATCATCTGTAACGCATCAATGTGGCACAGCGGCACTTTAAAGAAAGACAACACACATCGCCGCATGCTTCATATGACCTACACACGCCGCGATTTACCTCAGCAACTCACCCAAGCCGATCACCTCACCAAAGGCCTTTATGATCGAATGAGCGCTGTGCATCGCTATCTTTTGGAAATTGAGCCGAGCAGCGCAGTGGGCATTTTGCGCCAGCCGAAGAAAGATCATAAAGGCTGGTGGAACTGAGGGTTCAGAAACTGTTTATAAGCTGATTACCCCCACTTTTAGGTTCGGTTGTCGCAAAAAAATCAGAAAAGCAAATGAACGTGCCCGCGGAACTTGTTTGGCTTTGCAACTCATCATTTGGGCTTCCAAAGAATGGGTCAAATTGGGTTGGCAACATTTATCGCCCAAAAGGAACAACAAAGTCAGCCACGTGACCGAAGGGGAAACGGGGCTCCGGTCAGGTCCGCTCAAAACCATCCTATTGAGGTCGCTTATCGTCTTGAATTCCCAAGGCGCTTCTGACTGACCTTGCCACCTACCTCGACCGCTTCCGCCCCATCCTTCTGGCAGGCGAAGCCGGTTGCACCCCATCAGGGACCGACGCGCTTTGGGTCAGCGAGACCGGCACGGCTTGGGAGTCCGGCGCGCATTCCCGCCGTATCGCGAACATCACGGAGGCTCGCCTGAGCCGCCGTATCCCGCCGCATTGGTTCCGCGATGTGGCAGCAACCACGATTGCTGTGGAAGCGCCCCGCAACATCGCAGATGCGCATCTCGTCTTGGGCCATGCGTCCCACATGACCACCCAGAAGCACTATATCCAAGCCGAGACCCTGCAAGCCGGGGCCAAATTCCAAGCTGCCATGTTAGAACGGCTTACTGAGAATCACAAAAACCCGTCCAAGGAGAACCGCTGATGCGCGCCGCAATCTACGCAAGGTACTCTTCCGACCTTCAGTCCGCAGCCTCGATCGATGATCAGGTGCGCCTGTGTCGTGAACGTGCAGCCCAGCCGAGATTGCCAAACATACGCTCCGTGACCTGCATACGAAGATCGGGGAGCTGTGGCTTGAGAATGACTTATATGAGAGGGTTTATGTCAAAGGGCCATCCTTGACCGCGCGCCTGCGGGTTTACTGGTGCCAGAGTGGTTTGGGCAGTGGCGGGCAGATCAGTTCTTGACAGACATGCGATCCGGGTCGCATCAATCTACATTCGGTAACTCCATGATGGCTGACCACAATCCTGCGTACAGGTTGACCGATTGGGGACGGGTTCGCACTTTTGTCGGCATGGTTGCGATGCCACTCGTTGGCACGACGCCCGTCGTCCCGCCTTCAGACCCCCGGCCTGAGGCCCAAAGCTCTTAGTTCCCGAACCTCACGCCGATTGCCGCGACATTGTCGCTCCGCTCGGCAGGACGCCGGTCTCAAGATATCGCCACGGCACCACGGCCAGTTTGCGGGCCAGCGCCACGAGCATAACTCGTCGGATGCGCAGGTGTATCGACCCAGCGGAATCTGCTCAGATTAAGCCGCTAAGGCGAATGCTTCAGCCGGCGCTTTCATGTTCGGCCCCTGATGGGGCGTCGGGTGTTGTAAAACCACCACCGGTCATATGCCGCCCATGGCGGACAACCGCCCGCCGTGGCCTACGTCTCTGCAACAAAAACCGATCGGCAGGTCCAGACAGCTTAAATTACACCGCAAAGTGTCCAAAGATAGGGGAAAGCATCCAAAGATCAGGGGGTTGATGAGCTGTGATGCATGACAAATGCTTTATATTATGGCCTTATCAAACGATCTCTTCGCCAGAGGCACGCCACTTGGGGAATGTCGGTTCGAGATATTTGGGGCTGCTTGGCATGACGGACTTTCAACAAAAGCTGAACCTTCAGTCGCATTTGTTGAAAGACTGGGTCGGCACGCCGCTGGATGACGGGTGCTTCTTGCGCCTCCTCAATCCGAATGGAAGTCGGCCGCCGTTGATCTGGTGCTTCAATGCCAAGCACGAGGCTCCCATGTTGGCGGACGCTTTAGGGCCTGACCAACCGCTGATCGGTCTGCGATCAATGCATCTGGTGGCGCGGATGGAGCCGGGCCGTGCGTTGATGGATGCTGCGATGGGCGATCATTATGCCGACCTGCTGGCAGCGCATCTGCCCGTCGGCCCGTGTTTCGTCGGGGGCAACTGTCAGGGGGTTCCAGTGGCGCTGCGTGTGGCGCTGCGTCTTGAGTTGGCGTGGAGCAAGTGCCTGTCCTTCATCGCGATGGAATGGGAACCATGCCTGCCGTTGCCGTTGCCCACCACGCTGCTGTTTGGTGCCGAAAGCACTATGTTCAACCCCTATTTGCGGGGCGATACGGACGCAGCCGCCCGCTGGACCCTTCTTTTCGCGGCAGCGCGGTGCCAAATCGTGCCCGGCGGGCATGGTGCCTATTTCACCGAGCAGAATATTACTGCACTCGCATCCGCAATCCGTCGCGGGATGTCGGTTGGTCCCAAAGACGCGACACTCGTCACTCCGCGCTTGCGCATCACGACCTCGGCGACAGAGGCGGACACGGGCGCCCCCCTCCCCTTGCATCTGGACCTCGGTGCAGGCCCACTGCCAGAAGGACTGAGCCTTGCCCATATCTGGCGCGATGCCGCGACCGGTGAGGCAATGCCGGTGGCAGGCCAGCAGCTTGCCGTGCAAGGCCCGCACCAGGTAAACGTCGCTGCGCCCGCGCGTCCCGGTCAATGGGATCTAATCGTATTTCCGACCCTGCCGCCGCTCGGTCCTCTGCAGTGGCAGGACCATCTGGAACCGGTGGCTCGCATCAGTGTGACCTGTCGGGATCGGGCAGCATGACCACCGCAGGGCAGGATATCGCCGCGATCGAAAGCATGGTGCTGGCAGTTTTGGCCGAACAACTGAACCGTCCGGTCGAAAGCCGCGAACTTGGCAACAGCTTTATCGACTTGGGGCTCGATTCGCTTGAGGCAGTGTTTTTGTGCGGGGCGCTGGAAGAGCGGTGGAGCCGCCCCATCGATCCGGTTCTGGTGTTCGAGGCTACATCCGTCGCCCACTTTGTCCGGCTGGTTTTTCAAGAGCTTGAGGCATGACCGGGGCGATGGACATGCGCATGGCCTTGGGGTTTTGGGCAGAGCGCAAGCCAGAGGCGTTGGCGCTAGGCTTCATGGCGCGGGGCGAGGCCATGACAGAAAGCCTGAACTTTGAGGCGGTTGCCAAGCGGGCAGTGACCATGGCGGGCCATCTGACGTCCCGACTGCGGCGGGGGGAGCCCGCGCTTTTGGTTTATCCGCCGGGGCTGGAGTTCATCGAAGCGCTGTTTGGCTGTTTCCTCGCTGGGATTGTCGCGGTGCCTGTGCCCCATCCCGCCAACCGGCGCGCACGCGACCGGGTGGCGATCATCAGGGCCGCCGCTGGAGCAAAGGCCATTCTTACGATTGGGCGCCTAGCGGCAGATGCCGACCTTTGCGCCATCATCGGGCCGGACTGTGACTGGATCGCGACCGATGCGCTAGCCGACCTGCCCACTGATAGCGCAGCAGAACTGCCAGCCTCGGCCTGTTGGAGCGCCGACGATGTGGCCATCGTGCAATTCACTTCAGGCTCCACGTCTGACCCGCGCGGCGTGCAGGTGACCTTTGGAAATCTGATCGCCAATCATGCGATGATGGCGCCGGTCTTTGGCGACGATCCTGACGAAGCCATGGTGACATGGCTGCCGATGTTTCACGACATGGGGTTGATCGGCACGGTGCTGTACACGTTTCAGGCCGGGCGCAGCACGCATATCATGCCGCCCTTCGCCTTTTTGCAAAAGCCAGTCCGATGGCTTCGCGCAATTGATCGTCTGGGCGCGGCCATCAGTGGGGGGCCCAGCTTTGCCTATGACCTTTGCGCACGCGGTGTCACGGCTGAGGAAAGCCTTGGACTGAACCTGTCGCGCTGGCGGCAGGCCTTTTGTGGAGCCGAACCCATCCGCCGCGCGGCGCTGGCGCGGTTTGCAAACCGCTTTGAAGGGTGCGGCTTTACCGAAACGGCTTTTCAATCCTGCTACGGTTTGGCAGAGGCCACGCTGTTCGTCAGCGGTAGTCCCCCCGGTAGGGGCCTGCGCAGCGAGCGGCCCAACGCACCGGCCAGCGCTGGCCCGGTGGTCTCCTGCGGTCCCGCGCCAGCAGGCCAGCGGCTGCGGATCGTCGATGCCTTCGGCATCGCTTTGCCCGAGGGGGAGAGGGGCGAAATCTGGGTGGCAGGGCCACATGTCAGCCAAGGCTACTGGCGGAACCCCGCAGCAACCGCGCTGACCTTCTGCGCCACTCTGGAGAATGAGGACGCAGGCGGCTATCTGCGCACGGGCGATCTGGGATTCCTGCATGGCGGCGAACTTTTCGTGACGGGCCGCATCAAGGATGTTGTGATTCTGCGCGGATCAAAGCATCACGGCAACGACTTGGATGAAACGATCTGCGCCGTCTCCCCCGATTTGGTGCCCGGCGCGGGTGTGGTGTTCCTGGCCGAAGATGGCCCCGAGGACGCAGAGGGTGATCTGGTCGCCGTGCTAGAGGTGGCGCGACAGGCCTTTGCCGCAGTCGACCGTGCGGCGTTGTCCCAAGCAGTGACCGAAGCCGTGTTACAAACCCATGGCATCCGGCTCGACCAGGTGATCCTCGTGCGCAATGGAAGCCTGCCCCGAACCACCAGCGGCAAGATCCAGCGCCCAATGTGCCGTGACCTTTTCCTGCGAAAGGAACTGATCCTTGGCTGAAGCGACAGTGGCAGAGCGTTCGCCGATGAACCCTGATTTCGTTGGCCTGATGCCGGGGCTGATGGCAGACCCATATCCACTCTTTGCCAGGCTGCGCGCCGGGCCGCCGGTGTTCTGGGCGCCGAAAGAAGGCGCTTGGGTGCTGCACCGTCACGCGGAGATAGAAGCCGTGCTGTCCGACCGCGGATTTAGGGTGACCGAATTGGCAGAGGGCGTGGCCGAAATCGGCGAACGGACCGGCAAGCCCACGCCGATCTTGAGTGGTCTGCTCAAGACCTTTCTGCCCTTCATCAATCCGCCGGATCACGATCTGGCGCGACGTTATTACAGGGCGGTATTGTCTGCGGGTTCAATGGATGGCGCAGCAGAGGCGATTACCGCCTTGGCCCGTGATCTTTTGGCAGAGGTGCCACCCGGTGGTCGGTTTGATGCGGTCACGGGCTATGCCGAACTGTTGCCCCCCTTGGTTATGGCTTGGTTCCTTGGCTTGCCCGGCTCGCTGATCCGCGACTACGCACTTGCAAGCGCCGAGCTTGGCCGCGTTTATGACCGCGGGTGTTCGCCCCGCTTCTTGGCCCGAATGGAAGCCATGCTCGTCGCTCAACGCGTACCAATCCAGCATGAGGTCGCGGTGCGGCGCGCGGCGGGACCCGATGCCAGCACTGATGGTCTGTCGCGCATGATTGCATTGGCCGACGAACTGCAGCCGATGACCGATCACGCCATTGCAGACCACGCGATGGCACTGATTTTTGCCGCGACCGAAAACACTGCGGCGCTGATCGGCAATGCTGTTGCGGCATTGGCCGAAGCCGGGCCGCAGTGCGATCTGTCGGTGGCCGATGACGCCACTTGCCTTGCCGCCGTGCGCGAGGTGCTGCGTTTCGACGCCCCCGTGCAGCAGATGTGGCGCGTGGCCCAGCATGAGGTGATGTTGAGCGGGGCGCGTGTTGCTGCCGGGGACCGTCTTTTGCTGTTGATCGGCGCGGCGCAGCGTGACCCTGCGATCTATTCCGACCCGGACCAGTTCGATCCCCTGCGCTTTGCCACCGGCACACGGGCATGGCGCAGTTTGAGTTTGGGCCGGGGCATGCACTACTGTCTGGGTTCCGAACTTGGCATGCTGGAGGCAGCCATCGCCTTGAAGCTGATCGCCCGTCGAAAGCCTCGGCCAGATCCGGCCCAAGCCATTACCCGAGACGACCGCAGCACCCTGCGTCGGGTTCGGCACCTACCCTTGATCTTGATCCCCGAAAGAAGTGATAATCATGAAAACATATGACGCAGCCCAAGTCCAAAGCTGGTTCACCCGCTATCTGGCCGATTTCGTTGACCTGCCGGAAAGTGCGGTCACCCCTGACGCGACCTTTGCCGCGCTGGGCTTTGACTCCGTCGATAGCGTCATTATCAGCGGTGCCTTCGAAGAGGCCTTCGACGTCGAAGTGGATGCCACCCTGTTCTTGCGCAATGACGATCTGCGCAGCCTGATCGAGGATCTCCGCGCTTCAGGACTGATTGCGTGAGTGCAGCACCCGACCTGCCGCCGGTGCTGACCGTCGTCGTCATCAGCTTCGAGATGTCGCGCGAATTGCCCCGCACATTGCTGTCTCTGTCGCCGGGCTATCAGCAGGGGATGGAGGGCCAGCCTTACGAGGTCATCGTCGTCGACAACGGATCGGCGACGCCGCCGGTTGCGGCGGATTTCGCCGGGCTGGGGCTGGACCTTCGGGTGCTGCACTGCATGACGGGCACACGCTCGCCGGTGGATGCACTGAATATGGGTCTGGCGGCAAGCCGGGGAGAGCTGATCTGCTGCATGATCGATGGGGCAAGGATGGCCTCGCCAGGGTTGCTGTCGGCAAGCATTGCCGCAAGCAGGCTGCACCCGCGTCCGATCGTCTTTAGCGCCTCGATGATGCTGGGCCACCATCCGCAATGGCGCGCGCATGAGACCGGTTATTCTGCGGCGGTCGAGGACGCGCTGCTGGACAGTATCCGATGGCCCGAAGACGGCTACCGACTGTTCGAGGTATCGAATGGCCAAAGCTCCGAGACATCGGAACTGCGCTGGTATGCGCCTGGGCATGAAAGCAACGCTATTACCCTGCCGCGCGCCCTGTGGGGCGAGGTGGGCGGCTACGATCCAGGATTTCAGACGGCTGGCGGCGGGTTTTCCAGCTGTGACCTGTTCGCGCGCTCCGCTCATCTGCCGGGCGTTCAGGTGATCGTGCTGGGGGGCGAGGCGACCTTTCACCAGTTCCACGGCAAAAGCGCATCAACCGCGCATCGGGACGGTCTAGACCAGCTGCGCGTCTTCAGTCAGGAATACTTTCGCCTGCGCAACTGCGCGTTCAAACCGGTGCGCAAGCCATTTTGGTTCTTCCAGATGCGTAATCCGGTTCTGGAAAAGAGTACAAACGCGACCAAAGGTGCAGCGATTCCACCGGAACAGCGCTATCTGGACTTGTTGGAACAGCGCCTTTTGAACAGCGGCGCGCGTGAGGTGGAGGCACATCTCCGCGCCCTCGTCGCCGTCCTGCGGGCCGAAGGGCGCGTGGATTTGCTGAAACAGGCACAGGCCGGTCGCGCCTACCATTTGCGGCGGGTCATGGGTGCGGAACAGCAGGGCTTGTTGCTGGACCCGACCCTGCTGCCAAGCGCCCTGACCATGACGGGCCGTCGTCGGCTGCAATATTTGCGGCGCTGCGTCGAAACTGTGCTGGATCAGGCGATCCCTGGCGATCTGGTGGAATGCGGTGTCTGGCGTGGTGGATCGGCGATGATGATGGCCGCGGTTCTGGTCGCGCGGGGCGACCAAGAGCGCAAGGTCTGGTTGGCGGATTCCTTTGAGGGCCTGCCGCGCCAAGACGGGAACTATGACACGACGGCTCAGGCCGATCTGCTGAATGCAAACGGTCTGGCTGTGACAGAGGCTACGGTGCGCGACTCTTTCACCGAATTGGGTTTGATGGGCGACAGCATCCGCTTTCTGCCCGGCTGGTTCTGCGACACGCTGCCTTCGGCACCGATTGAAAGGATCGCACTGCTTCGGCTGGACGGCGATCTTTGCAGCTCGACCATGGATGCGCTGACCGCGCTTTATCACAAGGTGGTGCCGGGCGGCTTCATCATCATCGACGGCTATGCTCTGCAACCCTGCGCCGATGCGGTGAACGCCTTCCGTGAGATGCGCGGGATAGAGGAACCGATGGAACGCATCGACCAAATCGCCATGGCTTGGCGCAAACACGTTTGAAAAGGATGATGGACTGTTGAATCGCTTGTGGACCCCGATCCTGCGCCCGCTGCTGGAAGCCGCAGCCGCGCAGAACGTCATCGAAATCGGTGCCGACGCCGGGCGCAACAGCACCCGTTTGGCACGCTGGTGCAGCAACCGCGCGGCGCGCATCGACATCATCGACCCTGCCCCCGGTTTTGACGCCATAGCGTTTGAACAGGCGTTCCCCGGCGTCGTCCACATGCATCTCGCGCCCAGTCTTGACGTATTGACCAACCTGCCCGCGGCGGATGTGGTGCTGATCGATGGCGACCACAACTGGTACACTGTGTATCATGAGGTGCTTCTTTTGCTCGGTCCGCTGGAGGCACCCCGACCGCGACCGCCGATCCTCGTTCTGCACGACACTGGCTGGCCCTGGGGGCGGCGGGACGCCTATTACGACATCTCTCGCATTCCGCTGGAATTCCGCCAGCCGCACGGCAGGGGCCAAATCCACCCCCATGCCAGCGGCTGGTCCCGAGACGGGATCGATATGGGGCTGGTATGTGCCAACGTGCAGGGCGGGCCACGCAACGGGGTGCGGACGGCGCTGGAAGACGCCCTTGCCGGACGGAAAGAGCAGTTCGAGATCCGCAGCATTCCCGGATTCTTCGGCCTGACGATTGTCGTTCCAAATGTCCGGCTTGAGGACCGGCCCGAACTGGTCGCATTCCTTGCTGCTTTCACGCCTTCGGCCACGCTTAAGCCGGTGTTGGACGTTCTGGAAGCCGGTCGCGTTGACGGAATGATTGCAGTGCAACTCTTGTCAGACGTGTTTCAGGTAGGGCCGATGGCGGCTGGGGTCCCCCCCCCCGACGCGCGCCCCTTGCAGACATCGCTGTCGACTGAGACCTGGCTGGGCATCCAGAATGGATTGCTCCGCCAAAGCTACAAGGGCAGGGCATTCTTGCTGAACCCCTTTGACCAGTACCATTACATGTCGCTGATCGAAACGCTGCGCCCGGCCACCATAATCGAGATCGGCACCTATCAGGGCGGGCGAGCGCTTTGGATGGCCGACCAATTGCGCGCCTTCGGCATCTCGGGCCATATTCTGACACTGGACATCACCCCGCCTGAGGGGATCGAGGACCCGCTGATCCAGGTGCAGGCCGCCAATGCGCACAATCTGGCGGCCGTGCTCACGACGGAACTGATCGCCACCCTGCCGCATCCGTGGCTGGTGATCGAGGATGCGGCCCATACCACGAAGATGAGCCGGGACGTGCTGGATTTCTTTGACCCACATCTTCAGAAGGGAGACCAAATCGTCATCGAGGACGGCATTACCGGCAGTATGATGGGCCAACCCGAAGCCTCGCCGCCCCATGCGGCGATACGTGCCTTCTTGGCAGAACGCGGGCAAGATTATCAGCTGCTGACCCAGATTTGCGACTACTACGGCCACAACGTGACCGGCAACCCGAATGGCTGGCTGAAACGGTTGTAACAGTCGCCCCTTCAGGGCGAGGTGCAGCGATTGCAGACCTGCACGGCGGCGCGGCCCGCTGCGAGGCGTTCTGCCAGACTGCGCCGCTCTTCGCCCGCCATGATGGCCGAGGCCGTCTGATGTTTCAGATTGCCCAGTACGGCTGCCTTGGGATGGTCACAGCACGGCACGACATCGCCATCCGCCGTCACGAAGAGCGACGCGGGCTTTTGCAGAAACGCACAGACCCCCGTCCCGCCGCGCTGATCCGCGATCTGCGCGACGGCGTCGGGCAGGGTCAGCCAGCCTCTGAATTCCGGTGTCCAGCCCAAGGGCAAAAGAAGAGCGCGCCACCGCTCTTTCCCCTCGGGTGACGTGCAGATGGTGCGGGTCATCAGTTCCAGCTTGGGATGCCACCGGTCACGAAGCTCTGCGGCGCGGGTCAAGAATTCCACCAGTTTTGACCAGCGGCTGGGCGGGCGAAGACGCTCATAGTCGGCAGGCGTGCCGTCCCCATCGCAACTGACCACAAGGCGAGTCAGTATCCGCTCGCGCAACGCCTCTTCCAGAACTGGCCAGCGGGCAAACTGCGCATTGGTCGACAGCTCGATCCCCTGCGCTTTCCAGCGCTGCTGCGGAATCTCTCGTAGTAGAAGCGGCAAGTCCGGGTGCAGCAGCGGCTCTCCATAGTTGAACAGCCGGAACAGTGAGATCGCCTTGACATCGATGTTGCCAAGACACAGCCGGAAATCATCCAGCGTGATGCGGCTGACTTTAGGTTGCAAGGTCGAATTCGGACAGCCGATGCAAGTCAGCTGGCAGCCATTCACTATGTCGAAATGGCAGTTGGTCAGGCTGCGCAGACGACCGCCCTCGCGACGTTCCGGCCAAGTGCTGATGGGGAGGATAGGTGTATCAAGCGACATCAAACAACCTTTCAAGTAGACCTGTTATCGCACCCGAAGCGATCAACGGACCAAGAATGTCATGCTGGGCGCAATCGGCGAGCGGGTTCAGCGCAACCCCCGGGCTGCCAGACAGGCGCTCACTTTGCAGGCGGTCCACGACATGGTCCGCGCCATAGGTGAGCAGCAGCGGACAGAGCGGTAGTGACTGTGGCCCGTCAAACAGGGCGGCAAGGTCCGGCTGGACCGGCGCACGCCGCGCGATGTCATCCCTCACATCGGCAGGCGCATCCGCTTGCAGACAGGCGATCAGCGGGGCGGCGGTGGTCCAAGGCGACAGGGCAAGCGCCCCTGCCGCACCAGCGGTCCGGGCGAAATGCAGCGCGGAAAAGCCACCCGATGACGTGCCAAGGACGTGAAAACGCTCCACCCCGATGCCCGCCAGAAAACGACAAAGCGCCGGGGCCATCTGGTCATGGCGGCTGGACAAGCCCGGAGTACCAAGTGTGAACCCGATCCGATCGGGGTCCTTCAGAAACAGGATATGACGGTCAGTCGGCAGGATACGTTCCAGCATGTAAAGCGAGACCCAGTAAAGGCTCGCATCGCCGACAAAGACGATGACGCAATCCCGGCTGCCGTCACGGCGCAAGAATAAGGCGCTGCGGGTCTTCGCCGCGCGCTCTGGATCAGCCTGCGGATCGCCATAGGGCGTAAGCCGCCTATGCAACCCCCACCGCTCGAACTGACGGCAGATCATTTTCAGCCGTCGGCCACCGGCGGCCGTGGCGGGCAGAGCCGCCAATGACTCTGCAATCGGGGCCATATCATTAAACAGCCCTTCGCCCGCCAAAGATTCGGCTGCGGCAAGGCGAAGATCGGGGCCCGTTTCCGGACTGTGCGCGATGGCCAATCCCGCTTCGATATCTGGCCAGAAGGTCGTCATCCGAAATTCCCCAAGTTCCTTGCCCTTTGACCGCAAGGTGGCTGGACCTGTCACGTATTTGTGCCGCCCCAACTGCTAGTTTAGGCCACCTTGCGTTCGAAAGCCACGGGACTTTTCCTCTCCAATGGACTCTGTTGCACAAATCCCGTTAGGGCAATTCATCTATTGAATCCAGAGTGATAGCTGGAGGTCAGGAGCAGACCTTACACACCGACCTACAAGACTCTGAGCTGACCCGCCTATAACAAAGCGCTCACCTGCAACGATATTGACTGTTTAGTCAGATGAACACTTGTGACCTGCCGGACCTTTCGGGGAAGCTATGCCCGAAAGTTGGTGACGGTGTGATCAGGCGGCTTTGATTTCGTGCTTGATGCCGTCGCGGAATTCAACCCCCTGGATGATTTCGGACAGGCGGTTGTGCCCGTCGAGTTTGCGCCATTTCTTCTTGGCTGAGAGCATCAGTTGGTAGGTCATCGCCAGTGCCGTCTGGCGGTTGAGGCAACCTTTGGTCTTGGTGGTTCGGTGGCGAACGGCGACGCCACTCAGAGTCAGTTGACGCCGCGTTCCGGCAGCGTCGGCAAGGCGCAGAGTGTGTTGACCAGTTTCATCTGCTGGACCGTTTCGCACTTTGCCTCGCGCAAACGAGGTGCGCCGAAGATCAGGGACAGGGCCTTGGCACGGGAGACGGCGACGTTGATGCGGTTTAGCGAGAAGAGGAAGTCCATGCCGCGCGGGGTCTCCTCGGCCGAGGAGGCGATCATCGAGACAAGGCAGACGGGCGCCTCCTGACCCTGAAACTTGTCCACCGTGCCGACGCGGACCGCCTCGGGTAGGGCGGCGCGAAGCGCATTGACCTGGGCATTGTACGGGGCCACGACAATAATATCGGAGGGCGTCATCGGGCGGGTCTTGCCGCTTGCGTCGGTCCATTGGCCGTTCAGAAGATCCGCCACGGCAGCGCCGATTGCTGCCACTTCTTCGGTAGCAATCGGCGCGTTGCCCTCGTGTGGAACAGGAACCCAGAACGCTCCCGCTGGCGGGAAAGACGGTGCCACAACGGCCTGTCTGCTTGTGTCGGCGTGGCTGGTCAGCCGACCTTCATAGACCTGATCCGAGATATAGCGGCAAAGATCAGGATGCATCCTAAGAGCGCGATGGCGCGGCCAATGAGGTGCGCGCGTTGCGGGGTCTGCGTGACCGCTTGCTGTCGAACATGCCCGGCAGCCACGCGCGCCGCGCCGAGGCAGATGCGGAGGCCATCCTCGAGGCTTATGGCTACGCATCGCGCCCCGGCCCCCGTGTCCTGGCCTCGATCGACTTGCTCGGCATGGTGGCGGAAGCCCTGAAGGGTCCGCATCAACTGACAGTTGTTTACGCCGGAGGCCGCGACCCCTCGCGTGAACGGACGCTGGAACCGCATGGCCTTCTGCTCGGGACCCGCCGCTATCTGGTGGCCCGAGAGGCTGGCGGAGACGGAAGGATGCAGCACTTCCGATTGGACCGCATCACGAGCGCCCGACTGGAAGCGTCAAGCTTTCAGCGGGACCCGTCATTCATCCTGGCGGACCACTCGGCCCGTGCCCTCGGCAGCTATCACGCCGAGGCGGAATACGGCGAGGTCATCTGGCGTTTCACGCCGGAAGCGGCGCCTGTCGCGCGCGAGTTTCTGTTTCACCCGCAACAGGTTGCGGAAGATGGCGCGGATGGCAGCCTGACCATCCGGTTTCATGCGTCGGGTCAATTGGAGATGGCGTGGCATCTCTATCAATGGGGAGACTCGGTGGAGGTTCTGGCACCCGAGACGCTGCGCGGCATGATCCGCACACATCGGCGAGGGGACTTTCCGGCGCTGCCGTAGCCTGGCTTGCAATCTATGGGTCTGGCGAGGGATAAGTTTCCGAGGGATTTGCCACGACTTTGGGATGGCGTGGTGCTGGTTGGGATGGGTGATCTTCTGTGACCACGTTTCGGCTTTCTGCTGACGCTCGTTCTGACGTTTTGCGGTTGGTTCAGCCTTTGGGCTTTGGGGCTTTGGAGGCGTTTGAGGTTGCAGCTGGGCTTTGCGGTCGGGTTGAGGCGAGCGTGGCGTCTTATCTGGAGGAGCGGGCGGTGCCTTGCCGCTGGGAAAGCATAGCGGAACTTGCCCAGTTGGTCAGACTTCTTCTGGCAGCCGACCCATCGATCGGTTTGATCCGGACGAAGGTTTCGGACCTGTCAGAAGGGGTAGCGCAGCAGATTGAGGTCATGGCGCTGCGGCGCTCGGAACAGGTTCCCAGTCTGCGGCCACTGGCGTCCGGCCTCAGCGATTGGGCGAGGAGCGCGCGGGCTTTGGAGCTTTTGTCGGTCCTGCGGCTTTGCTTGGTTGAGGGCGGGGCTATGGTTCTCGGCCGTCATCGCCCGAGTGGCCGGCAGTCTGCCGGTCACTTTGAGCCCGTTGTCTTTGGTCGCGGTCGCGGGGTGAGCGTTGCGAAGCTTAGGGGCGGCCGGCCTGCGGATGATGCTGAGGTGCGATTGATTGCGCACCTGGCGGTGGACTGGCTGGTGAGTTCGGGGGTTCAGCCCGAGGCGGGGCGCGATGGGTATTCGGCCTTCAGCGGTTTGGTGCATGACGTGTTTGGCTGGCTGGATGTTGGGGACAAGGCGCAGCATTGCCTGCGACAGTATTGGAAGTTGACGAAGGCGAGGCAGCTGAGCCGATGGTAATGGCGCGGAGATGATATTGGCTAAGGGGTACTCCCGCCTGAGATTGTCTGACCTTCACTGACCCTGTCACGGGGTTTTCGCCAGCGTGGTTTTTTGGGGTCGCGTATTTTGGTCCGCATGACCCAGCAGGTTCCCCCATTTGCCGCAATGGCGACGTCTCTGCCCGCCGCTTCGTCTGAGGCGGACGAGGCGCATGCGGCTTTGATAGCGCTGGTGCGGTTGTTGGCGCGGGCTGAGGCGCAGCGCTTCGTGGCGCAATCTCTGAGTTCCAAGGCTGCGAGGCTGGGGCGTGATGAAGGTTAAGGCGCCAACCCTTGGCAAGCCTCGCCTTGTCAACGTGCCGGTCACAGCGTCCAAGTCGGCGGTCGACGACGCCCGTGCGCCAGCGCCTGCTCCGACAACCGGCTTCGGGCATAAGGCTGCCGCTGAGGCTTTCCACGCCCCTGGCCGCTCCCCCACACCTGCCCATCCGCCCGCGCTTCTGTCGGTCGAAGCTACCGCTCTGGAATTGTCTGTCTGCGCCAAAACGGTCCGTCGTTTGATCGCACGAGGGTCTTTGCCGTGCTGCCGCGTTGGCCGCTTGGTCCGCATACGTGCGGTGGATTTGGCGCAGTTTGTGGCGCCTGGGACCGAAGGTTGAGCGGGCTTTTGAGATGGTTTTGCTGCTTTGGGTTGGGTTTCGCAGTCGTGTGGATGGTTTCTGGTATCTTGTAGTGCATTGTTTTCGCTATCTTTGTGATATTTTGCGCTGAGTTCACTTGCAACTTGGTATCTAGATTTTCACGTTTATGCCTGCTATGTCAACGTCAGTCACTAGGAGTCCAGCCGTGTCCACGAAGACCATCTCACTAGTTTCACCAGCCACCTTGCAAGAGGTGATCGACGCGCTGGCTTTGCGCAAGGAGCTTAGTGACCAGCGCCGTCTGGATCTTCGCTCGTCTTTGCGGACCTTTGCCAAGGTGATGGGCAAGACGCCGGATCAGCTGCCTGCGGACATCGGTTTGCTGAACAGCCAGATCGCGGGAATGACGGCGCAAATAGTTGGGTTGTCTGGACCTCGCTGGGCAAATGTGAAGTCTGGCTTGACGACAGCGTTGTCTTTGACCGGTGCCAAGGTCATCGCCGGCAAACGGCGCGGCGCCTTGGCGCCCGAGTGGGAAGTGCTGCTGGATCAGGTGGAGGATCACTATGAGCGCTCAAGACTGTCGCGGTTCATGAGCTGGTGCACCACGGAGGCGATTGCGCCAGCAACTGTTTGCCAAGCCGATGTGGACCGCTTTGTCGTGGCACTGGGCAAGGAGAGCTTAGTTGAACGCCCAAAAGCCGTACACCGCGATTTGGCACTGGCATGGGGCCGCTGCCGGACGACGGTGGCGGGCTGGCCTGACGTGGAGGTGGCGGTCCCCAACAACAGTCGTAGCTATGCTTTGGCAGAGGAAGACTTCTCAGAAGCCTTCGTGAAGGATGTTGCGGCCTACCTCCACCATCTTGCTGTGGTCGATCCGTTTGAAGAGACCCCGCGCAAGGCGATGGCGCCCACCACCCTGCGCGATGTGAAGCTGCGCATCTATCAACTGGCCAGTACTCTCGCGCAAAGCGGGCGTGACCCCAAGACCATCACAGGGCTGTGCGACCTTGTCACCCCCGAGGCTGCCAAGGCCGCCCTACGGGTGCAGCATGAGCGCAACGGCAAACGCAAGACGGGCCAATTGGCCAATTATGCGCGCACGTTGATCAACGCCGCACGTCACTGGGTGAAGGCGTCTGAGGAGGATATCGAGAAGCTCTGTGCCCTTGGCCGCAGCATTACCCCCAAGACCGGCGGGATGACCGACAAAAACCGCGCGCGGTTGCGCCAGTTTGATAATCCCGTCTCTGTGCAGCGCCTGATTAGTTTGCCAGGTTTGGTGTTTGATGCCCTG
>Ga0114958_10000585_pt1 | contig 31236 bp, 28 predicted proteins | sample C_130208_EF_Meta_FD_89577 | JGI IMG/M metagenome (GOLD analysis project Ga0114958, IMG submission 89577) | Freshwater microbial communities from Lake Croche, Canada to study carbon cycling - C_130208_EF_MetaG | ecosystem: Environmental > Aquatic > Freshwater > Lake | place: Lake Croche, Canada... | reverse complement strand
TGCTAAGGCTGCATCACTCCGTACATATCAGACAGAGCAGGAGGCTGCTGCAAAGGCGGCATCACTCCGTTTACATCAGACAGAACGAGAGGCTGCTACAATGGCTACACCACTCCGTGCACATCTGACTCAGTCGGTGACTGTTGTAAATGCTGCATCAGTTCGTGCAAATCAGGAGCCCGAGCAGGCTATGCGAGTATCCTGTGTTCATTGTGTGCATCAAGAGACTGGACAGTTGAATCTTTTGACCGACCTTCAAAATGCAACTTCATCTCTGGTAGCAAGTTCAAAGAGTGAGCTTTCTCAGCTAGCTACAAATGCAAATCAGATTACATCTCAAGCTATTCATTCTGCTGTTAATCAAGCTGTTCATCAGGCTAGTACTCAGGCTCAAGCTCAGTTTACACATATGCAAGCTATGTTGCCTCAGATTATGAATGACCAACAGAAACAAAATAAACTCCATTTTGATGCTCTTACACTAGAGATGACTAAGGCTGTAACAGATGCGGGAACTCAAGCTATTGAAAAGGCTCTAGCTGAGACTAAGAAGAATTTTGATATTATGGCTAAGGTATTCTTTATGACAATTAATCAGACTGTAGACCAAGCTATTAATATGACAGTCCCTCTTGCTGTTAACAAGGCCGTTGCTACTGCAATATCTCAGTCTTTCACACAACTGGTAGAGGATGAGGATGATGATGCCGAGGATGATGCCGAGGATGATGCCGAGGATGATGCCGAGGATGATGCCGAGGATAATTCAGAGGATGATGCTGAGGATGATGCTGAGGATGATGCTGAGGATGATGCCGAGGATGATGCTGAGGATAATGCCGAGGATGATGCTGATGATGATGCTGAGGATGATGCCGAGGATGATGCTGAGGATGATGCTGATGCTGTGGTCGAGGCTAAGGGTAATGATGATACTGAGGTTGAGGCTGCTATTGAAGTTGATGCTACGGTTGAGGCTGCTACTGAGGCTGAGGCTATTGAGGTTCCTTCGTCTAAAAAGAAGGAGAAGAAAAGTAAGAAGAATAAGTAGATTAATTAATTTATTTTAAAATTAAATATATGTTTTTTGTAATATCATTTTGTATATTAAAAAAAATTGAAATTTTTAATGTTTATGGGATGTATAATATTGATATGTCCTATAATACACAAAATGTAGATTTTGATAACCTTTCTGAATCTGCTGCTAATGCAGAGCTAGATGCTTTAGTTGATGATGCAGAGCGTAATTTGCTTATTGCGGAACTTCATAAGCTTCAAATGAAGAACGAAGAGCTCCAAAGGCAAGTTGACCGAAATGTTTCAGTTCGTCAGATGAGTCCTGCTGAGATTGATGCTGAGATGGAGAGAGGCAAGCGAATTTATGCTGCTTACAAGAGTGACCAAGCTAAGACCGAGTATTATAATAAGCGTGCAGAGCAACGTGAAAAGGTAGGTTATTGTGACCCTTTTTTGATGAGACCAACTGTTGCATTTGTAAATACCGTTCCTACCGGTAATACAATGTGTAGTCAAACAAATAGTCGTACATCATTTACAAGTATCCATGTTATGGGTACTGGTAGGTCTAGTGTAGGACTAGGACTTATTGGTGTTTATGGTAGTTCACGATGATTTTGTTTCTTTAATAAAAAACAGTTTTAACTTCTCCTAAAAATCCATATTCTTGATCTAATTCGCGATAATGAATATGTTTTTTTATAATACTACCAGAAGGTACTTTATATGAAGTGCCTTCTAAAATTAATAAATTTACATTGCCTTCATTATCAGATATAGCTACTCCAGAATTTGAATAATCTGCATAAGCATCTTCTACATCAGGTATTATTTCTTTATTTTTTTGTGGTAAACTAGCCCAATAAGCAACTCTAGTATTTGGTTTTACTTTTACAGGAATTGATAAATCAAAATCTTCTTTTACCATAGTAGGAATAAATGCTTCAGATGGAAATACAGTTTCACCTAAAAATGGTAACCATAAAGTTTTATTAAATAATAATATAATTGCTGAAAGTACAATAATTGAATATATTACTTTATCACTATATGTTTCAGTTTTTAATAATTCATTTAATTTTAAATGTATTATTTCAATTATATTATAACCACACGCTATTGATCCATAATTAATACTACCAATTAAAACAATTAATAATATAATAAAATTAGTACTATTATACATTATTGTTATAGAGATTTTTTAAATTATTAAAATTTAGTAATTTAAAAAATTATCTTGCGTTTTGTAATAAAATTCTTTTATACATATACCAGTATCCAACAAATAAACAAGATAAAAATACACCACCAGCTAAAACTTTATTCATATGAATTCCTCCTAATACAAAATCAGGTAATAAGTCATATCCAAATGCAATTAAACCTGAATTTATTCCTCCTAATAAAATTAATCCTAAGCATAAATGAAAAACTAATGCTTCTATATTGCGTCTTATTTCTTTAATAAGTTGTTTTTTTGATTTTTTCTCTTGTCTTGGTTTCAATAATTTAACTTGAACAGTTTGTTCCATTAAAAAGAATTATATATTTTTTTTTAATAAAAAAAATCTAAACATAAATATATGGAATTTATAAATGTAAATAAAAAAATTATATTAATCGGAGTAATTATATTAATTAGTTTTAATTGTTATAAAATGTTTGACGCATTTTCAAATGTAACAGAAAAGCAACTTAAAGAAGATAATGCTGCATTTAAAGTAAAACAAGAATTATATAAAAGTAAAGAAGTAGTAAGTTTTGACACTCAAAGTACTGAATATAATATTGATCTAGAACAAGGTTCAGGATTTCTTACAAATGTAAAAAATTCTACCCCATTTAAAATTATTTTTAATGATTCTTCAACACCAATTATATTACCTGAAGGTAGTTTTACAAAAGATAAATTACCTCCATTAATATTTACAAAATATAATGATATTATTTCTTTTGAAATAGATAATAAATATTATGCTTTAATTAGTAGATTAGGTTCAGAACCAAGAATATATAGAGGCACATATATAATTCAAAATGATAATATTTTTAAAACACTAACAAAAATAAGTATAGTCCGAAATGTTTAAACAAAAGTTAATGGTCCTAATTGAAAGTTACCATAACTAAAATAAATAGTATCTCCTGGTGATAATCTATTTCTAGGAGGTATTTTATGAATTACTGATAATTCATCATCTATATTTTTAACTAAAAGATATGTATAATATTTGTCTTTTAAATTTTGATTATCATATTCTTTTTCATATAATATATAATATTGTCTATACCAATAATTATTAATTAAACCCTTAAATTTATGTTCCATAAATTTTAAAGGAATTTTTGATTTAATTGTATCTGCAGTAATAGTAACTGGTAATTTAGTTGGAATTAATTTATATATTATTTTTTTGGGTTCTGCTGCAATTAATGCATTTTCTTCATTCATTAAATACATTTTATTTCTATATTTAAATATTTTGTTATCTAATTCATCGTGTCCAATTTCAATAACATCTTCTTTTTTATTTATTTTTTTTGATTTTTTTTTATTTCTATCTTTTCTTTCTTTATTTTCTTTTTCTCTTGATTGTTTTTCTATAGTTTCTTTTTCATCTCTATCTAATTCATTTATATTTCTACTACTGTGTACACCATAAATTGCCGATAAACGTGTTCTTTTAAATCCTTCAAAGATTTTATTATTATTATAGCAATAATATATACTAACAACTAATACTATACAAAATAAAATTACTAAAATATTTTTATTCATTATTTATGAGTAGATTAAAAATTTGTTTCTAGTATTTTAAGATTTTGACTATTTTGTTTTGAATTTCCTGCATTAAAAATTAAATCTAATTGATTATGCGGAAAATTAATTACTGCCTTTTTCAATGTAATCTCGAATGAACCAAGTTTTAAATCTTTATTAAACATATCATATTTATTAGCACTTGTTTCTTTTAAATTCCATTTTTTCTTTTCAATTAAATCTGATATATGACTTACTACTGGATATATTTGTTTTTTCTTATGGACTAATAAAATATCTTTAATATTCTTTTGTTGAGTTATTGATTCTGTCATTGTTGAATTTATTTCTATTGTTAAATTAGACACTAATTGTTCCATTTCATATTGATAATCTCTTATTTTTTTATGATGTAAATCCAACGAACCTTGAATTGACTTTTCTAAGTCATAAAAACTTTCACGAAGTATATAATTTTTTATTGTAATCTCATTAACTTTATTTAGATTTTCTTGAATTTTCTTTTGGATCCAAGGAAATTTTTCTGGATTATTTAATAAATCCATTAATTTACGTATCATAACAAATGCAATATCTATTCTAGATATATCATTTGCAAAATTAGAAATCATTATTGCAAAATATGTTTCATTATTATATACAAAAGTATGCATATCCATTTCTCTAAAACCTTGTATTTGTGCATTACAACTTAAAAATAAAGCGAATCGAATATGATTAAATTTCATATCATATTCCATTTTCTCTACTTCTGCTTTAGAAATAGTATTTGTATAATTTTTAGATTCTATCATTATTTTATCATTATTTGGTAAATAAACCCAAGCATCACCCGAATGAGCTACACCACTTTTATCTTCATATAATAAATCGCCATATCTTGTTGCAAAAATATTTTGAATAATATTTTCACCTAGTTCTCCTTTTTTTGATGATGCAGTTTGTAAACCTAATAATTTATTTAAACTATTATTTAATGGTTCAATTTGTTCGTTAATACTATTCTTAATTTGTTCAAATTCGTGTTTCTTTAACATTTCTTCTTTATTTGGGAAAAAAGATTTATAACCAGCGTTGAAAATATCAACTATCATTTTTTCAGCATCCTTCTTTTTTAATGATTTAAGCATAGGATATTCTGCAAAACTAATTGTTAAAGTCAATTCATTTGTAGACATTTATATATATTATGATTAATAACTTAATCATAATAAAAACAATTTTTTTTATGTTATAAAATTAATACTTCTTACTGTTGCTAGTATTCTTTCCATTTCTTCTTTTTTATCTTCTAATTTATATGTACGTATATTAGATGATACTTCAGTTTCAAAATGATGTTCCAAATCTTTTTTTATTTTATTTATTATTATTTTTAAAATTTCTTCTTCTGGTTTATCTAATATAAATGAAAAATCTACATTAACTTTTGTTTTCATATACAAAAATATATAAATGATTATTTAAATATATTATTTTTTGAAAGCTATTTTTTGTCTATTTAGTAAACAAAAAGTTTTAATTGTTAATAATTGTTTTTTTATAGATATTATTTTTGATCTATTATTTGATTTATTAAATACCATTCTTGGTTGGAGTCTTTTTTTAATGGGTATTTTTTGTTGAAGTCTTATTTTATTAAATACTATTTTTGATTGTAGTCTTTTATTAATGGGTACTATTTTTTGTTGAGGTATTTTATTAATGGGTATTTTTGGTTGAGGTATTTTATTAATGGGTATTTTTTGTTGAGGTATTTTATTAATGGGTACTATTTTTGGTTGAGGTCTTTTATTAATTGGTATTTTTGGTTGAGGTATTGTTTTATTAGGTAATATTTTTGATTGGGGTTTATTTATATTAGGTATTATTTTTGGTTCAGGTATTATGTTAACAGGTACTATTTTAGAAATACCTGATTTATTTCTTGAGCAATTTATAGAATTTAATAAATTATGACTACTATATAAATTATATTTTTTTGTTAATAAACTATAAATAGATTGGTCATGTCTATGTTCTTTAAAATAATTTGGATTTTTTAAAATAGATGGACTATCGTCTATATTATGATAATCTGAAGCTAATTTATACCATTCATTTACAAGTTCACGTGTTTTATCACTTGTTAAAAATAATAATGCACCAGCTTGCCTTTGTAATGTATTTAAATATTTATCATCTAACATATTTAATTTACAAATTAAGTCCATTTTATTCCATTTTCCTTCAGGTTGATCTGTATTTGTTCCAATAATATAATCAGATTTAACAATTTCAATATTATCAATTAGTTGTTGTTTTTTTTGAATATCAATTTCACAACCACAATCAAGATATAATAAAACATCACCGTCTGTCATTTTTTCCATTGTTTTTTTAATTATATATGGTTTCCATAACCAATAACCATAACCTCTTTTATTATTTATAATAAAAGATGAATGTTTTTTCCAGAAATAAATATCATTTTTCAAATCCTTATCTGTAAAGAAATTAATATTATCAAATAAATTTAAGTTTTCAACTTGTTTTACCAATCTATTTACAGCATGATAATAATTTTGTGCTCCACCACCAAAAGTTATAAAGTATTTTTTCATATTATGTACTATATATTTATTTAGATTTAAAAATTGATTTTTATGATTGGAAAAAAAAATGAAATAAAGACATATAATACTTATTTCCTTAAGTATATGGAAAATTCAAGTAAAATCGTATGTCGCAAATGTAAAGGTCCTCATTTAACTATTAAATGTGGAAAAGAAATAAAAGAGGATTTATCTAATAAAAATATTATTTTAGATAAAGATGACAATAAAAATACTACTGATAAAGATGAAACTAAATCTATCAGCAGTAATAATGATAATAAAAAAAAATACACAAATAATCATCAAAATTTTAAAAATAATGATAATAATGAAGGAGAACGAAAATATTTAAAAAAAAATGTTAATAAAGTTAAAATGGGAAGTTTACCATTAGATATAACTCCTGAAGAATTATCAAATTTATTATATGATTGGGGACATGTAACTAATATTAAAGTTATACCTTATGTAGATACGGGAAATTCTACAGCATATGTTGAATTTAAAAACGAAGAAGAAGTTGATTATTTAGTTAAAGCTCTCGATAGAACCCCATTTGGTTATCTTGTAATGACAGTAGAAAAATTAGATAATTAAATAAGTCATCTTTAGATTATTAAATAAGATGCTACTTTATTTAAATTTGTTAAAACAGGAACAATTGTTATATCTAGCTCTTTTTCTTTTTTGTAATAATTTTTATGTTTTTTTACTTTTGATGGATATACAATCATTAAAATAAAAATTATTAAAATAATAACCCACCAATAATCAGTTAAAAAGTCTGTTAACATTAATTTATTCTACAAAAAATAAATTAATAATTAATTATGTTTTAAATCAATTAATATTGAAATAGAAATTAATGGTCTTAATTCTCCATTTTCATCTTTTATTAAATGTTTTGTAGATTTTGGTATTAAATAATTTTTATTTAAAGCTCTAGATAAAATTTCATTTTTTTCTAAAGGATTTTCTAAATGTGTTAATATATTTTTGTTTTCATAATCTATTAACAATACTGGTATTTCTTTAATATTTTTCATCTTATAAATTTCGAATCGATGATGTCCGTCTACAATCATTAATGTTTTTGAACAGGCAATTATAGAAGGTAATATAAAATAATCATTATTTTCCAAATATTTTTGTAAATTATTTTTTCTATCAGTTAAATATTCCTCATGTGGTAATAAATATTTATCATCAATGTAAACCATTCCATAAATAATATTATTATCAATCTTAAAAGGAAAACTGGGTTTAAATATATCATTTTTTATTTCAGTCAACAATTTAAATAAAATATTATTTTGAACATCACTTCTAACAGCTATTCTTATAAATGTATGTTGTTTATAACCAATTTCTCCTTTTCTAATTAATATACCATTATCAAATAATTTTTTATGAATTTTAACTACTAAATCGTGACTTTTAACATCTATCCATAACCAAGATAAAAAAGGTTCTCCGTATATTGTAAAAAATGGAAACAATTCTAAAATTTTATCAAACATTTGTTTTCTTAAAATTGGTGTTTGTAATCTAGTTTCATTTAAATAATCAGTATCCGATAAACACCCTTCTAAATAATGATATGCTAAAATATTTACTGACCAAGGTACTTGATACTTTTCAATAGATGCAATTAATGAAGTATCATATGACCATATTGAACCAAATCTTATTCCTGTACAACTAAATATTTTAGTCCAAGATTGTACCACTATTAAATTACATTCTTTTGTATTTAATAAAGATTTTATTTTATTATCAAACATAACAGAATCATTTTCCCATTTTTCTAACCAATAAATCATAGATTCGTCAATAATTAAAGTACCATTATTCATTAATTTACTTGTAATCAAATCAATTAAATCGTCAGTTCTCATAAAGCGACCTGTAGGATTATTAGGATTAATTATAATTAAAATATTTGCTAATTCATTTTCAGAAATTAATAAACCTGCGTTTTTACAACTTCTTTCATATTCCATAAATTGTACAGGTTCACCTTTATTATATGTTTTATAATTATATTTAGAAACCAAATATCTAATTGTTAAATCAATTAATTCAGAAGCGCCATTGCCCCATATTATATTTTCAGCTTTAGTATTCAAAAATTTTAACCCTTTTGAAAAATAGTTTTTATCTGTTGGTGGATAATGATTAATTGAACATAATTTATCTTGCATATTTGAAATTCCTAATTTACAAGGACCCATAAAATTAGTTGTAACTGAATAATCCTCTACTAATGATTTTACAGTGTAGACCTCGTGACCTCCGTGTTGTAACATTATTAAAAATGCTATTATTTCTTTAAATATTAAAAAAATTGATAAAAAGAATGATTGTTTTAATTAATATTAATTTATGCAAATAGACACTATTATGACTACATTAATGTTCTCTAATATAAATAAGGTGTCTACAGGACATTGGTTTTTAGACTTATTTTTTACGGCATTAATGATGATATCTATTAAAATTTGTATGTCAGATAATTTTAAAAATAATTACAACTTTATTTTGTCATACATTTTAGGTAAACAGAAAATTAATATGATTACATTTAGTGCTTCAACAAAAGACCAATCAAATAAATATAAAGCGTTAATGCATCTCATATCACAAAGCAATGATCCTACTGTTAAAGCACTTTCTGAAATTGAAATTAAAAAATATAATAGTAGAATAGACGAAGATGAAGTATGTAATTCCGTGTATCGTGTGTCTCAAGCAACTACTTTTAAAATTAATGAAAATATTAATGGAAAAGTTTACTGGTCATCAAAAGATAAAACGGAACATAATGGAAAGATTCAATATGTAGAATATCAAAATTTAGAGATTACTTCTCGAAATATATCTTTAAGAGAGCTAACTGAATGGGTCAATGATATTGAAAAAAAATATAAGAATTATATCAAAAATAAAATGTTGGATACTCAAACTCTAGTTGAAATTTCATGGGATAGTAAAGAAAATTATATGTCAGTATTTTATGCTCCTTGGCAATCAAACGTTACATTTGATAATCGTTTCTTCACAGGAAAGAAAGACATTCTTGATAAGATTCAGTTCTTCCTTAATAACGAAGAATGGTATAAAGAGAGAGGTATTCCTTATACTCTTGGTATTTTACTCTGGGGTGAACCTGGTTGCGGCAAAACTGGATTTATCAAAGCATTAATGAATCTAACAAAGAGACATGGAATTGATATTAAGTTATCAAAAAAATTTGATATGAATTCATTAAGAGAAGTGATATGCGATGATGAAATTAATTCTGATATTATTATCCCTCAAAATAATAGAATCTTATTATTTGAAGATATTGATGCAATGGGAGATGTTGTAAAAGATAGGGATTTACCTAAAGATCAGCAAGATATTGATATTGATGCTAAAATTAAAGAAGCATTATTTAAAAAATCTAAAAGAGGTAGTAGAAAAAGTATGGACGAGAATGATAGTGTTTTTCAAGAATCTCCTAATGATAATAATAATTTATCTTATTTTTTAAATATTCTTGATGGGTTACATGAATGTCCAGGTAGAATTATTATTATGACTACAAATAAACCAGAATATTTAGACAAGGCTTTAATTCGGCCAGGAAGAATTGATTTTAAATTGAATATGACCAAAGCAACAATTGATGACATCAAAGATATACTTAATTTTTATTGGAAAACAAATCAATGTTTATCAATTGATACTAATTTTGATAAAAAATTGTCTCATGCTGATATAATTAGTTGTTGTAGATTATCTTCTAATATTGACGAAAGTATTGAAAAGATAGGAAAAAAATCTTTTGAAATTGATTCAGATTTAACATTAACTGACGAAAGTAATGAAGAGTTAAGAGATTCTTGTGAAGATAAGTTTAAGTCTTCTGGGTGAAGATAAGTTTAATTCATTTTAATTATTTTATTTCTAATGTAATATATAATGTTATACTCAGAAGTTGTCACAGCTATCCTAATTTTATTAATTGCATTTTACTACTTTTTAAACAAAGAAAAATATATAGAACTTCCTGAAATAAGTGAAAATTTTCACAACGTTCACGTTTTCAATTATGACGATATTCTTGAAAAAAAATTATAAATTCTCCTTTAATATATTATTAAATGAAAATTAATGAAAAACTACTACAATCTATATCAAATGGTAAAATTGTAATAAAAAATGAAGAAGATAAAATAAAATTATCTGAATATAAAGATTATATTCCTATGTTTGACATTTATACTTTTAAAATATTTTATGTTGCAAAAGAAGAGTTATTCATAAAATTAAACAAAAATTATTATATATTTTTAGATGAACTTTTCAAAAAGGATTTATATTATTTAATTAAAAGATATTATGAAAAATATAAAAAAACAAAAGATAAAAATATAAGAAACCAATTAAAAATTCTTTTATTCAAAACAAATAGAATGTATTCATTACTTGAAAATTATGATATTGATATTTTATCAAATACTTCTTATAAGACATTATATGAAAATTCTGAAATAGATTATGTATTAGATACAAATTTAGAAATATATAATCCATCTTTAAAAGTGTTTTATTCATTTGGTACTTGTAGAAGAAATAGTTTTCATCCTTTCATTGATTATATTACTCCATATTATTCAAAAATAGAACTAATTAAGTTAGGTCAAAATATGAATCTATTTAATAAAAATGATAAAGAAAAATTATTATTAGAAGATGATGTAAGATATACATGTAAAGAAATGAATAAGAATGATGTATTTTTTGATGAAATTAAAAATCATTCAAACACAATTTTAAATAATAATACAATTGCTGATATTACTTTTTATTCATTTATTGGTGCATCATTATTAAATCGTTTTTTAAGAGAAACAAAAGATTTTATAATAAATAAATTTTATTATGATAGATTAAAGAATATGATTTCAACTATGAAAAAAACACCAGCATTAGAGAAAGATTATCATATTTATAGATTTATTTCAGATGACAAATTTTTAAAGAAAAAGAAAATTGGAGATATATTTAGTGATAATGGATTTATGTCAACAACAAGAAATCCCTTTTATAGTAGCGGTTTAAATGGAACATTTGGATTAATTTTAGTAAAAATAAATTTGAAAAAAGGAATTAAAGGTCTTGGTTTATTTATTGAACATTTTTCTTTATTTTAAAAAGAAGAAGAATTTTTATTACCACCAAATACTAAATTAAAACTTGTAGCAAAAAATAATAAATTTAAGTATTTTCACACTAATGAAGACTTTGAAAAAAGAATTGATACAAAATATGAATTAGATTTTGTAAAGACTGATTATAATTGGTTTAAAAAAGTAAAAGTTATAAACGAACCAATATTAGAATTGGATAATAATTTTCCAAATGCAACAAATAAATATAATCAATTAATTTTTAATAATTTAATATTTAATGTATATTATTTTGACGGCGATGGTGCATATAATAAATTTTATTATAGCAATAATAAACAAGATATATCATTAATTCATTTTGATTCATATGGATATCCATTATTAGTTATAGAATTGGGTGAAGAATTAGTAATCAATTATCTAAATCAATTTTATTTTTATAATCAAAGAGATGAATTAAATGAAAAATCTTTAATTGATACAATTACTAAAATAGGTAATATATTTAAATATAATACTGCTAAAATATTTGATACATTTAATAATTTTGGTAAATTTAAATCAAATTATATGCCAAGTCAAGAAATATATCTATATATGAAACTTTACAATAATAGAATATATGATTATTTAAAAAAAGGAAAAAAATCAAAAGAAATTACTTATGATTTTAAAAAATTAGATTCATTATTTAAAAAATCAATACCAAAAGATTTGGAAAATTTTATTGATAATATTAAATTCAAATCTATTAAAGAACTTTTTATTTATGTTGTAGAAAAAAATTTTAATAAATATAAAGAACTTAGTAATTACTTAAAATTAAATGAATTAAATTATGGAGAACTTGTTATTGATAAGAAAAATAAAAAAATAAATTCTATTTTTAATGGAGAGTTGTATGAATTTAGTGAAAGATTACAAAATGATGAAAATAATGAAAAAATTAGAAAATCTATTTATAATTTAGATATAGATAGAATAGCGACCGATTAATAATATTTGCGACCGATTAATAATATTTGCGACCGATTAATAATATTTATTTTTAATTTAAAGCATAATTTAAATTTAAAATAATGAGACCTTATATTGAAAGTGTAAATAAAAATAATACTATTGGCGATCTTGTATTTGAATACGGAGAAATCAGATGGAGAAACGGATTTGTTTTAGGTTTTTTCTGTGGAACTATATTTAGTATGACTATTATATTAACTACTAATATTTTAAAGAAATAAAAATTATTTTGAAAGATTAAAAATAATCTTTGCCAATAAAAATCCTCCAAATATATCAGTTGGATAATGTACACCTAATACTATTCTACTTAATGCAACCATGTAAGGAATAATCTGGTAATAAGAATTTATTACATTATTTTCAATTAAAATATAATAAAGTAAGAATGCATTAAATGTGTGACCCGAAGGAAATGAAAAATAATCTAAATCCATTACATCTTCATTTTTTATTTTCTTATCATCTCTAAATGGTCTATGTCTTTTTACTATATATTTAATTGCGACCAAAATCATTTGACTTGATATTAAAATAAATATTTGAGACGCAGAAATTAAATTTTTATAATATAAAACCATAATAATTATTGTAAAAAACTTTAAATGAAAAGGTAATGAAGCTACATTCATTAATTTATACACAGAATATGGTACTATATTCTGTATATTAGCTACTATAGTTTTTTCCATTAATAGTAAATAATAATATAGACTAGAAAAAATATTAAAGTTTAAATATTTTCTAGGATATTTCAATATGTTGCGTCAACTTCTTGTTGTTATAATTTTATATTTAATCATTAATCAATTAATATTGTTTTTTAGTGAAACGAAAAATTATACTGAAAATGAAAATAAAAATGAAAACAGCTCACCTAAAATAGAACCAAAACAATCTGATGAACCTATTTTACAAAAAAAAACAAATAAAAAAACTTCTAGAAATGAACGTGAAGAAACAAATAATATAAATCCAAATTCTATTGAAACTATAGTACCTCTTGATTTATTTGGAGAACCTAGAGAAGTTGTACCAAATAAATTTATAATATGGTCTTTTGGTCAACCTGTTCCTTGGAGTCAAATCGTTTATGTATATCAACAAGAATATCCATTTAGATTTTTCATAAAAGTTCATATTCCTTCATTAAATGATTATCAAGCTTGGAAACAAATTATTCCCAATTTAGATTTTGATTCACGTTCTGGTGAATTAATTATTCCTTCTAAAAATGAAGAAAGTGCATTAGCCATTTGTAATTTAATTGTTTCAACATTCCAGGGTCAACTTACAATTGAAAATATCCTTGAGAAAAATTTAATACAAATATCTGTAATGAAAGCTCAACAATATGAAATTGTTAAAAATAAATTAAGAGAACAAATTATAGAAGCAATTAGTGGTAAAACTAATAAATTCTTAAATAAGACTGATAATAAATCTAATGACTTTGAACAAGACCTTGCAAATGGTAACATAACAAATCAAAACGGTGATAATCCAGAAAATTTTAATAATCAAAATGAACCTCTTGCATATGAATTTGATAATTTAGCTTATCTATAAAAAACACATAACTTAAACTTTGAAAATAAACAACTGAACTGGTGCAAGTTTTGTACCAATCAATATGCTCTTAATACCGTTTTGTGCCAAATTTAAGCTACGCTTAAATTTAAAACAAAACGCTAGCGCCAAGTGCTTTTAAAGTTAAGTACAATTAAAAAAATAATTTTTTTTAATTATTAATATAAAGTTTGGAAAACTTTATATTGTACTCTGTACTTAACTTAAGCACTTGACGGTACAGACTTCATAGAACTTATTTTTACTTTATAAAAAAAATTGAAATATAAAAAACTTATATGTTATAATAAACTTTTATGTTATCTATTAATCAACTCCGTAATGAAAATGCCCACTTGACTAAGGTTCTTAAGTTTCTTAAGAAAAGAATTGATGCAGCTTGTGAACTCTGTGATATTATAGATGGATCAGAAGTGGATTTTGATGGTATTCGTGATAGGGACCGCTTCTTTGAACTTATGAATATTGTTCAATATGAACTTCACTTGTTAGGTGATGAACAGACTCCTGAGATATGCTTGACAGCTGTTCAACAAAATGGCTATAACTTGCGCTATGTCAAGGAACAAACTCCTGAGATATGCTTGGCTGCTGTTCAACATGATGGCAAGTATTTAGAGATTGTCAAGGAACAAACTCCTGAGATATGCTTGTCTGCTGTTCAACAGTATGGACACTCCTTGAAGTTTGTCAAGGAACAGACTCCTGAGATATGCTTGGCTGCTGTTAAACAGTATGGACACTCCTTGTTTCATGTCAAGGAACAAACTCCTGAGATATGCTTGGCTGCTGTTCAGCAGAATAGTTACTCCTTGCAACATGTCAAGGAACAAACTCCTGAGATATGCTTGGCAGCTGTTCAACAAAATGGCTATAACTTGCACTATGTCAAGGAACAAACTCCTGAGATATGCTTGGTTGCTGTTCAAAAGGATGGCAAGTATTTAGAGATTGTCAAGGAACAAACTCCTGAGATATGCTTGGCTTCTGTTCAACGGGATGGCAACTCCTTGCAGTTTGTCAAGAAACAAACTCCTGAGATATGCTTGGCTGCTGTTCAACATAATAGCTACTCCTTTCAGTTTGTCAAGGAACAAACTCGTAAGATATGCTTGGCTGCTGTTCAACGGAATGGCTTGAACTTGCGCTATGTCAGGGAACAAACTCCTGAGATATGCTTGGCTGCTGTTCAACAGAATAGCGACTCCTTGCAACATATCAAGGAACAAACTCCTGAGATATGCTTGGCAGCTGTTCAACAAAATGGCTATAACTTGCGCTATGTCAGGGAACAAACTCCTGAGATATGCTTGGCTGCTGTTCAACAGAATAGCGACTGTTTCGAGATTGTCAAGAACCAAACTCCTGAGATATGTTTGGCTGCTGGTCAGCATAATCATTACTCCTTGAAATATGCTTAGCAGCTGTTTACCAACAGAATGCTATTAATACAGACTTCATAGAACTTATATTTTAAGTTTTACTTATTTTTTTGCTTGTAGCATTAAATATTTTTGTTTATATTTTAAATATTTTTCTCTAAATGTATTACTACCTATCCAAAAATCTTTTGGTAATTTTGGAAGTATAAGTTCATTTGGTTCAAAACTGGAAAGATCTGTTTTCTTCATAGCATCCATTAAGATTTTCATTTTATCATCAGGCATTTTAGGGTAATCTTTCTTAAATAATTTTTCTATAAAATCAATAGTTAAGGGATATGGCCAAACTAAAGTGGATGTTTTAGAAGAATCTGGTATGAAAGGTATTTGCCAAGAACCTCTTACTTTTTCACTTAATGGTTTAATCATAATTTCACGGTTATCTGTACGTAATCTATATAATTTATTAAAAAGTTTATCCAAATCACCTTCTGTATCTTGACTTGTAATTTTAAGGATTTCTGAGAATCTTTCACTTTCTAATGCTTGTTTTATTGGTTTTATATAATTTGGTCTAAAACAACTTGATATTCCAGTATCAACCATTATTATTTTAATATCTTCCCAATTATCATAACATCTTGGTATTACACAACCATAATTTTTATCATCATTACAACTTTCATATTCTTCATTTTTTCCTATTTTATCTTTAATTATTGTTTTTATATGAGGTTTATGTAATAAAGATATATCTCCAATTGAGAAAATGGTAGGACAGTGTCCAACAACAATTATATTAGGAATAGAATCTTTATTTTCTCTATAATGTTCGCAAATATCTACATCATCTTCCATATGACGTGCCGATAAAACGTTATAAATATTAATTATTTCAGGAGAATTAACACTAAATGTAGTCATTGATAATATATCTTTATCTATTTTGATTTGTTCTTGAGAAAGTAATCCTAATCTAGAATCATTTAATGGCGATTCATTCATTATTTGAGAATGTATCATAAGTATATTGGTTCTTTTATTTTGAATCCTTAAAAATAGATAAGGTGATAATAAATAAAATTTACTTAAGCAATCTCTACGTATTTTTAAATTTTTAAAAAAAATTTTTGATTCATTTGTAATATATTTGTTTAAAAATCCCCAAGGTGGTCTATTTAAAATAACATGATTTGTTTCAATTGCTGTAGTTAAATCGTGATTTCCTATAGTAAATAAAATATCAGAACCTTTTTCCCAAGATTTTATTCTTAAATTATAAATAAACATATGCATTAATAACTCAAAATTACCCTTCATATCAGGAACAGAAGCATTATAACCACCTCTGGTACCATCTACAAGATCACCAATTATGACAAATAAACTATTATTAGCTATCCATTCAGTTTCAATAATTAAACGAGGATCATAAATATCACTTGAATAAAGGTCTAATCCATCTGGTATTTTAATCAAATTTAATTTTTTTAAATAATTTATAAAATTAGAATAATCTGCGTGAATATCACTTGTAGCATATATTACATCAAATTTTGATGGATCTACAACATGAGAATCAATTATTCGTTTATCTTTTCTTGATTCTATGATTTTAGGTATTACAGTATTTGATTCATTATAAGTTAAATTATCATATGTTGATAAAATATCTGATTCAGTTAAAAGTACTGCCATATTATATTATATAATATATAAATTAAATTTAAAATAAATTATGATTGTTTTTCAATTATATACCAATCATATTTTGATACTAAAGTATCTGTTCCTAAATTTTCAAATGAATCAATTAGGAAATTGTACTTTCTTACTTTTTCTTCAATAAAATTCTTAGAAATAAAATTTTCAGAAATCTCGTGTGATTGAGACCAAGGAAAATAATAAATAACTTTATTGTTATCGTATTTCATATACGCATTTAGATTTTTATATTCTGTAGTTTTAATATTATCTGCAACTACATTGAATAATATTTTTGTATTTGGTTTACAAACCTCATTTAATTGAGTCCAAAAATCGTCTGAATCGAACAAATGCATCAAACTAAAATTCAATACAATGTAATCAAACTTCATATTCTTTATAGAGAACCATTTAGACAAGTCCCAATCACTACGAAGATTACAAGGAGAAAATTTAATCCAATCTAATTCATCAATTATATGTATGTTATTTAATAATATTTGTTCATCTACATCTAAACCTACATATTTTTTAGGATTATACTTTTTAATATAATGTGTTAATTTACCTTTACCACATCCTAAATCTAACCAAGTTTTACCATTTTCTGGTAACATTTTTTGTAATTGAGTTTGAAGCATATTTGTTTGTTCTTCTAATTGTTTAATGTGGTTTTGATTTAATATAGGTTTTTTATTTAAATGATAATATGGTCCCAATGAAGTAACATCTTCGTCCCATTTATATTTATAAATTACCATAATTTGGTTGACAATGTCTCCAGAATTTGCATATTTTTTATCAAACCGAATTTCTCTCGGTTCATAATAATTATTTTCAGGATAACATCTATAAATTTTATTTGATTTTGGTTTAATTTCGTTTAATTTAATTAGATGGTTATATTTATTCTTTTCTTTATCTAACCAATTATTACCATCAAATAACAAATCTATTGTCATTAATTTCTTAGGTTTAATTTTAATATCTCTCATTGATAAACCTGATAAAGGAGCTAAAATTATACCATCGCATTGATAACTACCTTCATTATTAATAAATTTACTAAATCTAGAATCTTCATTATTAATAATTTCTAATATTATTTCTTTTTTAAATTCATTTGTAACATCTTCAACTAAAAATGATATTTTTGGATACCATCTATTTTTAATATCTTTAGTATCCTCTAAAAATTTTTTAAATATTTTTCTTTCTTCTTCAATTGCCGTTGTTAACTCTGCAATATTAGAAACAGATACTATTTCTTTATTAACAGTATATGAATGTTTACTTCTTAGAAATTCATATCTGTTTAATATATTTGTATTAGGTAATTCAATATCGAAGATTAAATATAAATCTAAATCTTCAACATATTCTGCTTTTACTTGTCTAATAAATATATCTTCACATTTGGGTTCGATATTTAATGGTAAATTATTTAATAGTATACCATCTGCTTTTTCTCTTAATAGAAAGTTTTTATAAATATTTATTTCGTTAGGGAGTAAGTTTCTAGGAGGTAAATTAGTAAATTTTTGTTTTTGATATTGCCAATTAATAGAACCATTTTTTAATACAGGTTTATTTGTTGGTTTATAATTCATTAATTCTTCCATTAATGGTAAATATTTGCTTCTAATACTTAGTATTTTTGTTTTAGATTTCCTTTTTGCTATTATTCTCAAAAAACTTAATATTTTATTAACAGCTAATTGTTTATATATAGAAGCAGTGGCGGTATATTTATTTGTAATTGGATAAAATTTAGTAAGCCATTGTAATCTAATCGAATATAAGTTCTTTGATTTATTATACCAACCATAATAACTACCCTTGTTTTCTTCTTTAATAAAATTATGAAAATTAATTTTATGGAATATATTTAATTCTGCCATTTTTGATAGTAAACTACCAAAACATTTTTTACCACAATTGCAAGGAGTATTAAAAATATCATTTATATTTAATGAATTTGATTCAGATTCTGATAATATCAAGTTAATTTGGTTTACATATTCTTCTAAATTTTCAATGATAACTTTATAATCAATATCTAAATCTATAAAACTTTTATAAAGAGAACTACAACCTTTCATTACTGTATTAAATGGTTCTAAAATTTTACCTACAACTAATAATGTTTTCTCTTGTGGTGTTTTTAATAATTCAAAAATTTTTTGAGCATTTAAAGCCTTTAAATCTTCTATTTTTAAAATATTGTTAATATTTTCAATATCCATAGGAACTTTATAATAATATTTCATTAATTGATAAATTATATCTCCTTCACTAGTATAACTTATCATTTGACTAAAATATGGAATTAAATTTACATTTTCCGATAATATTTTAATTTTCTTCAAAATATACTTTGATGGGGTTTTTGAAGAAGATAATATGTTTGATAACATATTTGTTATTACTGATGTTTTTTGCAAATTAATATTTTTTTGACTAATATACCATTTAAATATTCTATTATCTGAATTTTTAATTGACTGTTCTAGATAAATACTAGAATCATCATTCGTCATATCGGTATTAAATAATGTTTTCCAAAAAATAAATGTGGGTAAATTACCTTTACTTGCTGCATTGACTAACAAGTGAACTTCACTTAAGTCTTTTTTATGTAGAGTTAACAATGAACTATATTTTTTCAAATATATAATACCACCGCCGTCAAATGATTTAGTGTTTTCTTTAATTGTAACAGCTGTTGGTAAAACTGTTAAAGTATTTAAAAAATTACTCTCTTTAATTATTTTAAAAAGATTTTCTTGTTTAACATATTTATCTAATATAATTGAAATAAATTTAACATATGGTTCAAAATAAGATAATTTATAATTCTTATTATCAATAGCAGGACCTACCGATATTCTTGAATTAATAAGAGTAACTAACTTACTAATGCTATTTTCTGAAAAACTTGATAAAATAGTATGATTATAAGTATCTAATTTTTTCTCAATAAATAATTGTGATATTTTTTCCATTTCTGTATTATAATCTTTAGAATCATTAAATTTAGAACCAAATTTTGACATACTAATAAAATTTAGGAATATATAATCAAATTATCAATTTTTTTTATACATATATATAAAGTATATGTTATCAAAAAAATTTAAAAAATATGAAATCAAACCAGCAAAAAATAAAGAAACTATGGAAAGCTATTGTCAACCACAAAAATTTAAACTTCAGCCACAACAAGCTTTCTTAGCTGATTATTTTTCTTCAAAAGAAGCACCTCCAGGTATGCTAGTTTTTCATCAAATTGGTGCTGGTAAGACTTGTGCTGCCATCGCAGTTGCTGAAAAAATGAAAAAGAAGTTAAATGTTGTTGTTGTATTACCTGCTGCATTAGCTGGAAATTTTAGAGATGAATTAAGATCACCTTGTCCCAATGTTGATTATATAACTCAATCAGAAAAAATAAAATTATCCAAATTAAAAATAGATGATAAAGAATATCAAAAAATTATTGATAAAACAAATGATAGAATTGATAAATATTATACAATTTACTCTTATCATAAATTTATTGAATTAGCACAAAATAATAAAATTAACTTAAAAAACACATTATTAATTATTGACGAAGTTCAAAATATGGTTTCTTTTTCTGGAACATTTTATAGAGTATTAAAAAATTTAATTGACGATTCGGATAATACATTGAGAATATTAATGTTATCTGCAACACCTATGTTTGATAAACCAAATGAAATTGGTTTAACATTAAATTTATTAAAACCTAAAATTGAATTTTCTATTGGTTCAGATTTTAATCAAGAATATTTATCGGGTAGTGGTTTACTTTATAAACCAATTAATTTAAATAAATTTAATGAATTAAGTAAAGGATTAGTATCATATTATCGTGGTGCACCACCTTTTACTTATCCAGAAGAAATTTTTAAAGTAGTTAAATGTCAAATGTCTTCATTTCAATATAAATCATATTTAACAGCATTATCAGTTGATAGAGATTATATTAAAGGTTCTTTCAAAAATGTAGATCTTTTAAATTTGCCATCTAATTTTTCATTGGGACCTAGAATGGTTTCTAATGTTGCATTTCCAAATAAAAGTATTGGTGAATTAGGATTTTCTAGTTTAAGAGATGATAACTTACAACTACAAAATGTAGGAAATTATTCTATTAAATTTCAAAAAATATTTCAAAAAATTAAAAAATCAGAAGGTCCTGCTTTTGTTTATTCTAATTTTAAAGATTTAGGTGGTTTACGTTCATTTGTTAAATTTATTGAATATCACGGATATAAAAATTATAAAGTTTATGGAGAAGGCCCAAATCGTTACGCTATTTGGTCTGGCGATGAAACACATAAAATGAAAGAAGAAATAAAAAGTGTATTTAATACGAAAGACAATACCGATGGTAGTAAATTAAGTTTAATGTTAGGTAGTCCATCTGTAAAAGAAGGCGTTTCATTTAAAAGAGTAAGACAAGTTCATATATTAGAACCATATTGGAATATGTCTAGAGTATTACAAATTATAGGTCGTGCTATTCGTTTTTGCTCACACAATGATTTACCAAAAGTTGATAGAAATGTAGAAGTATTTTTATATTTGGCTACTCAAACAGGTGAAAAAACAATTGATCAATATATTTGGTCATTAGCAAAAAAGAAAAATGAAATAATTGGCGAATTTGAAAAGTCATTAAAAGAAGTTGCTGTTGATTGTAAATTGTTTTATCATAGAAATGTATATCCAAGTGATGAAGATAAGTTAAAATGCAAAAATTAATATATTATATATCTATTTATAATATGTCAATTTCAAATTATTACGATAAATATTTAAAATATAAGTCAAAGTATATTAAATTAGTAAAAATAATTGGTGGAGGCAAAAAACAAACATTGGAGATGTTTATAGCAAGATTTGATAATATTTTAAGTAATTTAATTAAAGATAGAGATAGAGGATTTTTATCATTTGAAGAACCAATATCTAAAGAAAATATTTTTGAACAATTTTATACAAAATTCGGAAATGATTATATTGATTGGGTAATTAAAAGTTATACATCCAATACTTTTGGAAATCCTAGTTCTTTAGAAAATTCTGGTCGTTTCAAAGATGCAATTATTAAATATAATATTTTGAAAGAAAATATAAAAGATTTGAAACCACTTGCTAGTATTAGTGGTCTTTTAAAATTAGAAGAATTTCTTTCTTCTCCTGAAATAGAAATACAATTTCAAGATGTAACTGACGGTATAAATGATAAAATTCTATTATTAGAAACTGATAAAATAAAAATTATAGTACCAACTACTGAAGCTGGTGCAAAATATTATGGTAAAAAAACTAAGTGGTGTACTGCTTCTAATGAAGAAAATAGATTTGAATATTATAATGGTTTGGGTCCTCTTTATATAATTCAATCAAAAACAGATAATAAAACTAAATTTCAATTAAGTGTACAAGATGACCAATTAATGAATATTAAAGATGACTCTGTATCAATTGAATTTATTAAATCTGTATTTAAAGATGATATTTTAAATAGATGGTTAGATACAATTTGGGAAACTGAACATTTGGAACAATATAAAAAAAATAAAGAATTGTTAAAATTAAATGGAATTAAAATATTAAATATTCAATCAGAACAATTGAAACAATTATTTTCTAAAATTATAGAAATAAAAGAATTATATATAGGTCCTCATACTAATCAACAATTAGGAGATTCATTAAAAAGTTTAATTAATTTGGAAAAATTATTTTTTGAGTTTAAAGAAGATGAATTTGGGGATTCGTTAAAAGGATTAAATAATTTAAAAACACTAACTATGAAAGGTGATTATGATAAATCTTTTGAACATTTATTATATGATTTAACTAGTTTAGAAACTTTGAAAATTACGGGAAAATTTAATCAACCATTAAATGATTCATTAGATAATTTAATTAACTTGGAAAATTTATATTTACAAAGTTTATTTAATCATCCACTAAAATATTCATTGAAAAAATTAAATAAGTTAAAAACTTTAAAATTTGGAAATTATTTTAATCATCATTTAGTTGATTCATTAAATAATTTACTTCTTTTGGAAAATTTATATTTATCAAATGATTTTAATTATCCATTGGATAATTCATTAAAAAAATTAAAAAAATTAGAAAAATTAAAAATAGGGTCTGATTTTAATCATCCTTTACATGATTCATTATATGATTTAGAAAATTTAAAAACTTTAGAATTTACTGGTAATTTTAATCAAGACCTAGGAGACTCGTTTAAAAATTTAAATAAATTAGAATGTTTATCTTTCGGTTTTGGTTTTAAAAAATCATTAGATGAGTCATTAAAATATTTACCTAATTTAAAAACTTTGAATGTTGGTTCAAATAATAATAATGAAATAAATCTTAAATCGATAAAACTTTTAAATTTAGAAAATTTGACTTTAGGTGAAAGAAATTCTGCTATTATGGAAAAAACTATTCCCAATTTAAAATCACTAATAATAATAAATGATTACTATTTACCTAGATATAATTTTAAAAATTTAATTTCTTTAAATTTAATAGAAAATTTTAGAGGTAACTTAAATAAATCATTATATGATTTAACTAGTTTAAAAACTTTAACAATTGGAGGAGATTTTAATAAGCCATTAAAAGATTCATTAAATAATCTAGAACAATTAGAAACATTATACTTAGGTTATACTACTTGGTTAAAAATAGGTAAATTTAATCAACTTATAGAAAATTCTTTAGACAAATTAATTAATTTAAAATCATTATATTTAGGGTGTTCTTTTAATTTACCTTTAGGAAATTCTTTAAAGAAATTAATAAATTTAGAAAATTTAATTTTTCAAGAAGAAAAATATACAGAAAATATATTTAATCAATCTCTGGAAGATTCATTAGATAAACTAATAAATTTAAAAAATTTAACATTTGGAACAAATTTTAATCAACCATTGAATGATTCATTAAAAAATTTAATTAAATTAGAATCTATTACTTTTGGTAAAAAATTTAAACAATCATTAGAATCATTAAAAAGTTTACCTAATTTAAAAACAGTTAATAGTAAACCATATTCATAAATATTATAATAATTATATATATTATTATAATATGATTAAAATATATAATTTTTTTAAAAATAATAGTATAATAGATACATTTCAAAATGCAATTAGTAATACTATAGCTTCAGCTAATCCAACTCCTATGGTAGAAAAAGTAGTTGAAGAAAAAATACCGGCACCTGTAGTGGTATGTGCTATTGATAACTCAAATTCCCTACAAGTTAGCTTTCCTGATATAACATCACCTCAATTAAAATGGACAGTTCGTAGAAGTAATACAATAAGTGCTTCTTGTTCAAATAATCAATTAATTGGTATAGATACACAAACTGGTATTTTTTATATACCTAATTTAAAAGTATACGATCCTACTAAAGTAGTTAATATACCACCTCCTACTGGTGGATTAACACAAGTAAGTTTTGATGGTTACAATATGATTGTTATGGGTGTTAATAGTGCTGGAAGTATATTTTATGCAAATAAAGACATAACAACAAAACCTAATTGGACACAAATTCCAGGTGAATTAGTAAATATATCTTATTCCAATAATCAAGTTTTTGGTATAAATAGTGCAGGTGCTATTTTCTTTAATTCTAATTATACAACAGGTAATTGGATTAAAGTAAATGGTGTTCTTGCAAATATTAGTTTTGATGGGAAGAATATGAGCGTAATTGGTACCACTAAAAATGGTGAGATTTATTGTGCAAATGAAACTATAACTACCAATCCACAATGGAAAAGAGTTAATGGTGGTTTAAATATGGTATCACTATCAAATAAAGAAGTATATGGTGTAACTGGAGGCCCTGGTGATGTTTATCAATCACCTGATTATACAACTGGAGCTTGGACAAAAGTAGGTAGTGGTTTCAAACAAATTAGTTTTGATAATCCTGGCCCTAACGGTGGTGCATTTGATTTAACAACTTGGATGGCTCAAAATCCTGATATGGTAATGTATATTGGTATTGGTTTCGGATTTTTAATATTAATATTTATAATAGTTATGCTTACTTCAAAACGTAAACCTCAATATAATTACAGAAGACCAGCTTATAGAAGACCAGCTTATAGAAGAGCACCAATAGAAGAAACGGATGAATAAACATAATTTATGTTTTATAATTGTCATATCTTATAGGTGGTGGTGTATGATCAATAGTTTTAATTAAAATACCACTTTCATTATACATTTTTTCAATTCCTCCTTTATATCCATTTCTATATTCTGCTTCCTCTTTAATAATACCATTTAAATAATAATATTTACATAAACCATTTCTTATGTAATTAATATAAGTTTCTTCACAATATTTAGTTCCATCATCTCGCCATCTAACTAAATATCCATTTTCTTTAGTTTCCAATAAATACATTTCGGCACGAGGTCTTTCAAAAAACATTAATATACCAACGTCATTAATGTTTTGTCCTACAAAATCTATTTCGAATTCTTCATTTATTTTATATTCACGATTTGGTTCTTTATTAAAAAAAATAGTAGGATATACACTATCTATATCAGTTAATATTTCACCATCAACTTTTTCTATGCGTATTAATTTGCATTTATTAACTTTATATTTTGCAAAAGTATTATCAAAAGATGGATAAATTATAACATCATCTTCTATTTCAAATATACCTACTAAACATCTTTCGTTTTTATATTTTTGTATATTTGATACACATTTTTTATAACCAATTTTTACCATTAAAAGAAACGAGATAATTATATTATTTAAAACGAAGTGTATATTCTTATAAATAAATCATTATATAGTAGTAAATTTAACAGCTTCTGGATTAGACTTTAATGCTTCTTCAATAATTTCTGGAGTTTTGTCGTGAACAAATTCCAAAGCCATACCATTGTTCTTAACTGCATTTAAGCACATATGTTTTTTTTGATATTCTCCTGGTACAAATTCAAGAGCCATACCAAAATCAGGTAAAACTGAATCAATAAATGATGGGCTAAACACATAAGCATGTTTCATAGCATCAGAATTTTGTTTTACTGCAGCATATGCAATATCATATGCCATAACTTCTACATATTGAAGAACTAAACCGTTCTTTTTAACAGCCATCATACAAATTTCATTTGTTTGATTTTCAATAAATTGTAATGCAAACGGATTTTGGTTTACAGCTGCTTCACAAACTTCTTTAGTTTGATTTTTAATAAATTGTATTGCTAAACCATTCTGTTGTACAGCAGCTAGAGCAAGTTCAATAGTTTCATCCATATATTTAATTGCTGTTCCGTCATATTTAACTGCTCTTAAATTTGATTCAGGAAACTGAAATCCTTCATTTTTAATATTATTGATATACGCAACTATTTCATAATCGGTCATTATAAATATTATATACTCATAATTTATTATTTTTTCAATTTTTATAGTTTCATTTAAAATTATTTATATATCATTATAATGGATTTTATTAGTATCTATATTGATGCAGATAATATTAGTCATAAAATAATGCCAACTTTATTTAACAGAATTAAACAGTTGGGTTTAATTGGTGTATTAAAGGTATACCGCGATTGGTCACAACCTGATTCTATTAAATGGTGTCAAGTTGCACAAGAATATAAAATGGAAGCAATACAATGTTTTCGTCAACCTCATAAGCAATCCACTGATATTTATATGATTACTGATATATTAAATGATTTATTTACTTTATCAAAAAATGATATTATTATAATGATTACTTGCGATTCAGATTTTAACCATTTATGTCATCAAATTTTAAAAATGGGTAAAAAATTAATTATTATTGGTAAAGATTCAAGTATTGCAAATATTTGTTATCAATTTTGGAATATTGATGATTTTATTATTGATAAAAAATCTAATAAAAAAATGAAAATAAATCATTTACCAACTATTAATAGCGAAGAAACTAGTCAAGAAAATACTCATATATTTTTTAATGAAGAATCTAATTCTGATATAATATCCGATGAAATAGATGAAAATATACCATTGTTTGTTGATATTGATATTAGAGAAAATTTGATAAAATGTATGAATAATAAGTATATTATGAAAATATCAGAAGTAAAAAAAGAACTCAAAAAATATTTACCTCTTTTTAAATTATCTGAAAAAGATTTTAATAAATATAAAAATGATTTCTTACTGATTAAAAATAAAAGTAAAATATTGGTATTATTCATTCCCGAAATATTAATAAAAAAATGTAATAAGAAAAAGAAAGATATCAGTAAATTAATTACTGATAAGTATCCTGAAATTTTGAAACATATTAAAATGGAACCATTAATAAATTTAATTTATTAAAAAATCTTTTTATTAATTACCCTTTACACATAATATGCTTTTATATTTATTTTTAAATATATACTCATTAACAAAGTTCTTAAGTGATTCTTTTGTTACATTTTTTAATTGTGATACTATTATTTTTTTTCTATGAAATAAATATTTTCTAGAAATAATCTCAGAGAAAAAACTTGCATAATAATCATTATTACTATTTTCTTTTTCTTTTAATTGATTCTTTGCAGTAACTTTCCAATTATCTAAATTACAATTATCTATTAATTTTATAATATTATCATTAAATTTTTCTATTTCTATAATAATTTCCTTACAAGATTTAGCAGATTGTATTTTTTGTGTCATATAATAATTATCTCCTAAATTTAGAATTGATAATTTTACTAAATATCCTAATTGTTTTTTAGTTCTTAATTCATTGAAAAAAACACTTTCTAAAATTAAATGTACAAAAAATAGATGTAACCAGGTAATTGGTGTAAAAGGACCTACATAATAATAATAAGAAACACAATTATTTTTTTCATTAGGATTTGGGTGAGAAATTGTTATATTTTCATTAAAAGCAATTTTTGGTAAAATAGGTTGAGGATTAAATAATAATTTATTAATTATAGGATGTGATGGTAATTGGTCAAATGTTAAATTTCCAAAAAAGAACATAGTTAAACTGCAATCATCAAATATATTATTAATAAATTCTAATACTTGTTTTTCCGTAATTGTTTCCAATGTTTTAAGTAAATTTGTATTTGTATATTCATTTGATTGATTTATTTTATTATGATAATAATTTGAATATTCCCAAGGATTTTTATTATTAATATTTCCTAATTCTTCTTTTAAATTTTCTATTTTTGATTTTATTACTTTAGAAGGGATGGTTGCAGTTTTAATTAATTCTATAGTTTTATTAATAAATTGATTAAATTTTATCGAATCACTAGGACATTTGTAATGTATTATTACACAATTATATATTGATTTAGGTACAATAGATATATGAAAATTTAACGTTAAAATATTAAACAATTCTTGATATAAATGAAAAGTTACACATTTATCCATTAATATTGTCAATAAATAATTTATTTCAGTATTAAAAAACTTTTGACTACTTAAAATTAAAGAACCTTCAATAACTGTTTCATTAAATTTACTACATCCACCATACCATGTTTTTTCTCTAATAATTATAGGAGCTTCACAATTTAAGTTATTAATTATTTCAGGTTTCATATCAAAAAATGGATTTTCTAAATTTAATTTGCTATTAAAAACTATTGGTTCTGAATTAATATTTTTTATTTCACCATATTTTGTACCATAATTTTCGTCAATTATAAAATTAGGTATATCTGATTTTAATATTAGTATTTTAATATTATTATCGAAATATTTTTTAATTAAATTAACTGGATCATTAGCAATTTCTTGAATTAATAATTCACCAACAAATAATTCATTAAATGAATAATTATGTATATTTTCACATAATTTTAAACATAAAGGCATTGATTCTATCTTAGGCGAATAATCAAAATTTATTTTATATAATTTTTTATAATAAGCAATAATTTTATTCCAATCTTGATTAAATATTTTATTTAATTCATATTTTAATATACCGTCAATTAAATTTAAATTTTTTATTCCTAATTTTGTTAAATGAAAATTTAATTCAAATTTACCTTCTGGTTCGTCAATATCTACAAATACATCTTCAATTAATCCATTTACTTTTAAATAATTAGTATAACTATTTTTTTCATTTTTAGTTAATAAATCAGCTAAAATTATAAATAATTTATTTCTTCTAAATGATTTATCTATTGGTATTTCCCAATAATAATTTAAATTTTGAATATCAGTTGTTGGTATCACTTGATATGTTTTATTAAATGAATCAAATAATGGTTTTTGAATTTTAAAAACTTCACCTTGTCTTTTTTCAATTTTCCCAAATGTTTTTCCAATTAATTTTTTTTGTAGATTTATTTTCATATTTGAAATTACACAAACACCTAAATTAGTAGTTATATAATATTTTTTCCAAAATTCAATCATAGTATCTCTCAATCCTTTTTTACCTAATGTTTTTTTATTTCCAGTAGCAAATGTATTATATGCACTATCTTTTTTTGATAAATTTTTTAATATTTGATTTATTCTCCAGTGATCATTATTAATATTCTTTTGATGTTCTGAATTAATAGCATTAATTTCTCTATTAACTGCATCTTCTTTAAATAATGGATCAATAAAAAATCTTGAAAAAATATCCAATACTTCTTCGATGCCTTCATTAAATGATGTAAAATAATATACTGTTTTAAAATGAGCTGTAAATGCATTAGAATGACCTCCATGTTTACTTAGTGTATGTTCATAATGATTTTCATTTGGATATTTTTTTGATCCAAGAAATAACATATGTTCTAAAAAATGTGCAAGACCTTGATATTCTTTTGGATTAGCTAAAGAACCAACATTTACTGCTACGGAAACAATTGTTCTAACTAAATCAGGGTCGTAAACATAAACTGTTTTAATTCCATTTTGTAATAATTCAGTATCAAAAATTCTAGTTTCATTTTTTGGCAAAAGCATTAATTTTATTTAGATAATAAATTTAGAAAAGTATAAAAAAATTATAAGTATTTCTTATATACACAAGTATCATCATTTAAATTATTTAATATGTCCATCTCTTTTTCTGAAATTTTAAAATCTAGAGAAATATTATCAATAATAAATTTTTGATTTTGTGAAGAAGGAATAATATGAATATTATTTTGTAAAGCCCACTTTAATAAAACTTGTTCTGGAGTTTTATTTAATCTTAATGCAATTTCTTCTACAATATTATTTTTTTTATTTAATGAACCGTATGCTACAATTTTAATATTTTTTTCTTGACAAAAATTAACTAAATCCTTTCTATTTAAAAAAGGATTGTACTCAATTTGATTACAAAAAATATGTTTCGCTTCTTCTTCGCCAATTTCGTTCAAAAAAATTTTCATTTTTTCCAAAGTAAAATTTGAAATTCCAATGTATCGAATTTTTCCTTCTTTTTGATATTCACGTAAAATCTTCCATACTATTGTATTCATATCATCAATAGGACAATGAATTAAATATAAATCTACATACGATGTATTTAAATCAATAAATGTTTTATCTATTGATTTAATAATTTGTTCATATCTTTTATTTTTAACATTATCAAAATTTACTTTGCTTGTAATCCAAATTTTATTTCTATCATATTCAGGATGAGACTTAAAAAATTGCCCAATATATTTTTGATTTCTATAAATTTCAGCAGTATCAATCATTTTATATCCACATTTAAATGCTGTTGTTAATAAATTATCAATTTCTTCTTGCGGTTTGATTTTATAGGTGCCAATTCCAATTGAATCAAAATTCATTAAATATATTATTTTTAACTAATCGAAAAAATATGCAATTTTTTATTCAAAGCTAGTTTCTCGTTTTTTATTCAAAGCTA
>Ga0114958_10000582_pt1 | contig 31280 bp, 22 predicted proteins | sample C_130208_EF_Meta_FD_89577 | JGI IMG/M metagenome (GOLD analysis project Ga0114958, IMG submission 89577) | Freshwater microbial communities from Lake Croche, Canada to study carbon cycling - C_130208_EF_MetaG | ecosystem: Environmental > Aquatic > Freshwater > Lake | place: Lake Croche, Canada... | reverse complement strand
TGATGGTCTGATGATACCGTCAAGCCCGGAGACAAAGTAGCAATGAATCACCTTGAACAACAACTGCAATATCCCTTAGGGGACACCCTGCCGGGCGCAGGTCTCACCCTTGAGGTCGCACCTGGCGTACGCTGGCTCAGAATGCCGCTTCCGTTCGCGCTTGATCACATCAATCTATGGCTCTTGCGTGACAACATTGATGGCAAAGAGGGTTGGACCATCGTCGACTGTGGCATTAGCAACGACCAAGTTAAAGGGCTCTGGGACGACATTTTTCGTACTCAGCTTGACGGCCTGCCCGTGCTGCGACTGATCGTCACGCACATGCACCCCGATCATATCGGCCTGGCCTATTGGCTGTGCGAGCGCTGGGACATCACCATGCACATCAGCATGACTGACTACATGACCGCGCAGGCGTGGTCCCAACGCACCGACGGCGGGGCCACAAGCGGCGAACGCACCGCACAGCATCTTATGCGTCACGGCATGGTTGATCCAGAGTCGCTTCGGCAAATTCGCGAACGCGCCTCGCATTACCCCGGAATGGTTCCCCGCGTCCCGCCCGCTTTCGTGCGGATTATGCACGGTTCAACATTTCGCATCAACGGGCACCTCTGGAACGCGATCGCCGGCTACGGACACGCGCCCGAACACATGGCGCTTTACTGCGATGACAAAAAGGTTTTAATTTCGGGTGACATGGTGTTGCCTCGAATCTCAACCAATATCAGCGTCTTTGATTACGAACCCATGGGTAACCCACTGCCGCTTTATCTAAACTCGCTGCACGCTTACGATCACCTTCCAGCCGACACCTTGGTATTGCCCTCACACGGTCGCGCCTTTACGGGTTTGCACGTTCGGATTGGGCAACAACTGACGCATCACGCCGACCGCCTGGCTGAGGTCTATGAGGCCTGCGTCGTGCCTCAATCTACCACCGATATTTTGCCGCTTATGTTCAAGCGCAAACTCGATTTGCATCAAACGACCTTCGCGATGGGCGAAGCGGCCGCCCACTTACATGCGTTGTACTTTGACGAAAAACTGACGCGCGAACTTTGTGCCGATGGCATCATACGATTTACTCAAAAAACCTAAGCCTCTTGCACGACCTTGATTAAGGATTGATCTTGACTACTCACCATCTAGATACTCGCCTACTGCACATTGGCGCCGCCAAGTTTGATCCTGAAACCGGCACTGCGCCTGTCAGCATCCCCGCAATTCGCACAAGTACCGTGCGCTTTAAAAATCTCGACGTGCTCGATCGCGCTCTGACCAAGCGTGCGGCGGGTGAGCGAGTTGTGACCTATGGCATCGCTGGGCTCGATACGCATCGCGCTCTTGAAGACGTGTTCATGCAGCTCGAAGGAGGCAACTATTGCGTGTTGGCGCCCTCTGGTCTGTCGGCGATCAGCATTGCATTTTTGGCGTTGCTCAGCACGGGTGACCACATGCTTGTGTCTGACTGCGTCTATGGCCCGGTGCGTACCGTCGACCAGACCTTATTAAGCCGCCTAGGCATTACGATCACTTATTTTTCAAGCCAAGATCAAATATCTGAGCTGGTGCAACCCAACACGAAAATGATTTATGTTGAGTCGCCTGGTTCGTTACTTTTTGAAATGCTCGATATGCCTGCGCTCGCACAAATCGCACAACAGCATGGGTTGATTTTGGCCACCGACAATACTTGGGGCTCAGGCTATATTTATAAGCCACTCACACTCGGTGCAGACGTGTCTATTGTGGCAGGCACCAAATACATCGCTGGGCACTCCGATGTCATGTTGGGCGCCGTGATAGTAAAAGACGAAAAGCTTGCTGCGCGTATCCACGCCACTCAATACGCGTTGGGTAATTCGCTCAGCGCAGATGATGCTTGGTTATCGTTACGTGGAGTTAAAACCATGGCGGTGCGTATGGCACAGCATGCGCTTAACACCCGCGAGGTCAGCGAATTTTTAGATTCTCGCCCCGAAGTCGTACGTATCTTTGACCCCGCCTGGCACAAAGATCCAGGCCACGCATTGTGGCAGCGCGACTGCACCGGTGCAAACGGCATGTTGGCGATTGAGCTAAATTGCCCTGCGCTGGCTGCTAAACCCTTTGTCGATGCACTGACCCTGTTCGGTATTGGTTTTTCATGGGGCGGTTTTGAAAGCCTTGTACAGTGGGTCAATCCCGCCGTACTCGCAAACCACGCCTATTGGAAAGGCAACGACCATGCTTTGATTCGCTTACATATCGGACTAGAATCTCCGGTTGATCTGATTGAAGACCTGACTCAAGCCTTTGGTAAGATTCAGCGCAGTTAAACAATTACACAAAGCATCTGTTCATCACCCTTGTTCAGGCGACGCACCGCAAGCATCAAATGCGTCAAGCCCAAGCTTTTATAAAAGGATTTTTATGACTTCACCTAAGGGCTATGTCTTCGTTGAACTGGTCGTACGCGATCCAGAAAACTTCAAAGATCAATATCAAGTACGTTCAACGGCTGCCGTCGCTGAATTCGGCGGCAAGTTTTTAGTGCGTGGCGGTGCTGTGTCCATCAAGACAGGCCCCTCTGATGAGCGCCGTCGTGTCTTGATCGAATTCGAAAGCTACGAGAAAGCATTAGCGTGGTACGACTCGCCACTATCTCAAGAAGCAAAAACGTATCGCGATCAGTTTGCCCACGTCATCACGTTTTATGTGATTCAAGGCGCTTAGTCCAGAAACCGATGCGCTTAAACAAAAATGCAGCGCTCAGGCGCTGCATTTTTCGTTGATACTTTCTAAAAGCTTATTTATTTCGCACGAAGCTGCCTGATTAAACTGTCTGACACATCAATGGTTTCTTGATAACCACCCGCCTCTGAGGGCGATGTTAAAAAGCGACCACCAACCGCCATTGAGGGTGTGCCCTGAACCTTGTATGCAGTCACGAGTTGATCGGCTCGACCACTTTTTGATACGACGCCAAACGAGTCGTACACACTTTCAAATTTTGCACGATCAACACCTTGGGCGGCAACCCAAGTAATAATGTCAGTCTTCGTGAACAAGCGCTTTTTTTCTTCGTGTATCGCATTAAACACTTTGCCGTGCAAGTCTAAGCGATCAAGTGCCTCAAGAGAATAAAACAATTTCTGCAAGGGCTTCATACTGGCATTAAACGCAACAGGTACAAACTTAACCGTCACATCAGAGGGAAGTTTTTTTATCCATTTTTCTAACAATGGCTCGAGCACTGCACAATGAGAACAGGCGTATGAAAAAAACTCGAGTACCTCTGTTTTGCCTGGCTCGGTTGGCTGTACAGGGTTGACCTCAAGGTACTTTGCTTTTGCAACAGCCGGCATCCCCTGTGTGAAACCAGGCGACGAAAAAAACAGCGCCATCGCCGCTAACCACATTCCAAGTGCCCGCATTAACATAACGTTCTTCATCTCTCGCTCTTCCTGAATCGTAAAAATAGTGAAACTGCCTTACTGTTTGACAACGGCGGTCGGGATCTTTTCTTGCCCGAGTCGTGTACGGGTCTGGTTCATATCATCAATGCGGGCAAACGGGCCAACCCTGACGCGATTAACCTGCAAGCCATTTACCTCTGCCCTCTGTATTTCAACCGGCATACCCATCAACAAAATTTTCGCGCGTAACGCCTCAGCATCTTCAAGCACTCTAAACGAACCCACTTGTAAAAAATAAGGTCCACTTGCCGGAGCAGTTGAACTACCGGGCATCGTCGCGGGCGCGGCAGGTGCGCTAGGCGCAGCGGGTGTTGCGGGCGTTGATTCGGGGCGTGCTGACGGACGCGCCTGTGTCTGGGGTACCGAGGGAGAGGGCGTCAATGTCGCGATCAACGCCCCCAGTGCGTCGGGTGCAGCAGACGGACGCGAGGACGACGTTTCGGCAGGTGTTCCAGTGGGCTGGTCTGGTGAGCTTGGCTCGGTAACCGGCCCTGTCCCTCGCCCACCTAAACCCGCATTCGGGTCGGGTGCATTTCGCGGATCAATTGAGCTTGACGCTTCAGGCGAACGACTCGCCTTATCGACAAACGGCATCGGCGACTTAATTACGTAAAACGCAACAGCCGCCGCCGCAATTAACCCAATCAACAGGCCAGCCAGCACCCCGTAGAGCGTACTGCCACCACCAGAAGATTTACGTTTAACCATGAAAGTGATCTTACATCCGTTCGGGGGCTGAGACACCCAACAAAGCCAGGCCATTTGCAATCACTTGACGCGTGGCATCAGCCAAGCGTAACCGTGCAAACTTTAACGCAAGATCGTCAACCAAGACGCGCTCAGCGTTATACCAACCATGAAAGTCTGCCGCACAATCACGCAGCCAGAAGGCCACAAGGTGGGGCGATAAATCAAGCGCCGCTTGAGACACCAGCACTGGAAACTCTGCCAGGCGCTGCATTAGCGCGATTTCTGTCGATGCAACTAGACGGGTGCTATCGGCCATGCTCAGCTCTTGGGCGCTTAGACCGGCCTGCTGCAGCATCGAACAAATCCGCGCATGGGCATACTGAATGTAATAAACCGGGTTTTCTTCACTTTTTGAACGCGCTAAATCTACGTCAAAGACAAACTCAGTGTCCGCCCGCCGTTGAATTAAAAAGAAACGTACCGCATCACGCCCCACCCATTCGATCAGGTCTTGCAGCGTCACGTAACTACCCGCGCGCTTCGAGATCTTGACCTCGACACCGCCGCGCATCACCTTCACCATCTTATGCAAAATGTAGGCGGGGTAATCAGTGGGGATACCTAGAGCAAGTGCCTGCAAACCAGCGCGTACCCGTGCAACGGTGCCGTGATGATCGCTACCTTGAATATTGATGGCGCGGGTATAACCACGTTGCCATTTCGTGACATGGTAAGCAATGTCGGGTACGAAGTATGTATACCCACCCTCCGACTTACGCATCACACGATCTTTGTCGTCACCTGTACCCAGTTCGGTCGTACGCAACCACAACGCACCCTCGCTTTCGTAGGTGTGACCTGAGTCAATCAGTTGTTGAACCGTTTGCTCAACACGCCCCGAAGTGTAAAGCGAGCTTTCAAGATAATAATGATCAAAGGCTAGGCCAAACGCCTGCAAATCAGCGTCTTGCTCGCGCCTAAGGTATGCCACCGCAAAACGGCGAATATTATCTAAGTCGGAAAGGTCGCCGCTGGCTAACACAGGCTCGCCATCGCTCGCGCTAACTGTTGCCTCTGCCAGAAAATCTTTGGCAATGTCGATAATGTAATCGCCCTTGTAACCTTCAGCAGGATACGCCGCATCAACGGGGCTTAAACCCTGGCCACGTGCCTGCACGCTCAAAGCAAGGTTGTGAATCTGGTTGCCTGCGTCGTTGTAATAAAACTCACGGCTCACCTCAAAACCACTTGCGTTAAACAAGCGGCATAAGGCATCGCCTAGCGCGGCCTGCCTGGCATGGCCAACATGTAAAGGCCCCGTCGGGTTAGCAGAAACAAATTCAACCAAAACTTTTTGATCGTTGCGCGAAGCCCGGCCAAACGCTGAGCCCTGCTCAGAGATCGCTGTCAACACAGCAATGCGGGCGCCATGCGTTAAGCGCAAATTAATAAAGCCTGGGCCGGCTAACTCGGCCTCGGCGACAAGCGCTACAGCCAACGGGTTTGCCATCAGCGCATCAACAATCGCTTGTGCAAGTTCGCGGGGGTTGCGCTTGGCAGGCTTGGCTAACTGCATCGCGACGTTCGTGGCGATATCGCCGTGGGCCGCCACCTTAGGGCGCTCGAGCAAAATAACAGGACGTGCCTCTGGCAAAATGCTTGCCACAGCGGCCTGCAAACAAGAAATAATGGTCTGGTGTTGCTCGGGCAGCATGGGCTTAAAAACACAACAAGTTGAAGTGTCAAATCATAGCCTGAAATGCGCTTAGTCCCAGTGCCAACCCACCTCGTCGCGCAACCATTGTGTATAGCGTGGCATATCGACCCAGCCCAAAGCGTCCGGCGCTCTCGGTAAGAGCGACGACCGACGTGCAATCAGCGACTCAACCTGCTGGCGCACCTCGCTTCCCATTGCTGGGATTTCACTCTGAAACTTTTTCCAAAGCTTACCGTCAGGCTGATCCACATGACGATCACCATACTTTGGATGTTGCGAAAGCAACCCTCGCTCGTCATGAAGAATCGGTCGAGTCACTGAGGCGGCAGAAGGCCCGGGCCCCAGCGGTACACCTGCCGCCTTCGCCTGCCAATGCATCCAGGCCAAGGCCACCTTAGACAAGTCACCGGGCGTTGAACCCGGCGACGCCTCTCGGGTTAAATAGCCACCTCCGATATCTGCATGCGCCCCAACAAAAGCGCGCTCAACCACGTTACCTTCCACTTTCGTGCCGCGCGCTGAAGTGAGCGGAAACACCCATCGGTGCTCATGCAAGGCAACAGCATGCGCCACCCATTTCCAAGCCGGCGCAATCGTAAAATCAAACGCGTTGTTGCCCGAACCCAGAAAATTAAACTGCGCCACCGTGTCAAACAAGCCCATGAAACGCAAATCGACACAACGCGACATAAAACCACGTTTTGGATCGAATGACCAAAAACGACCCTCGTGCATTTGCTTGACCACACGATTGCCAAAGTCGCGAACCAACGCGGCCCCGCGCGAAAACCCAATCAGATCTAACGACAGCGGCGGGGCGCCTTCCCGTTGCAAAGCCACTGCATTAAGCCAGCGCTCCCATTGCTGATCGACACGTTTTTTGCCCGACGTCGCAAAAGCCGCATCCCAAGCGTGTTTAGCGCGACCCGTTTCAAGGTTACCCGCAGGCCCCTCGATGTAGTTCACCGGTCCGCCCCGATATTGATGCGCAAAGAGCCAGACATTGGTTTGCGATATTGCACTGTTACCGGTGCCGTCAAAGGCAACAAGCAGTAACCCAAGGGGATCAACATAACGTCGCGGTTGCTGGTCTGCATAACCGTACTGACTATTGTCAGGCAACGGGCCCAGCGGGTCAGGCTCAAGGTAATGTCCCCAATGCGGGTCATAGGTCCGTTGATAATTGTCATGCCAACCCGTGAGCGCATCAGCCACCTGACCAGGCATGCGTAACGGCTGCTCGAAGTCTTTTCCCAAATCGTGGTGCTGTTCAAGTAACGCACCCAAGGGGCTGTAAGTCGCACGCCAACGAATCGCCTGCTTGGCATCCGTCAAAAACTGCGGCAACCCGATCGCATCTGTATGAAAAAAATAAAGAGTTGCCTGGGTCGGTTGTTCGCCGTATTCAATCAGTGCAACCGGGACATGATGCAGATAAATAAAGCGACGCTGCACGCGCAGGCCATTCTTGCCATCGCGCCCTTGAGCCACCATTTTTTGCGCATCAAATAAATATTGAGTGCGCCCGTGCTGATCTTCACGCCAGATACGTTCACCTAAGGCGTTGTGACCATAGATCACTTTCTGGCCGTCGCCAAGCTGTTCAACCACGCCAGTCAGTCGACGCTGTGCGTTGTAACGCGTCAGAAAACGGTCGATGCGCGTCGGTAACCCTGTTGAGTCACGCGCGATCGTTTGTCGCGCTTCGCCTGAGGTGCGCCACGCATACTCTCGCGTGGACGTGCGGTTTGAAGATGAAGACCAAATGCGATGTCGGCGCAAGCGTTGCACACCATCATAGTGATAGCTTGTTTGGTACGTCTGTCCGGCCAACGTCATGCTTTCATGGCCTAACCTTGCGCGCGGATCGAATACGATTTGATGCCGATACAGCTGCAAACCCGTTGCCGGTTGAAACACCAATAGTTGCTCAAGTTGCGCGGGCTCCCCCTCAATGGCCTGTGATGCAGCCATCTGCCTGACCGTCAACAGTCCGTTGCCGTGTAAAAGCCCTAGCGGGCCCACCTCCAATATTTTCTGCCGATTGCCGCCCTCACGTTCCCATTCAATCGCACGCAACGTTGTAGGCGACCAGTGATAGTGCAGTACACCCCCTTCTGGCAGCACATGCGTTAAACGTCGACCCTTAGCATCATACGTAAAGGCCTCCCGATAACGCCATTCGGGGCGAAACACTTTGGCCAAACCACTTCCTGTTGTACGCCGAAACACGACTCGCTCACGCAGATTCCCCGCAGCACTGAAACGCTGATGTTGAGTTTCTTCGGGGTGCGCGAGTACCGCGGGGTGTCGGCCACGCCATGCCACGCGTATCTCGACAGGGTCGGCAACCTTCGAGCGTGCTGTGAGGGTTCGCACTCTTCCAAACATGTCAAAGGTCCACCGCCAAATATCCTGCTCACCAAATTGGCGCAAAACTAGCTGCGACCTCTGTGCGGCATTTGCTTGCTGCGCCGCCTCGTGCTGCAAGTGATCTTGCTTAGATACCCAAGTTTTTCTCTCAAGTCGCTCGGGCAAAAAGTGTTGCTGCTGATACTCAAGGCGCTCTGAAGAAACTCCGCGGCTATGCCACTGCGCCAAACGACCCGTGGCGTCATACGAAAGCCGCAGCCCCGGCCACCCTATTGCATTAAAAGACACGTGCCGAATCACGCGACTAACGTCTTGTTCAATCGCAAGCCCCAGCGCCGCATCTGGCACTGCCGTCAGTAACCCTGCCGCGAGCAACGCGGGTGGGCCTGGTGCGAATTTCTGTACCCGACCCCCTCGATCGTATTGCCAGGTGTGTGTTCTTAACACGTGCGTCGCCGTATGATCCACAAGCGAGATGCCCGTGACCGCGTGCGCATTACCCGCCTGTAAAAACGCTTCATGATGATACCGCCGACGCATTCCATCAGGGCGTATCACTTCTATCAAACCGTTGGCAGCGTGCACATAACGAAAGATACCGAGCGGCGAATAAACGGCAACAAGAGTGCCCGGTACTTCTGACGTCGAAGCATAGCTAAAATACAAACTCTTGTTACTACGGGTGTCTGTCACGCGATCAATCTCACCATGCCACCTCGACGGTGCCTGGTGCCGAACAATCTGTACGGCGAGGGTTTCATCACAGTGCTCCTGTAAGTGACCACTCTTATTCGCAGTCGCAAACGACCAGCCAAGCAAACGACCTGGCTCATCAAAGTGCAAACACTTTCCAAATGGCCACTGCCACTGCCAGCGTTCACCCTTGCGCATGATTACCCCATTATCAGGTGCCAATCCCACACAGCGCTGTTTCGAATCACATTTAAACGTCAGTCGGCTGCCGTCTGCCTGAAGCACTTGCAAACGTGCGCCCATCCAATACAGGCGCGTGTCATACGACCACGACCAGCCCCGCCCCAAGGCGCCAGTTCGAGGATCCAGTGCGTTGTAATGCCGCACCAACTCTAAGCCGGGTGCCTTCGCCAAGCTAGGTAAATCAGTATCGCGTTGATATTTATTGCCGTTACGTCGATCAACTGGGTTACCAATTCCAAAGTTCGGACTGCCTTGAGCGCGACCCAAGGTTGCAACACCGCCTTGTTGACACGGATTGCCAAGCTCGGTCGCCTCGCACATCGCGCCCTGCGCCAGGACCGCCTTCATATAAAAGAGCAATACTCCGATCCACCATAATCGCATCGGTTTTCTACCTGTGACACAAAAGAGTAAGCTTGCAGCACACAGGGCAAAAATGCCTCGGCACATGACGTTTTGATCCACAAGGAAAACTACGATGCTCGTGACGTTTAGTAGTAAAGCTGGCGCAGATATTTTGATGCTATCGCAACACGCCAAACCGATTCTGCAGATTATGGGCAAGCTCGATGGGGCCGAACTTCCTCTTCGTGGGGTGTTCATGCCCGAACACATGACACGAACGATTGCGCAACTCGAACAAGCGATTGCAAGTACTCCAGCGCCTACTGACGATGACCCTGACGACGATACTCCGCGCGATCCAATCGCACGACCCGTCGGCTTGCGCCAACGCGCGTTTCCTTTGCTAGATCTATTAAAACGCGCAAACGAAAAAGGCTATCCAGTGCTGTGGGAAGCTAGCTCACCTTGGTGAGTTCGACGATGCACGATTGCCGTATGCGCATGACCACGCCTATGTTGTGACTCGCTCAGGCCCAACGGGCCTGGTGCTATTCATTGATCGCCTGTGCTTGGAGATGACCGTGCAGTTGGTTAAAACGCCTGTTGAAACAAAGCTCGAAAATCCGCAGTGGTCGTATGGCGCGGGTTCCAGCGGTTGTAATTCGCTTGCGTACATAACTGCGCCATTTCATCAAAGGACTCTTCAGTCACGCCAACATCTCTGAGCCGCGGCGGGATACCTAAATCTAAACACATGGCTTGAATCGCCTGCACAGCGGCTTGCGCAGCATCAAGCAGTGGCGATTGTTGAACCGGGCGACCCATTGCAATCGCAACTCGCGCAAATTTTTGCGGATTCGCCACCAAGTTAAAACGCGCCACGTGCGGCAAGCACAACGCATTAGATAAGCCATGCGACAAATGAAACTGCGCGCCTATAAAACGCGCCATGCAATGCACGTTACCCAAACCCGTTTGTCCAAACGCCATCCCAGCAAGCGCCGAGCCACACAACATGTTGAGCCCAGCCTCAAGGTTGCCTCGATTAGCAACAAACGGACGAATATTTGAGGCCAACAATTCTATTGCCTGCAAATTGATGGCATCGGTGATTAAGTTTGTCTGCAACGAAACATAAGATTCAAACGCATGCACAAACGCGTCGATACCAGAGTGCGCAGCAACGTGGGCAGGCACCGTGCGCAACGCCAAAGGATCAAGTATCGCGTAGAGTGCGGGATTTAACGCGGCGTGCCGAATCGACATTTTGAGATTTCTTTCAGTGTCCGTGATGACACATGAACCCGAAACCTCAGAACCCGTTCCGGCGGTCGTTGGGATCGCGATTAATGGCAGCGGAGCAATGCTAAATTTTTCAGTTCCTTCATAATCGTGAATCCGCCCACCATTGGTGGCTAAGATCCCCACTGCCTTGGCCACATCAATCGTACTGCCGCCGCCAATCGCCAACACACCTGTCGCGCCATGCGCCTGACACACGTCAAACGCTTTCTGGACAGTGTGGGCACTTGGGTCAGGCTCAATCTCAGTAAACACTGCTGCTGCAATCCCTGCCGACTTTAACAACGCTTGTATCTGTGCATAGAAGTCACTGCTCAACAGTCCAGCGTCAAGCGCGACAAATAAGCGCTGACATCCCAACTTTGCAACGATCTCTGTTATTTTTTCTGAAGAGCCGACGCCCATGTAAATCGTAGAAGGGCAAAAAAAGCTTGAAAGTGTGGTTGTCATGATCTGAGAGCGCTATAAGTGGGGGTTGGTCGTGACGCCTGAAGCTAGCGGCGGCTATGCAACATTAAGCCGCGCTCTAAAGTTGAAACGAGTCTTTTTATTCTGGCGTTGCACCTAAATCTATAATCACGGGTCGCCAGCGTGCAACTTCACTTTCTAACAAGGCGCGGGCGCCCTCTGGTGTTTTTTGTTCAGGTGCGGGATCTTCGATGCCTGCCGCTTCAAATCGCGTGCGCAACTCTGGCGCTTGTAAAGCGAGTACAAGAGACTGATTTAATTTTTTTACTACATCAGGTGGGGTCCCCTTCGGCACCAAGATCATATTCCAGATGTCATACAGTAAGTCTGGAAATCCCGACTCCCCGGCTGCAGGCACGTCAGGCAGGGCTGCAATGCGTTTCGGTCGCAACACAACCACGCCTTTCACCATCCCTGCCTTAACATACCGAACGGCTGTGGTGGTGCTCTCGACCATGTAATCGATATGCCCAGCCATCACATCGTTTACCGCTTGACCTGCACCACGATAATTCACGCCATTCACTTTTACAGCTAACTTGACGTTAATCAGCTGACCACCCAACCATGTGCCAGAGCCCACCCCTGCCGCGCCAAAATTCAAGCGTGGGGCATTTTGTTTAAGGTATGCAGCAAACTCATCAAGATCGTTTGCTGGAAAATCTTTGCGCGCAGAAACAATTTGCGGGGCATCGCCGATCGAGGCAATCGGAATAAAATCTTTGAGCACGTCATAACTTAAATTTTTGTATAGCGTCGCATTAACAGCAAGTGTGCCACCATTACCGATCAACATGGTGTAACCGTCGCCCGGTGCACGTGATGCGCGTGTGCCACCAACCGTACCGCCAGCGCCTGGTGTGTTTTCAACGATAACAGCTTGGACAAGCACCTTGGATAAACTTTCAGCCACCACACGTGCCAACACGTCGGTCGGGCCGCCTGCCGCAAACGGCACAATCAATGTTAATGCCCGATCAGGGTAGGCAGCAACAGACACCGTACTTAAACTTGCTAACGCAAGCGCGCCTAACCATTTCACTACTTGTTGTTTTAGTTGATTAAACATGTTGTTCCTCTTCATATTTTCTGAAACAAAAAGGGCTGCGCGAAACAGCCCTTTTTTTACCCCTACTGAGTCACTTGGTTACACATCCAAATTTGCAGCCTGCAACGCATGCGTCTCGATAAAGGCCCGACGTGGTTCGACATGGTCGCCCATCAACGTTGTAAAGATCTGATCGGCACCAATCGCGTCTTCAATTTGAACCCGCAATAAACGACGTACTTTCGGGTCCATGGTGGTCTCCCAAAGTTGCGACGGATTCATCTCGCCCAAACCCTTATAGCGTTGTTTGGTCACATTGCGCTCGGCCTCGGCACGAAGCCATTGCATCGCTTCACGAAAATCTGCAACCATCGATTCTTTTCGCTTGTCGCCCTCGCCGCGCGCAACCATTGCGCCCTTACCCACCAAACCTTGAAACGTTGCGGCAGCTCGTGCCAGTACACCGTAATCCGCACCACCTGTAAAGTCTGGATCAAGCACCGTTACCCGCACATTGCCATGATGTTTGCGACGCACGATTAAACGATAACGCTCTGATCCTTGATGATACTCAGGCGTGACCTCGACTTGGTTGGGCAACAGAGGATCCTCAAGTGCTTGTTGCAGGCGTGAAGCCGAAGCCTTTGCTAACTCATCTGTCTCTAGTTCAACGGTGGCTCCGCCTACGATGGCAGACAACGTCGACTCATCCATGAAGCGACTCAGGCGCGCTATCACGCCATCTGCCATCACGTATTGTTTAGCCAGTTCTGTCAGCGCCGCACCAGAAATAGCCTCAGCGCCCGCCTGTGGCACCAGCGAGGCGTCTTTGAGCGAAAGCGTCAACATATAGCTTGACTCTTCAACCTCGTCCTTTAGATACCGCTCGTCTTTGCCTGCCTTGATCTTATAAAGTGGCGGTTGCGCGATATAGATATATCCTCGCTCGACGAGTTGTGGCATTTGCCGATATAGCAGCGTCAACAACAGCGTGCGTATATGCGCACCGTCCACGTCGGCGTCGGTCATGATAATGATGCGGTGATAGCGCAACTTATCAACGTTGAAGTCTGGGCCAATGCTGGTACCAAGCGCCGTGATCAACGTGGTGATTTGCTCGCTCGCAATCAACTTGTCAAAGCGCGCCTTTTCAACGTTCAACACCTTACCGCGTAACGGTAAAATTGCTTGAAACTTTCGATCGCGCCCTTGCTTGGCTGAGCCACCTGCCGAGTCACCCTCGACGATATACAACTCACATAGAGCAGGGTCTTTTTCTTGGCAATCAGCGAGTTTTCCTGGTAACCCTGCGCCTTCAAGTACGCTTTTGCGGCGCGTCAGCTCACGCGCTTTACGAGCGGCTTCACGTGCTCTGGCTGCTTCAACCACCTTGGCGCACAGCGCCTTGGCATCAATGGGATTTTCAAGCAGCCATGTTTCAAGCGTGCGAGCGACGGCCTCTTCAACCGCTGGGCGCACTTCACTTGAAACCAATTTATCTTTGGTTTGACTACTGAATTTAGGCTCAGGCACTTTGACCGACAACACGCAGGTCAAGCCTTCACGCATATCATCGCCCGTGGTTTCAACTTTGGCCTTCTTGGCCATTTCATTGTCACCAATATATTTATTCAAAATGCGCGTCATGGCTGCGCGCAAACCCGTCATATGCGTGCCGCCATCCCGTTGTGGGATGTTGTTGGTGAACGCAAGCACTTGTTCGCTGTAGCCATCGTTCCACTGCATGGCGACTTCTACGCCCACCATCGTGCCGCCAGCGTTAGACTCGGTACTGACCGAAAATACGTTTGGATGCAACACCGTCTTGCCACGATTGATATATTCGACAAAGCCTTTTACGCCACCCGAAAATGCAAAGTTTTCTTCTTTGCCATTGCGTTGATCGACGAGGCGGATCTTGACGCCATTATTTAAAAACGAAAGCTCGCGCAACCGCTTTGAAAGAATCTCGTAGTGATATTCGACATTATTAAAAATATCGGTGTCTGCCAAAAAGTGCACTTCGGTTCCGCGCTTTTCGGTTGGGCCGGTTACCGCTAAAGGGGCCAGGCGCTCACCCTTACGAAACTCCATTTGATGCACTTGACCATTACGGCGAATCGTCAGGCGCAGCCACGACGACAATGCATTGACGCACGACACGCCCACGCCGTGTAAGCCACCCGATACTTTGTATGAGTTTTGGTCAAACTTACCACCGGCATGCAACTCAGTTAAAACAATTTCTGCCGCGCTACGCGCAAACTCATCATCCCTGTGGATGTCGGTCGGTATACCCCGACCATTATCAGTTACAGAAATTGAGTTATCCCCATGAATCGTCACAACAATATCGTCGCAATGCCCCGCGAGTGACTCATCAATTGCGTTGTCGACCACCTCAAACACCATATGGTGTAAGCCGGTGCCATCAGACGTATCGCCGATGTACATGCCCGGGCGTTTTCGTACCGCTTCAAGACCCTTAAGCATTTTGATCGAGTCGGCGCCATACGCCTCCATATCTTCAGGAGGCTGGCCGGGTACTTGGGTATTTTCTGACATTCTTTAAATCCGCATGGGCATGACAACGTACTTAAATGACTCGTCATCAGGCAAAGTAATTAGGGCTGAGGCGTTCGCGTCGGGCATGACAGACCAGCGAATCGTTTCAACTTTGACGTTGGCTAAAAAATCTAGCAAATAGCTGACGTTAAAACCTACGTCTAAAGCCGCGTGTTCATAATCAACATCGATTTCTTCTTGTGCTTCTTCTTGTTCAGCATTCGTGGACGAGATCTTTAACAGATGCTGTCCAAGTTGCAAGCGAACACTTCTGAATTTGTCGGTTGTTAAAATGGCTGCGCGCTGCAAGCAGCCTTGCAAAATTTCACGTGACACGTCAAAGTGCCGCGTGTAATTAGAGGGGATGACTCTGTTGAAGTCTGGAAACTTACCCTCTACTAATTTAGAAACCAATTCGACGTGACCAAAAGAAAAACGGATTTGACCCGGTGCCACATCGACGGTGACTGGTTCATCTGAGTCGTCAAGCAAGCGCTGCATTTCAAGTACTGTCTTGCGCGGCACAATGACTTCGTGCTTGACCAACACACCCTCAACGGGGGTCGAACTGTGTGCTAAGCGATGACCATCAGTCGCCACCGCTCTTAGTAGTCCAGGCTCAAACACCATTAACATTCCGTTTAAGTAATAACGGATGTCTTGCTGTGCCATGGCGAAGTGCGCCATGTTAAATAAATGCTTGAGCGTTTTGCGCGGAAGCGTCAGCGAAACGTCCCAACTCTCGGGTTGCGTCATGGTTGGAAACTCAGTCGCGGCAAGCGTCTGCAAAGAAAAACGACTTTTGCCCGTTTGCACGGCGAGTTTGCCGCCTGTCGTCGAGAGTTTGACATCACCCGTGTCAGGTAAGGCCCGTAAGATATCTAACAGCTTGCGTGCGGCGACCGTTAACGACTCGCTTTCTGCGCCAATGCCAAAGTCAGCGTGCGTGGTGATTTGCACTTCAAGGTCGGTCGCAATAAACGATACCCTTTCTGCTTGCTTACGCACCAAAATATTTGCAAGAATAGGAAGCGTGTGGCGCCGTTCAACAATTCCGGCAACCGTCGCTAGCGGTTTAAGTAAAGCGTCGCGGGGGGTCTGGACAAGTTGCATGGATTATCCTTTTAAAGTTTGTTCAAGCACATGCAGCGTATGGTTAAATTCTGCTTGTTTCGCACGAAGATCGGTTATTTTCCTAACCGCATGTAACACCGTGGTGTGGTCGCGACCACCAAACAGATCGCCAATTTCTGGCAAGCTCTTTTGCGTCAGTTCTTTAGCTAAATACATTGCGACCTGACGCGGCATCGCGATGTTGGCAGGTCGCCGCTTTGAATACATATCAGCGACCTTCATCTTGTAATAGTCAGCGACCGTTTTTTGGATATTTTCAACCGTTACCTGTCCGCTTGAGGCAGACAACAAGTCTTTCAACGCGTCTTTACAAATATCAACGTTTGCAACTTCGCGACCATGAAATCGGGCATAGGCGACAACTTTTTTTAGCGCACCTTCAAGCTCTCGTACGTTGCTGCGCAAATGTTTAGCAATAAAAAATGCGACATCTTCGGGTAACGTCATGCCTTCGTGTTCGGCTTTGCGCAACAAAATTGCAACACGCATTTCGAGCTCGGGGGGTTCGATTGCAACCGTTAAACCCGAATCAAATCTAGAAATTAAGCGTGTGTCGATACCCGAGAGTTCTTTCGGATACGTATCGCTCGTGATGATGATTTGCTTGCGCTGGGCAACCATTGCCTCAAACGCATAAAAGAACTCTTCTTGGGTGCGATTTTTGCCAGAAAAAAACTGAATGTCATCAATCAATAAAAGATCAAGTGAGTGATAGTAGCGTTTGAAATCATCAAATGCCTTGCGTTGATATGCTTTCACAACGTCTGACACGTATTGATCTGCATGTACGTATCTGACGCGCGCGCCCTTGCCTGACCCTAATAATGAATTACCAATTGCGTGGATCAAATGGGTTTTACCTAGACCCACGCCTCCGTACAAAAATAAAGGGTTGTATGAAGTACCTGGGTTCTCGGCGACTTGCAGCGCTGCAGCGCGTGCGAGCTGATTGGCCTTACCCGTTACAAAGTTATCGAAGGTCAGCTCGACATTTAATCGAGAGCGCTCGTCTGCCGGTGCTGTGACTGAAACAGAAGCGCCATTCGCCAAACCAGTTTGTGCTGAGGCTTGCCCTGTATAGGTGTGTAGATTATTTTGCGCGGGTTGGTTGAACCCGCTGGGTGGTGTGTAGTTCGGGGCGCCCTGCTGATTAGTCGTCGCCTGAATGTAAGGGTTTGCGTTTGAGGTTGTGTTTGTATTTTGGTCGCGGATTTCTGGCTCTGGAGTCGGGAGCTCAAATAAAACTTGTATGGGTCGTTTGTACCAGGTTGAAGCATAAGCTTCGATTTGATGGGCAAAGTTTTTACGTACCCAGTCAAGCTTGAACCGATTTGGCGCAGACAGACGTAAGCACGCTTGCGCTTCATCGAAGGCGAGCGGAATCAGCGGGCGGATCCACGCGCTAATTTGCTGGGGAGGAAACTCCTGCTCTAGGTGTAAGACGCAGGATTGCCAAAACTGGTTCATGTGACTCGCTAAGTAAACCCTGATTCTACCCTGTCAGAGGCAAGGTTATCCACAGGCATGAGGGCAATTTACCGGTAGGTTTCCCCTAACCATTTGACTAAGTTCGGTTTTTTTGATGAAATGGAGGGCTGTCTAGCTTTATCCTAAACCTTTTTCGCTCTTTGTTGGGCCACTCATCATGAAACGTACCTACCAGCCTTCCGTTACTCGTCGTAAGCGTACTCACGGCTTTCGTGTGCGCATGAAAACCCGCGGTGGCCGCGCTGTCATCAACGCTCGTCGTGCTAAAGGCCGTAAGCGTTTGGCTGTCTAAACAGCTAGCTTAACTTACCAGCCAACTTGACTTTTGTGGGCCGCTTGCCCACTTGTGACAATTTAACTGATGCCTAGCGCCACGTTCCCAACGGCGGCGCGCTTGCACCGCCCCATTGAGTTTTCTGCGGCCCTTTCTGGCCGTCGGATTGCCCGTGGGGCTTATTTTGTGGTGACGGCTAAAACGATTGCGGTGCTCGAGGGGTCCTGCGCTTCTCCACCAATTGCCCGTCTAGGCCTCATTATGGCGAAGCGTTTTGCCCAGCATGCTTCAACACGCAATGCACTCAAGCGTGTTGTTCGCGAAGCTTTTCGTTCATGTCGATTATCTTTACCGCCCGCCGACTATGTTGTCAGATTGAACAGGCGGATCGAGTCTGTAAGCTTAAGTTCGCTTAAACGGGTTGCCCGTCAAGAAGCTGATTCGCACTTTGTAAAGGCCGGGCAATGCTAAAGACGGTATTAATTCTTCCCATTCGAGCATACAAGTTTTTTTTAAGCCCGTGGCTTGGCAACAGTTGTCGCTTTACACCAACCTGTTCGAGCTATGCCATCGAAGCCATTCAAACCTTTGGGTCTTTAAAGGGTTCGGGGCTTGCTATATCTCGTCTGGGGCGATGTCATCCATGGTGTAAAGGTGGATTTGACCCTGTGCCATCGCAACACACAAAAATAGTTTCTGAAAACACCGATAGCGGTACACCGTCACACCGCTGTCATCTAGATTAACGCTAAACTGCGAGCCTTCTCTGGTTCGCTTTTTTATACATTTAGGCAAGCATGGACATCCGTCGCACCATTCTTTTGATGATTTTTTCGTTTTCACTGCTCATGCTTTGGAACAATTGGCAAGTCCATCAAGGAAACCCTCCGCTATTTGGGGCACCAGCAACGACGGCGAAGCCCAAAGCCGACACACCGAATCCTGTTGCTTCAACGAGTGGCACAGGTGTTCCGGCAGCACCGATCAGCCCGACTAGTAGCACCGCTTCAAGTACGACTGTTGCGGCCGTACCAGGGCTAACGCCTTTAACGAGTGCACCTTTGCAAACGGTGTCGTTTAAAACAGATGTACTTGCTTTAACGTTCGACCTTCAGGGCGCGCAGCTTGTTCGTACAGATTTATTGGCGTTTCCATCTCTTGACGATGCGTCTAAACCATTCACCCTGTTAGAGCGCGCTGCAGGACATACTTATGTAGTTCAGTCTGGCTTAACCGGCGCCGCGGCAGGGGTAACTTTTCCTAATCATCTTGCGCCCTTTATTCTTGAAACAGAGTCTCGTGAACTCACTGGTGATGTTCTGGTTATTAAGTTTTCTTCAACGTCAGGCGATGTCAAACTGACTAAGACCTTTACACTCAAACGTAGCAACTACGCAATTGAAGTGTCCCACCATATTGAAAACTTGTCAGCGCAAGCTGTGGCACCCTCTGTTTATCTACAAATTACGCGTGATGGGTCTGATCCAGCTGGTACCAGCAGCGCGCCTAGCTTTTTAAGCGGGCCCGCTAACTTTTTTGGTACCGCGATTTATTCTGAGCAAGATAAGTTTCAAAAGGTGACCTTGACCGATATTGAAAAACGTAAGGCTAGCTACATTAAACAAACAGACAATGGCTGGTTTGCGTTTATTCAACATTACTTTGTAACGGCTTGGGTGCCACAACAAGGTAAGTCACGATCTTACGATTTAACTGAGTTAGAAAAAAATCTTTATGCTGTTCGAAGTATTGAACCGGTTGGGACCATAGCCTCTGGCACTAATGTCACAATCACCTCGAAGTTGTGGGTTGGTCCTCAGGATCAGTCCTCTCTTGAGGCGTTAGCTCCGGGCCTTGAACTTGTGGTTGACTACGGGCTACTCACTATTATTGCTAAACCTGTGTTCGCTTTAATGACTTGGCTGTTTTCGTTATTAGGGAACTGGGGCTGGACCATCGTTTTGTTAACGGTATTAATCAAAGCTGCTTTTTACCCGTTGTCAGCAGCAAGCTACCGGTCGATGGCTAAGATGAAAATGGTTGCGCCTCGTTTGCAAGCATTGAAAGAAAAATTTGGTGATGATCGGCAAAAGCTCAACACCGCCATGATGGAAATGTACCGTACTGAAAAGATTAATCCACTTGGTGGTTGTTTGCCGATTGTGATTCAGATCCCCGTTTTCATTTCACTTTATTACGTCTTAGGCTCGAGTGTTGAACTACGTGGTGCACCCTGGATACTTTGGGTGCATGATCTTGCTGTTCGCGATCCTTATTTTATTTTGCCAGCTATTATGATGGGGACGATGTTTCTGCAAATGCGTCTGAACCCCACACCACCAGATCCAGTACAAGCTAAAGTGATGATGTTTATGCCTTTAGTGTTCGGTGGCATGATGTTCTTTTTCCCGGCCGGACTGGTGTTGTATTGGTGCGTGAATAATATTTTATCCATCGCGCAACAGTGGTATATCACCAATAAAATGGCAACACTCGCGGCAGTTCCGCATCGTTAACTTAAGGTTGCATGACCTCATCAAATCAGCGCCCTATCGTTGCGATTGCCACCGCTCCTGGTAGGGGTGGCATCGGTGTAGTACGCGTCTCTGGGCCCCGTTTGGGGCCCTTTATCTATGCGTTACTTGGCCGAACGCTTGTGCCGCGGCAAGCAACGTATTGTCGTTTTCCAGATGCCACCAATCAAACAATAGATCAAGGTATTGCGCTCTACTTTGTTGGACCCGCTTCTTATACTGGTGAAGATGTTCTTGAACTTCAAGGCCACGGTGGCCCCGCTGTTTTACAGCAACTACTGAATCACTGCTTAGCTGTTGGTGCGCCCTTTGAAATGCATATTGCGTCTCCTGGTGAGTTCACTTTAAGAGCATTTTTAAATGACAAAATAGATCTTGCACAAGCAGAAGCAATTGCTGATTTAATTGATGCTTCATCCGAGGCTGCAGCGCGCGCCGCTGTGATATCGATGACTGGGACGTTTTCACGACATATCAACGGTCTATCCGCGTCAATCGTACAACTCCGCATGCTGGTCGAAGCAACACTTGATTTTCCTGAAGAAGAAATTGAGTTCCTTGAAAAATACCAAGCGCGCGCAAGGCTTGAGACTTTAAAAAATACTCTCACAGAAATTTTATTGGCTTCACGTCAAGGCATTGTTTTGCGCGAAGGTTTACATGTCGTGTTAGCCGGTGAGCCCAATGTTGGTAAATCTAGTCTACTCAATGCACTTGCCAAAGAAGATTTGGCAATCGTGACCCCCATTGCAGGTACGACCAGAGATAAAGTGAGTCAGTTAATCTCACTTGATGGGGTCCCGATTACTGTGACAGATACTGCAGGTTTACGCGATACTGTTGACGCCATCGAAGTGATCGGCATCGAGCGTACTTGGCGTGCGATTGAACAGGCTGACGTAATCCTGCATTTGAGTGCGATTGATACAAATTCTCTTGAGCTTGATTCACTTATACAATCGCGTCGCTCAGTTAACTCAGTGGTACTGAGGGTTTGTAACAAAGTCGACTTGTCAAATAACAATTCAAACCTAGAAAGCGACATACTTTTTATTTCAGCTAAAACAGGGCAAGGGCTCGATATCTTGCGTGCTAAATTACTTGAACTTGCAGGTTGGAACCCAGGTCAAGAGTCGCCCTGGCTTGCACGTCAACGACACGTTGACGCGCTAGTTGCAACCCAACATCATCTGACGCAAGCAAGTGAATTTGCATTACAACAAGATCTTGTATTGGATCTCTTTGCAGAAGAGCTTCGCTTAGCGCATGATCAATTGGGATCTATTACAGGTCACATGACGCCAGATGATTTACTGGGCGAAATTTTTTCACGTTTCTGTATCGGTAAATAAACGTACCTACGTTCTATTCAACGATGTCATTTTGAAAGTTTCTGTGCAATCAAATGTTTGCTTGTCTTGAATAATTTGATTAAAAATAAAATTTTTTGATCAACGATTGAGCGATAAACATCGATATTTGAAGCATCCTTCAGCACCATCAAACGGGTGCTTCGAACTTGTTTTACTGTGCTCAAGTTGATGATTGTTGGCGAGCGCGGCAAACCACCTGTTGTTTCTTCACATCAAATGTAAATTGGTTACAAAAAAGTTGCCTGTGGATAACAGGGGCTTGCGACTTGTGAACAAGTTGTGCATGAGTCGCGAGTAACTTGTGTCTAGCGATTTACAAAAAAACTTATTAAACTTGCTCCACAAATCTAAACAGGCTTTATACACAAGTCAAATAGCACATAACTTCATGAATTATATAAAGAATCTGATCTTATGCTACTTGTCCACAGGGCTTATTATCCATTAGTTTTTATATATAAAAGAAAGAAAGAAAAGAAATAACAAAACGGCTCAGCTGTTAAACACGCGGCTTCTATAAAATTTTATTTTTATTGTTTTCTCATGGTTAAATCAAACCTTCGCTAAACGTTCAATTGCCAGATCAAGGGTGGCCCCTTGTTTTGCAAAACAAAAGCGAACGAGTCTGTGGTTCGATGTGGGGGCATCGGACGACTGATAAAAGGCTGATACTGGAATCACCGTGACGCCATGGGTTTGAGTTAGCCAGATTGCGAAATCTGCTTCTGATTGATTTGAAATTTCGCTGTAATCGGCCAATAAAAAAAAGGTGCCTGGACTTGGCAAAACTTTAAATCGTGTCGTTTGTAGACCAAGAGATAGGTAATCACGTTTTTCTTGGTAAAAGTCTGACAAATTTAGATAAGTGTTTGGGTCTGTCGTGTATGTTGCTAAGGCGTGTTGAAAAGGTGACGGCACCGTGAACACCATAAACTGGTGAACTTTTCTTAGTTCAGTCGTCATTTGTTTAGGTGCGCAACAGTATCCAACCTTCCACCCCGTTGTGTGTGTTGTTTTGCCAAAAGATGATATGACGAATGTCTTTGCGGCGAGGTCAGGTCGTGTTGCTAAGCTTTTATGTGTGCCGCCGTCAAATATGATGTGTTCGTAGACTTCATCTGAAAGTATTAAAAGATCGTGTTGGTTGACTATGTTTTCAAGTTCATCCAAATCTGCGTCAGTAATGACGGCACCCGTTGGATTATGTGGGAAGTTGACGATAATGAGTTTTGTTTTTTTAGTGATTGCTGCGGTGACCAAGGTCCAATCAACACTATAAACACGCTTGGTGAGAGTGGGGGCAAGCATAGCAACGCGAATAGGTGTGGCACCGGCTAGAGTAATTGCTGGCACATAACAGTCATAGCAAGGTTCTAAGACGATGACCTCATCACCCGTCCCTACGCAGGCTAGCACGCTAGCCATGATGGCTTGTGTAGCACCACTTGTAATAGTGATTTCTGTATCTGCATCGTATTGATGTTGATATAAGGTAAATATTTTTTGACTGATTATTTCACGCAATGGTGTCACGCCAGCCATTGCAGGGTATTGATTCAAGCCTTGTGCCATCGCGTCGGATACCAGGTTTAGCAACGCTGGATCAGGGTTGAAATCAGGAAACCCCTGCCCTAAGTTGATAGCTTGATATTCGAGCGCCATCTTACTCATCGTAGTGAAGATGTTCGAATTTACGTTGGGCAACTTTGAATTGATATGCATGGCTGTTAAAGGAATAGTGATTAGGTTTATTGCACTTTATTGAAATTAATTGCGATCAGTTTTTAAGTCGCCATATATGAAACAAGTTTTTTTTGGTATTGAATTCAATGTTTATACAGAGTTGCACACATATTATCAACAAGTTGTGCACAGTTTTATAAACAGCATCACGAGTGACTAAACCTGTTAGTAATGAGTTATCCCAACTTATACAGTGATGTTAAAAACTTATACCGTTCTTATACACAGAGTAATGATCTCTTTGTTCCACGTGAAACGTTGATTACAAATAAAGCTTTAATTGAACGGTAATGAGTTTATAAAAGTTTTTTTAAGTGTAGAACTTTGCCATTCGTAGAACGTAGTCATATAAATAGTTATTTTGAGTGTTCACGTGAAACTTAGTATTAAATAACGTAATCTTAATTTTTAGGTATATGTTGGTTTCCCTTGAGTGGAATGAATTTTTTTCCAGTATTTCGTCTGGTACACAAGATGTACCTCTCTTGTTTACAACGCCAATATCTATTGTTTCACGTGAAACATTTTTGTATTTATCAAAAATAGGTCTAATAGTGTTCTTTTAAACCACTTCCGTTTATTTGTAGTGATCGTTGTTTTCTTAATTCTTGTTTACAGAACCCTGTGGGTCTTTTATCACAGGTTTGTTCTACGGGCTCATATGAGGCACCAACTAAAGACAAATCGTGACTCTTTTCAGTTAGCTGAATGATGTCTTCTTGTACTTTGTGCAAATGGTTTTTGGCAACTCGCTTTTGCTCGCTTAAGCCTGTTGATTTATTTCCGAGTTCTCATACTTCGATATAGCAAATTGCCTCTTGTTTCACGTGAAACAAAAGTAGTGAAAACGATCAAATGTAAGAGCTTCATTCGATTTATTTTGACACCACGTTATTTGTTTTCTTGTCTGATTCTTATTTAATTGAGATCTAGCACTTGTATACAAAGGATAGTTATAGTGTTTCACGTGAAACAAGTCATCAAGTAAGTGCGACAAGTCTATAATCCACACCCCACGCTCATAAAATTTATTGATAATGAATCACCCTACCGTTTTTGATGTAATTGTAGTTGGAGGCGGTCACGCAGGTACTGAAGCTGCACTCGCGTCGGCACGGAGTGGTGCGAAAACGTTATTGCTGACACACAACATTGAAACGCTTGGGCAAATGTCATGTAATCCTTCTATTGGTGGTATCGGTAAAGGTCATTTAGTAAAAGAAATTGATGCTCTTGGTGGTGCAATGGCAATTGCCACTGATGAAGCTGGCATTCAATTCAGAATATTGAATGCTTCGAAAGGGCCAGCGGTTCGTGCAACCAGAGCACAAGCAGATCGAGTTCTATACCGTCAAGCAATTCGCACAAGACTTGAAAATCAACCTAATCTATGGTTATTTCAACAATCAGTAGATGACTTAATACTTGAGGGAGATCGAGTTGTTGCTGCGGTTACTCAATCTGGGATTGTTTTTCAAACGAAAGCTCTGGTACTCACTGCTGGTACATTTTTAAATGGCCTCATTCATATTGGCTTGCAAAATTATTCAGCAGGCCGTGCAGGTGATCCTTCTGCTTCGTCGTTGGCTGCCAAACTAAAAGAATTGAAACTGCCACAGGGCCGCCTAAAAACAGGGACACCACCACGGATTGACGGTCGGACGATTGATTACTCTTTGGTTACTGAGCAACCCGGAGATGTGGATCCTGTCCCTGTGTTTTCATATCAAGGTAGCCAAGGATTACACCCAAAACAAGTGCCCTGCTGGATTACTCACACCAATTTTCGAACCCATGACATTATTAGAAGCGGGCTTGACCGCTCACCAATGTACAGTGGAGTGATTGAAGGAATAGGACCTCGTTATTGCCCATCCATTGAAGATAAAGTTCATCGTTTTGCTGATAAAGATTCGCATCAAATATTTCTCGAACCTGAGGGACTGACAACAAACGAGATTTATCCTAACGGCGTTTCGACTAGTTTGCCCTTTGATATTCAATTAGCGCTAATACGCTCAATGAAGGGTCTCGAGCAAGCCCACATTGTTCGCCCAGGGTATGCGATTGAATATGATTATTTTGATCCCAGGGAATTGAAAGTTACGCTTGAAACTAAAAGTATTCGAGGTTTGTTCTTTGCAGGACAAATTAATGGCACAACTGGCTATGAAGAAGCAGCGGCACAAGGGTTGGTCGCGGGTATTAACGCCGCGCGTGCTGCCAAAGGTGAGAGTCCTTTTGTATTACGCCGTGATCAAGCCTACATGGGCGTTTTAATCGATGACCTTATTACAAAAGGCGTCACAGAGCCCTATCGCATGTTTACTTCGCGCGCAGAATACCGCTTAAGCCTGCGAGAAGATAATGCGGATTGGCGACTGACAGAAAAAGGTAGAGAGTTTGGATTGGTTGATGATCAACGATGGACTGCCTTCATAAAGAAAAGAGAAATCATAGAAAATGAAGTTGCTCGTTTACGTGAAACATGGGTCAATCCACGAATGATAGACGCTACCGTTGCGCTTCAAACCCTTGGAAAAGAAATTGAGCGCGAGTACTTACTATCTGATTTATTAAAGCGCCCCAACGTTACTTACCAAACACTTGTAAATATGGAGTTGCAGCCTGGCTACCACCTACCGACTGGGTTGAGACCAGGCGATGAGGCCGAGCAAGTGCAAATACAAATAAAATACGAAGGTTATATCGCGCGCCAACAAGACGAAGTTGATCGTCATCTGGCCCAAGACACACTTGAAATACCCGCAGATCTCGACTTTGGGGTCGTTACTAGCTTATCTTTCGAAGTCCGTCAAAAACTCAATACGCATCGTCCCGAAACGATTGGTCAAGCGTCTAGAATTTCTGGCGTCACACCGGCCGCAATCTCACTATTGTTAATTCATTTAAAGCGCCATCAGTATGGCAAAGCTGCCTAACGTGACGGCAATAACAGCACCTGTACTGAATATCGCAACTCAGGCGAGTACGAATGATCGACTCACCCGCGCGCTGCAATCTTTATCTCTGATCGCTACGCCTTCGCAGCACACGGCTCTGAGTGAATACCTATTACAGCTGTTACGTTGGAATAAAACATACAACTTGACAGCGATCCGAAAACACGACCAAGCGCTTGTACATCATATTTTTGATAGTCTTACATTGGTCAACCCAATTAGCGAAATTTTCACGGCTCATTCAAGCGCGGTTCCAACGGTCGTTGACGTGGGCTCGGGTGGTGGCTTGCCTGGGATCGTTCTCGCTATCATGCTCCCAGGCGTACGCGTTATATGCGTAGATGCAGTTGAAAAAAAAACAATATTCATACGGCAGATGGCAGGCGTGTTGGCACTTCCAAACCTAACCGCACAACATGCACGCGTTGAAACATTAGAGCCGCTTCAAAGCTTGATTGTGACTTCTCGTGCGTTTTCGTCGCTCGCGGATTTTGCGCACCTCGCAGGCCGACATGTTGAAAAAGGCGGTTATCTGTTAGCGATGAAAGGCCAACAGCCAAACGAAGAAATTGACGCACTTCAAACCCTCACACCTTGGTTTGTGCAAGCAGTTCAACCTTTGATTGTTCCCGAGCTTGAAAGTCAGCGCTGCCTAGTTTTGATGCGCCGGAAAGGAAACGAATGAATACGTCAGTTACACCCACAACCGCCCGAGTGTTTTGTATTGCAAATCAAAAAGGCGGAGTCGGAAAGACAACGACAGCGATAAATCTCGCGGCCGGACTGGCGACACATCGGCAACGTGTTTTACTCATTGACCTAGACCCTCAAGGCAATTCTACGATGGGAAGCGGAATTGATAAAAGTGCGCTAGCGCACAACCTGTACCAAGTGCTCATTGGTGAGGCAACCATTCAAGAAGCCGTCGTTGCGTCAGAAAGTGGTGGCTACGACGTACTGCCGTCTAACAGAGAACTTTCGGGCGCTGAGATTGATTTGGTCGGTATGGATCAACGAGAACTACAACTCAAACAGGCCTTATCAAAAGTAGAGTTGCAATATGATTTTGTATTGATCGACTGCCCTCCAACCCTTTCGTTATTAACCTTAAACGGCTTAGCGGCGGCCCACGGGGTCATCATTCCGATGCAGTGTGAATATTTTGCGCTTGAGGGTCTATCAGACCTCGTCAACACCATTAAACGAGTACATCAAAATATCAATCCAGATCTCAGCTTAATCGGTTTATTGCGGGTGATGTTTGACCCTCGCGTGACGTTGCAGCAGCAAGTTTCTGAGCAACTTGAGGCGCACTTTGGTGACAAGGTATTTAAGACAGTCGTGCCACGTAACGTCAGGCTTGCAGAAGCACCAAGCCACGGAATGCCGGGCGTCATTTATGACCCGACTTCACGAGGCGCGCAAGCGTATATCGCGTTCGGTGCAGAGGTCATTGCGCGGGTTGGTGCGATTCAAAAATGAAATACAAACGCAAGCGCACCTCGCACGTATATGAATCATAAGGACACACAATGGTAACGAAGAAACCCAAAGGCCTTGGACGAGGACTTGACGCGTTGCTTGGCGCAGATACCCACAGCCTTGACCAAGTCGGACAAACAACACAGCGGACTCAAGTTCCGAATACTTTGTTGATCACGCAACTTCAAGCAGGCAAGTATCAGCCCCGAACACGAATGGATGAGGGTGCACTAGCAGAGCTAGCTGATTCAATACGAGCTCAGGGCATTATGCAACCCATCTTGGTTCGACCGCTTGAGGCTCTTAAAGATCAATACGAAATCATTGCGGGTGAACGGCGCTTTCGGGCAGCACAGCTAGCGGGTTTAACAGAAGTTCCTGTTCTCGTAAAGGACGTTGCGGATGAACATGCAGCCGCAATGGCATTGATAGAAAATATTCAACGCGAAGATCTAAATCCTCTCGAGGAAGCACAAGGCGTTAAACGCCTGATTGAAGAGTTTGGCTTAACGCATGAACAGGCGGCAACAGCAATTGGGCGTTCACGCTCAGCAACTAGTAACTTGTTAAGATTGCTGAACCTTGCTGCCACGGTCCAAACAATGTTACTCGCCGGCGATATCGACATGGGCCACGCCCGCGCATTGCTCGCAGTCGATACCGGAATCCAAATACAGCTTGCAAATCAAATTATCGCAAAGCGCATGTCTGTGCGAGACGCTGAGGCGCTAGTCACGCGGACAATTAAAGAGCCCGCCACGCCAGCAACACTTAAGACAACAAGCCAATTGCGAGATGTAACACGCCTTGAAGACACCCTCTCTGATCAACTTGGCACAAAGGTATCCCTGAAAGTTGTTGCAAAAGGGCGAGGACAATTGATCATAGACTTTCATGGATGGGAGCACTGCTCTTCACTCATCGAAAAATTGAATCTTAAAGAGGATATAGACGCCTGAAACGCAGCTATAAACTCAATCACCAAATACTATGACGACTCACAATTAAATCCACCGAAATCAGTTACTCATTGTGGTGTAGACATGATCCAAGATCAATTTAAGCGCATAGCGCCAACTACGCTAAAAACGTGGTTACACGATCAAACAGAAATTGCGTTGCTTGATGTGCGTGAGCATGGACAATTCGGCGAAGAGCATCTCTTTTACGCGGTGCCTGTGCCGTACAGTAAATTAGAGCTCGAAGTACAGAGGCTTGTGCCGCGCCCCACAACGCGACTCGTGTTAGTCGGTGACGACGCAAACGAACTCACAGCGCGCGCTGCGCACAGACTAGTTGCACTTGGATACACACACATCTTTTTGCTCGATGGAGGGATTGCGCAGTGGAAAGCAGCAGGCTATCAAGTTTTTGCAGGAGTTAATTTGCCTAGTAAGGCCTTTGGTGAACTAGCAGAACACGCTTTTCATACACCACGAATTACCGCCCAAAGACTGAATGAAAAAATTGCAGCAAAAGAAGACCTCGTTATTCTAGACGGCCGACCGTACACAGAATATCAAAAAATGAGCATACCAACGGCAACATGTTGCCCGAATGGAGAGTTACCACTACGTATTGATGAATTGGTAAAAGGCCCAGAAACAACCATTGTGATTAATTGCGCAGGTCGTACACGCAGCATCATTGGTGCACAAACATTAATCAATCTTGGAATCAAGAATACGATCCTCGCACTTGAAAATGGTACGCAGGGATGGTACCTAGCAGACTTCAAACTTGATCACGGTGAAACGCGCAAGTACCCTGACACAGTTAATACAATTCAGTTAGCCGCGCAACAAACACGCGCACAAGCGCTTGCCGAAAAAAACGACGTGACATTTATAGAGGGGGCAACCGTTGAGCGCTGGTTAACAGACACTACCCGCACAACCTTTCTGTGTGATGTCCGCTCTCCAGAAGAATACACACGAGCCACCATTCCTGGTGCGCAACACACCCCAGGAGGGCAGCTTGTTCAAGCCACAGACCAATACATCGGCGTGCGTGGTGCTCGACTAGTGTTGTTCGATGACGAAAATGTTCGCGCACCTGCGATGGCCTCGTGGCTTGCGATGATGGGCTGGGAGGTTGCTGTATTCACCAACGCGATGACCTACAAGTGGTCAACCAATCCCAACCCATTACGAACAGCACTGCAAAACAACTTGCACAATTGGACACAGCTTTCGGCGAAAGAACTCAACAGCGCACAAAAAACCGCAACACACTGTTTGGATATTCGAGCCAGTACAAAATACCGCGACGCGCATCTTGAAGGTTTTGTCTGGTCCATCAGACCACAGTTCAATCGCTTACCCTTACTTGTAAATGCTCACGTCATCTTACTTGCGGAAGATAGCGCGGTCGCGCAACTAGCAGCCCTAGACTTATCAGAAGCGGGCGCATCACACATACAAATCTGTATTGATACGGAAGACCAATGGCGGGCGGCTGGGCTTGAGGTGCGGACAACGCCAAACGTTCCGAGCGATCAAGACAGCATCGATTATTTATTTTTTGTACATGATCGTCACGAGGGCAATCGCGCCGCAGCAAAGCGCTATCTTGAGTGGGAAATCAATCTTTTAAATCAAATTGATCAGCAAGAGAGGCAGAGCTACCGTTTGCCAAACTAACGCCCATTTAGTGCAAAATTTGAATCAATGATGCAATGATGATGAATTTTGAAACCAAATTAGACGATGATTCAAACAAACAACATCTGTATTGTGAAAAAATCTTAGTCGTATCACGTCTTTTAGGCGCATTTATGATCCAGTACTGAACTTGACAATGCGTAAAAACTCGCTCATAATCGTTGGTTCTCTTGTGGAGAGGTGCCCGAGTGGTTAAAGGGGGCAGACTGTAAATCTGTTGGCCTTGCGCCTACGTTGGTTCGAATCCAACCTTCTCCACCAAGACTCCAGCGTGTATGGGGATTAAACGGCTCAAATCGGGCGGGTGTAGCTCAATGGTAGAGCAGAAGCCTTCCAAGCTTACGACGAGGGTTCGATTCCCTTCACCCGCTCCAGCGGTTTATTAAGATAGTGTTTTGCAGTAAAGCAGGATCCAGTACAGATAGTATTCGTGGGGTGCGAACTCGGCGAATGCGCCCATGTGGCTCAGTGGTAGAGCACTCCCTTGGTAAGGGAGAGGTCACGCGTTCGATCCGCGTCATGGGCACCAGTAAGATTTAAGTAAGCGACGGCAGCATCGTCTTTATCTCATTCAATAGCGTCAATCTAGGTCAGGAGCCCGTCATGGCAAAAGGCAAATTCGAACGAACCAAACCACACGTCAACGTTGGCACCATCGGGCACGTTGACCACGGTAAAACAACACTGACCGCAGCAATCACGACAGTGCTGTCGCTGA
>Ga0114958_10000580_pt1 | contig 31282 bp, 28 predicted proteins | sample C_130208_EF_Meta_FD_89577 | JGI IMG/M metagenome (GOLD analysis project Ga0114958, IMG submission 89577) | Freshwater microbial communities from Lake Croche, Canada to study carbon cycling - C_130208_EF_MetaG | ecosystem: Environmental > Aquatic > Freshwater > Lake | place: Lake Croche, Canada... | reverse complement strand
TCTTATTTCTTAATGTGATAAGTTCATTCATAAATAAAAGGCTAATAAGTAATCAAATAATAATTAATTAAAATTAAATTAATTATTCAGATTATTTAAGTTTGATTTTTTCTCTTCTGCTAATTCTAATCTTTTCAATTTATTTATATCAGTATATTGCACATTACCCTCATTTTCCTTTGACATATTTCTAGATAAAAAATATGCTATTAGACAATATAAAATGAAAAATAAAAAATATACTAAAAAATTAATATTGTTAGAAAATAGACTTGAAAATTCATTATAAAAATAAATTGCTATTATATTAAAAAATAACAAAATCATAGTTGAATTCCAATGACTCAAGCCAAGGTCTAATAAAATATGATGAAAATGATTCCTATCTCCTTTAAATGGAGATTTACCTGAAAATAGTCGAATTGTAAACATTCTCAAGGTATCAAATAATGGCAATATTAATATGACCATTACAATCAATGGCGCATCATTTTCTAATTTTGAATCATATGCATATGAACTATTTATGGTTATATATTTTATTGAAAAGAAAGACACCAAAAATCCTAAAATTAAAGAACCAGTATCTCCCATAAAAATCTTGTTTTTAATTGAAAAATTATATCTCAAAAATCCAAGCAAAGACCCGCTTAGGGATACAGCTAAAATAACATAAGCATACATGTTTAGTTTGTAAAAAAGAACGCCAAAACAAATCGATGATAACAAACCAAATGAACCAGCTAATCCATCTATTCCATCAATTAAGTTGACTGCGTTAGTTAAAACAATAAAAATAAATGTTGTTAAAATAACTCCAGGTAAAAATGATATTAAATTATAACCTAACAGTCCATATAAATTAGTTATTCGTAAATCTCCTAATATAATTAATAATAAAGAAGCCGCAATTTGAATTAAAATCTTCTTTTTAGGAGACAAAATTAAAATATCATCTTTTATACCTAAAAAAAACAAAATAATTAATGATGATACAGCAAGATGAATCTCATTCCCTTCAGAGGGTATTTTCCATAAAAAATAACTTATTAGAGTGGCTGCAAATATAGCCACTCCTCCTAATGTAGGTGTTAGTTCATCGTGTGAACTCCTGATTTCAATCTCTGCCATCAAATCTTTTAATTTTGAAATATTAATAATTACCGGTATGGCAGTAATTGTTATTACAATCGAAACAATAAACGATAAAATAATTTGAAATTCTACCTTACTGAACAATGATATAAATTCTTTCATTTTATAATGCGTTTTTTAATAAATACAGCGGGATTTCCACTATAAATTGAATATGATTTTAGATCTGTTAAAGCCATTGAATTAATAGCTAAAATAGCATGTGAATAAATGGTTGTCCCACCAAATACAATAGATCTAGCGCAGATCCAAACTCCATCTTCAATTCTAATGGGTTTAGTTATTAATTCAAAAGACTCACTTGAATAATTGTGATTCCCAGTAATTAATAATGCACCCTGTGATATACACACATTATTTCCAATATAAACATAAGAAATATTATCAATCCAAATAGATTCACCTAACCAAACAAAATTACCTAAAGTTAACATCCAAGGAAACTTTATTTTTACCCAAGGTTTAACCACAACATTATTTCCAATTTTACTTCCAAATAATCTAAGAATTAATACTTTAAATGTATTTGGATATGGGATATTTGTCAAAAAAAATACATTTGAAACTATGAGCCAAAGTGCGTACCTGATTTTTCTGAAAAATCCAGGTGAAACTTCATCTTTAAAATTATTAAAATTGATTTCTTTATTTATCATCTATTTTCAATAATTTTTCCTTGATTTTAAATTTGTCAAAATCATGTAAGTATTCAAACTCATATACCTTGACATCAACTAAATACCTATACCAAAAGACTTGTAATACATTCCAAATAAATCCAGGAACTCCATCCAATATTCCTAATTTCAAAAAGTAAGAATAAAAAAACAAAACAAAAGATCTAAAAAAAATGGGCATTTTATTATAACTGATTTTTAATATATGAAGCAAAAAATCAATTGAATAATAATCACCTTGAAAAGAATTCTTCGAGAATAAATATTTGGAATTTAAAATCTCAATGGCCTCTCTATTGGAATAATTATTGTGCTTATTAGTCCACCATGTCAAATTATTCAAATTATAGTCAAGAATAACATTTTTTAATCTTGTTGTTTTTTGACCGGAAACAATAATTTTTTCATCCATAAGCTTATCATCACAAATTCCATGACCTCTTTTCCATAATCGAAGTAGCCAAATTGGGTTAATATTTCCATAATTTAAAATCTTGTTAAAAAATTTAACCTTACGTTTAATATAAAATCCAGAAAATTCTGAATTTATATGTAACAATTTAGACGTTTTAATTTCATTAATCAGCTCTATAGATAATAGCTCATCACAGTCTACTCTTAATATATAGTTTGTATCATAAGGGAAACTATTAATTGCAAAATTAAGTTGATTAGAATGACTAATGAATTTGTTTTGAATAAATTTAATGCCATATTCATTTAAAATATCAAGCGTTTTATCCGTTGAAAAAGAATCAATTACATAGATGTTTGGAGTTAATAAAAGTAAATTATCTAAACATCTTTTGATATGAATTTCTTCATTATAAACTAATAAAATAACGCCTATATTTTCATTAATCATTGCTTAAAATAATTTCATTATAATACCTATTAGCAATATCATCAATTTGATAATTTTTTAAAAAAAAACGACGACTATTTTCTTTCAATAAAATATTTAAATCTAAACTGTTTATTAGTTGATTCATTTTTTCTTCTAGTGATTCAACATTCAAATCGCAAATGAGAACTGCATTATTCTCTAATGCATCGTCGCCAAAACCTATATTGTTACTGAAAATACAAGCTTTTCCATAGGAAATTGCTTCTAAAGCAGCAATAGAAAATCCTTCTGAATGAGAAGGGAGCAAAAAAGAATCTACTTTAGTGAATAAATATGCTTTATCTTCTGAAATAACAGAAGGTAAAACTAAAATATTCGAATGGCTATATTTATTTAATAGATCTGAAAACTCTGTCTGATAATTATCTATTGGTCCAGCAATAATTAATTTTACATTTTTGGAATAATATTTCTCTGTCAAATTAAAAAAAGATTCAAAAATCAAATCAATACCTTTTTTTTTATTAATTCTACCTAAATATAAAAATGTGTATTCTGAATCCGATAAATAAACATCTATTAATTTCTTAAAACTACTATTAAAATTTATGTTTAATTTTTGCGACATTGGATCATTTATCCCATTAGGTATAAAAATAATTTTATTTGCAAACTTTGGAAACATTGTTTTTAGTAATAATTCTTCTTGTGAACTTATAGCATGAATAATTGACGCTTTTTCAAAACAATATTTTTGAAAAATAAACCAATATAATTTTTTTTTAAATTTTGACCTTTTTAAAACGTAAGGGTCTAAAAATCCATGAATTGTTAAAATTAGCTTTGCATGTTTATGTAGAAAAAATGCTAAAATAGAACCAAAATTCCATAAGCCATGAATGACAACAAAATCATATTGGGAAGCATATTTTTTAAACCAAAAAAGTAACTTAAAAGAAAAATCTGGAACAATTTTAGAAAAAAAAGACTTTTTGAAAATAAAAATTCTTTGCCCAAAATAAATTGAATATAAAGTATGATCGGAAATTAATGTGGAAGCTATGTCAGTATTTACAAATTGTTTAAAAGAATTAGATAAATTATAAATAACATTAGGTGGCCCTCCTATCTCCCAGGAATATGAACAAATATGCAGTATTTTAAACTTTTTGTTGCTTATCATTCTAAATTCTTAAATGATGTATACTGTTCAAAGCTTAATCGATTAGGTTCAAAAATGTGATTGGTTAACTTTATATTGGAAATAAATTTTTCACGCTGATTTAAGTAATAATTTATAAAATCATTAAGGTAATGGGTAGAATTAAACAAAGTAAAATCTTGTAAAACTATCCCATTGAAATCATTAATTACTAAATCATCAGCACAACCACAAAACTTAGAACAAATAACAGGAATATTATAAAAAAAAGCTTCATTAGCTACCATTCCCCAAGGTTCAAAAAAGGAAGGCAAAATCAAGCCTAAAGAATTAGCATAATAATATCCCAAATTATCCCATTTAATACTCCCAATTAAATGAATGTTGTTCAAATTAAGATTATTTATTTTAAAATTAATTTTATCAAATTCAGGACCATCGCCCACAATTTTTATTTTAATATCAGAATTTAGATTTTTTAAATTTATAGCTAGTTGAATTAAAAATTCCATGTTTTTTTCCGTAGAAATTCGTCCAACAAATAGAAAATATTTACCACGATTATTATAATTGTTATTTCGTTCAAAAATTTGAAGCCTCTCCGAGTCAAAAGAATTTAGGAAAGAGAGGATCTTCTTTTTATTTACTTTATGACGAAACAAAAAATCATTTGATTTAAAACCATAACTAAAAAAATAGTCTACTAAATGAAAAAGTAAAATTTTATATATTTTTTTTAAACCATTTGAAAAACTAAAAACACCAGATTTTTCATGGAAAATAGATTCATTTGTAATGATTGTCGTAATTTTTAAAAATTTACAAACCAGAAGCACTACCACTGTACCAGATTCAGAATAACCTGTTAGATTAATTACTTTAGGCTTATACTTAAAAATGTATTTAAGCCATTTAAATGTTGTAATGATTGAATTAGTAGATTCTAAATATTTATTGTTTAAGAGGACAAAATTATAGGTATAATTAAAGTTATTAACATCAAAATCTATCAAATCTCTGCGTGAATTTTCACAAATACTCGTTTGTAAGACTAATAGATTGTCTGCATATTTATTACAGAAATTATTTATTTTTTCGAAAATAATTGATTTATATTGGCTCCACAGTTGATTATGCAAAATTAAAATTTTCATGTTCGGTCAAAATTATCTTTAAAAATTGACAAATCATTTTCAAAAAATCTGATTAAAATCAAATAAGATACCCAATAGCTAAAGTCTAAGCACCTACCTGTGGTAAAAATGGCTATTAAAATTTGAAAAGACATAAAACCTAAAAATACTTGAAGTACATCATTAGAAAAAATAGCGTAGATAGCATTTTTGAAAATATAAAATTGAAAAACAAAGTAGAAAAAGAACGATAAAAGCCCAAAATTTATTAACGCTTCTAAAAAAGGAATATCCATATAAAGAAATCGATAGCCCCCACCAGTCAGTAAAAACTCAGGTCTTTCTTGAATTTTACTAAACATGATTTTCATTCCTCCCACTCGACCCATAGCAGATTCATCTTGTACGTTAGAACCCATATTAATTCCAGTGTCTAATGCATTAGTGAAAATTTCAATGGCATGTGAAAATGAATTGCTGACAAAATCAAAAATATTAAATTGATTATTAAAATAGAATAACAAAATTCCAAAAAAAGAATAAAAGCTTACTAAAGGATAGTTAAAATATTTGATATTTGAATTTTGTTTTTCGCCTCGAACAAAAAAGAAAAGCGGTATTAAGATGAGAATAAAAGACAAAAATATGGTCCTTGTTTGAGTCAGAAAAATAATGACTAAACTTATCCAAAGATTAAAATAACAAAAAAACTGAATAAAGAAATTGGACGTCAATAAATTGGATTTATTTCTAAATTTTATCAATAAATAAGAAATAATAAATCCTGCAAAAGCATTTCTTGCATAAATATATGGATTGCCTGTAAATTCATCTGTACCAAATTGAACTGTTGCTCTAGCACCTAGGGTATATAGTGGATTATTGTATATAGAATAAATAAGACACACATTTATAATTAATGTAAATATAAATATCCAAAAAGGAAGGATGTATTTTATTTCAGGCTCGGTTTTAAGTAAAAAAATAAAATATAGAGAAATTAAAAATAAATTTAAAATGTCAGATGAAAAATTTTGTGGTTCAATATTATAAAAAAATAGATAACATTGAGAAATTAAAAAAAATATTCCGCCAAAAAGTACCAATTGAAGATTAGGAATAAATCCAACCTTTGCATTTATTGAATTAGCCATCAGGATTATACCTAAAATATAAAAAAAACCTGTAAATAAAGATCCTGCGTTGGGCATTACCAACGACTTAATAAAATATATGAGAGGAGGACCCATCCACAATAACAAAATTCCAATGCTATTAATCGATAAAAGAAACTTTTTCCAAGACACTATTTATAATTTTATATTTATTCCAATAATGAATAAAATAGCTGAAAAAGATTATTTGAAGTGATTCCGTTTGGATTCGAACCAAAGACCTACTGCTTAGAAGGCAGTTGCTCTATCCAACTGAGCTACGGAACCAATAAATAAAAAGTCAATCTATTTAAATGTGTATAACACTCCTAAATAAATTGACTGAGTCGGGGTGGCAGGATTCGAACCTACGACCTCTTGGTCCCAAACCAAGCGCGATACCGGGCTACGCTACACCCCGAAAAAATTGAGCGGAGAGAGAGGGATTCGAACCCTCGGTACCGTTACCAGTACGACAGTTTAGCAAACTGTTCCTTTCGGCCTCTCAGGCATCTCTCCTAGCCTTTAAGAGAGCACAAAAATAAGAAAATTATTTATATTTCTACAATCAAATGTCAATTATTTTATCAAATCAAAGGATGAAACTGTTTTACCTTCTAATATTGAATTGCCCATTAAAAAAGAATCTATATTCCTAGCCGCTTCCCTACCTTCAGAAATACCCCATACGACTAAAGACTGACCACGACGAGCATCTCCTGCTACAAAAATTTTATCTTGATTGGTTTGATAAGCTGCATCTGTTTTGATATTTCCCCGTTCATCTAATTCAATGCCAAAAGCAATTAGTTCATTGGTTAACTGACTATGATCAGTATGTAAAAATCCTGCAGCAATTAAAGCTAATTCACAAGGAATTTCCCTATGATTAATGACTTTATTGACCATTTTTCCATCAAGAACTTCATTTACAATATCACCAATATATAAACCTTTCAATTGACCTTGTTCATCTTTTATAAACTCTTCCAAGGAGATAGACCATAATCGATTTACTCCTTCATCATGTGAGGTGGAGGTTCTTAACATATTCGGCCAATTAGGCCAAGGTGTATTCTCAGGTCTATTTAAAGAAGGCATTGGCATAACTTCAATTTGAGTTATCGATTTTGCCTTGTGTCGATTTGAAGTACCTACACAATCTGAACCCGTGTCACCACCACCTATAACAACAACATTTTTACCTGTTGCTAGAATATTATTTTCATGATAAACTTCCCCTTTATGATTTTTCAAAGGTGTAATATTTGCTACTCGTTTATTTTGCTGAGATAAAAATTCCATCGCTGGGTAAATTCCAGCCGCATCATTCCCCTTTGATTGTATTAACCTAGGAGTTGTAGAACCTGTTGCAATCAAAATAGCATCAAAATTAGAATGTAATTTAGAAAGCTTAATATCTAAACCAATTTGTACATCCGTTTCAAAAACTATCCCCTCTTTGACCATCAGATCAATGCGTCTTTTAACAATATTTTTATCCAATTTGAAATCAGGTATTCCATACCGCAATAACCCACCTACTTGATCTGCGCGTTCGTAAACAGTAATACTGTGTCCTGCTTTATTTAATTGGCTGGCTGCTGCTAATCCTGCAGGACCTGAACCAATAATCGCAATATTTTTGCCAGTACGTTTGCTTGGAACTTGAGGTTGAACCCAACCTTCTGAAAAAGCCTTTTCAATTATTGACTTTTCAATTAATTCAATGGCAACAGCAGGTTTATTGATACCTAATACGCAAGATGATTCACATGGTGCTGGACAAATCCTTCCGGTAAATTCAGGAAAATTATTTGTACTAGCTAAAATCTCATAGGCATATTTCCAATTTTCTTCATATACTGCATCATTAAATTCTGGAATAATATTCCCTAAAGGACAACCATTATGACAAAATGGAGTACCACAATCCATACATCTACTAGCTTGTTCGATCGTTTCTGTAGCCGTTGGAATTAATTCAATTTCTAAGTAATCATTAATCCTGTCACTAATCGGCCTTTTGTTAGCAACTTTTCTATCTACTTCTAAAAATCCTGTTGGCTTGCCCATTTCCTCTATTTTTTTAATTCAACTTGAATATCTGTATAAACTTTATTTTTATCATTCATTACATCTGTAATACTTAAATTTCTAATAGATAATGCATTTCGATAATCAGTAGGCATAACTTTTTTAAACTGGTTGGAAATGGAATCAAAATTATCCAACACAAATTGTCCCTTTAATGAATGTGTTAAAGCAATATGTTTTTGCAAGAACATTTTAATAATATTTTTATCTTCTTGGCTTAAATCAGTTAGTTCTACCATTTCACGATTAACCTTTGACTCAAAATCATTTTTTTCATCCAAGACATAAGCTACTCCACCTGACATTCCTGCACCAAAATTACGTCCTGTTTTTCCTAAAATAATAACAATACCCCCTGTCATATATTCACAACCATGATCTCCAATTCCCTCTACGACAATTTTGGCACCTGAATTCCTAACACAAAAACGTTCACCTGCCATTCCAGCTAAATATGCTTCTCCTGAAGTTGCTCCATAAAATGAAACGTTTCCAACGATGGAATTCTCAGATGCTAAAAATGTTGAATTTTTAGGAGGATAAGCAATGATTGTAGAACCACACATACCTTTACCAATATAATCATTTGAATCTCCTTCTATTTCTAATTTTAAGCCTTTAACTGAAAAAGCTCCAAAAGACTGTCCAGCTGTACCACTAAATTTAAAATGAATTAGGTCAGATTTTAATCCTTTTTCGCCATATTTTTTAGTTATTTCATTCGACAAAATTGTACCAACAGTCCGATTTACATTTATGATTGGCAATTCAGCATATGTTTCTTTTTGATTTAGTAAGGACTCCTTAGCTAATTCTAAGAGTTGCCAATCTAACTGATCTTCCAATCCGTGATCTTGTTCTTCAGACTTAAATACAGCAATTGCAGGATCATTATTATTATTTAATAAAATAGGACTAAGATCAAGGTTTTTATATTTCCAATGAGAGGAAACATCTCGCATCTCCAATAAATCTACCCGACCCACCATATCATTCAACTTCCTGAAACCTAATTCAGCCATAATTTCACGTAATTCCTCAGCTAAAAAGTAAAATAAATGAACGACATGATCTGGATTTCCAGTATATAAAGCTCTTAAATCAGGGTTTTGGGTAGCAACACCAACAGGGCAGGTATTCAAATGACATTTTCTCATCATGATACACCCGGCTGTAACTAATGCAGCAGTAGCTACTCCAAATTCTTCAGCACCTAATAAAGCAGCAATTGCGATATCACGACCCGTTTTAATTTGACCATCCGTCTGAATGGTAACTCGGCCACGTAATTTATTTTTAACTAAAGTCTGATGCGTCTCTGCCAGTCCTAATTCCCAAGGCAAACCAGCGTGGCGAATAGAAGACAATGGAGAAGCTCCGGTCCCACCATCATATCCAGCTATTAATATATGATCTGCGTGTGCTTTAGCAACACCTGCTGCAATAGTACCAACTCCAGCCTCTGAAACTAATTTTACAGATATCCTTGCAGCTCTATTTGCATTTTTCAAGTCAAAGATTAATTGTGCCAAATCCTCAATAGAATAAATATCATGGTGTGGAGGAGGGGATATTAAACCAACACCTGGTGTAGAATTTCTTGTTTTACCTATCCAATCGTCAACTTTATGACCAGGTAATTGACCACCTTCACCTGGCTTTGCCCCTTGAGCCATTTTTATTTGTAACTCAGTGGCATTGGTTAAATAGTTCATTGTAACCCCAAATCTTCCAGATGCCACTTGTTTTATACTTGAATTCATCGAGTCACCATTAGCCATTTTTTTAAACCTTATCGGATCTTCTCCTCCTTCACCCGTATTAGATTTAGCTCCAATACGGTTCATAGCAATAGCCAAAGTCGTATGTGCTTCATAAGAAATAGAACCAAAAGACATGGCACCAGTGGCAAAACGTTTTAAAATACCTTCTATAGGTTCCACCTCATCAATTGAAATAGATTTTGAATTTTTGAATTTCAACAAACCCCTTAAGGTTATTGCTTTATTTGTTTGGTCATCAATTAATTTCGAATATTTTTTAAATACTGAATAGTCATTTAACTTGGTAGCTTGTTGTAGCAAATGAATAGTTTGAGGATTAAACAAATGCTCATCTCCCCTTTGCTTCCATTGATAAATTCCTCCAACCTCCAATTTAGGATTGGTCGACCTCAAAAGTTCATAACCAGATTCGTGTTTAATTAAAGCCTCTTTAGCTAAAGTATCTAAGTCTACGCCTTCAATACGAGAAATTGAACCAGTAAAATACATATTAACAACAGAATGATCAATGCCTAAAATTTCAAAAATTTGAGCTCCTTGATAAGATTGTAATGTGGAAATACCCATTTTAGAGAAAATCTTCAGTAACTCGCCATTAACTGCTTTTATATAATTATACTCTAATTTTTCATAGGAAAGACTAGCGTCAACCCATTTATTATCCTTCATTAACTTTATAGTTTCAAAAGCCATGTAAGGATTGACTGCTGAAGCTCCATATCCTATTAAAGTAGCAAAATGATGGGTTTCCCAAACATCACCTGCTTCCAATATAATACCAACTTTTGCTCGCTTTTTAACACGAATTAAATGATTATGAACGGCACCTAAAGCTAATAAAGAAGGTATAGGAGCATGAGATGAATCAATTCCTCGATCGGTTAATAAAATAATTGAGTAACCATCATCAACAGCATCCTCCGCATAATTACAGATTCTATCTAAAGCTTTTTTAAGCACACCAGATTCATTAGATGCTCTAAAAGTCATATGTATAGACTTTGTTTGAAATTTTTCGTGGTCAATCCAACGAATTTTTTCAACTTCTTTATTACGTAAAACAGGCTGTTGTATTTCTATTTGTTTACAATGACTTGGGCTTTCTTCTAACAAATTAGATAAGCCTCCTATGTCAGTTAATAACGACATGACCATTCTTTCACGAATTGGGTCAATGGGTGGATTGGTAACTTGAGCAAAAAGCTGTTTAAAATAACTAGAAATATGTTGGGCCTTATCTGACAGAATAGCCAATGGAGTGTCAATACCCATAGAGCCTAGAGCTTCCTTGCCGGTTTCAGCCATTTGTGTTAAAACGATTCGAATATCCTCCGTTGTAAAACCAAAAATCTGTTGTCTAGAAATAACTTCATTTGATTTTGGCTGTCTATATTCACTTCCTGCTTCAGGTAAATCCTCTACACGTATTTTATTTTCACGCAACCATTGTCCATAAGGTTGTTGCTGGCAAATAATTTCTTTTAGTTCTTCATCAGGCACAATGCGACCTTGTTCCATATCCACTACAAACATTTTTCCAGGTTGTAAACGTCCTTTCGAAACAATTGTAGACGGATCTAAATCTAACACACCAGCTTCAGATGCCATTATAACATGATCATCATTGGTGACCCAAAATCTTGAAGGTCTTAAACCATTTCTATCTAAAGTTGCTCCTATGAGCTTTCCATCTGTAAAAGAAATACTTGCAGGACCATCCCAAGGTTCCATCATCGCTGCATGATACTCATAAAAATCTTTCTTGTAGGATTCCATGGATTCGTTACCATCCCAAGCTTCGGGAATAAGCATCATCATAACATGAGGCAAAGATCGACCACTTAGATATAACATTTCAATCGCATTATCTAAAATGGCTGAATCAGATTGACCTAAACTACAAATAGGCAAAATCATATCTAATTCCTCTTGAGTAAAAAATTGACTAGAGAACAAAGCTGATTGTGCTTGCATCCAAGATGAGTTCCCTTTTACTGTATTAATCTCACCATTATGCGCAATAAAGCGAAATGGTTGTGCCAACTTCCATTCCGGAAATGTATTTGTTGAAAAACGAGAATGAACAATCGCTAGAGCCGATGTGAAATTATCTTGAAACAAATCAGTAAAATAACCCGGGACTTGCATGGTAGTCAACATGCCCTTGTAAATGATCGTCCTACAAGACATGGATGCAAAATAAAATTTATTTTCCAAGCCGTGAATAGTTTCATTCAGTAAATTAGAAACGTATTGCCTAAAAATGTATAATTTTCGTTCAAACTCTATTTCAGTATTACAAGAAATTGGCTTATCAATAAATATTTGATATATATTGGGTTCTGAATCACCAGAATCAGCCCCTAAAATTTCATTATTGTTAACTGGAACTAACCTATAGCCCAAAATAGACAAACCTAACTTTCTTGCTTTACGATCAATTACTTCTTTGCATTCATTTATTAACCTTTCATCTTTTGGAAAAAAAGCCACACCTACACCATAATTTCCAAGAGATGGTAATGAAAAACTTAATTTACGAGATTCTTCTAGGAAGAATTCGTGTGGAATTTGAATTAACACTCCTGCACCATCCCCTGAATTTGGATCACAACCACAGGCACCACGATGATCCATTCTAATTAACATTTTTATGGCATCTTGAACAATTCTATGAGATTTGATTCCTTTTAAACTAGCCACAAAACCTATACCACAAGCATCATGTTCAAATTCTTTTCGATACATTCCTTTTCCAACTGCCTTAATCTCCATAATAAAATATAATTATTCTTATAACTTAAAAAATTTACTTAAATAAAAAAAACAGGCTATTATCAAATTTTCAAATATTAAATAGCAGTATATCAAATTTAATCAAAAATTAATTTGGCCTATATTAAATTTGACAAAATATTATTCTGTAATTTAAATATCAAAAATGAAGAATAAATAATCTTCTAAGAATCCAATTTATCAATAATCATCAGATTCACTTTCAGAATACCCACCATCAAATTCTTGTTCGTCTTCATCAGAATCTTGAAAATCATTTTCTAAATCATTCAAATGAATGGCATCTACAGCATCATTAATCGTGTTAAATAAAGTAAAATCTTCGATTTTAGCTTGGTCTAAACGATCCTGAACTTCTTCATTTTTAGTTACAACAGCAAATAAACCCATCTCATTCGTGCAAATTTTAGTCCCCTTTCGTATACAACTAACTCCAAAGCCGTCTAATTCTACTACGTTATTTAAATTTAATATCATGTTAGCAAATTCCCTTTTAAATAAATGGCGTATAGCTAACTCAAGTTCCTCTACATTTGTTTGAGTTAAGCTAATTTCATTCCAAGTAATTATGGCATAACTTTCATTTTGTTCTAAACTATAAAATGGATGACTTGGCATGGTTTAAAAATGTATTTACGTTATTAAAAATTCGTTTATTAATATCTTTTTGATCTTCTCTTTGAAATGCTAATCCGGTAATTTCAGTATATAAAAGTATATATCTCTCAGAAATTTCTAAAATAAATTCATCCGACATTGATGGTATAATTTGACCCTCTTTACCTTGGAAATTATTTTTAATTAACCATTCTCTTACAAATTCTTTAGACAATTGTTTTTGAGGTAAGCCTTTTCTAAATAGCTCATCGTATGTTTCTAAATAAAAATAACGGGAAGAATCCGGTGTATGAATTTCATCCATCAACATAATATTGTTATTCTTTAAGCCAAACTCATATTTAGTATCTACTAAAATAAGATTTTTTTCCAATGCCATTTGTTGGCCCCTTTTAAATAACAATTGCGTTTTTTCGATTAAATCATCAAGTTGGTCTTTGGTTAAAATATTTTGCTTGATAATTTCTTCAAGCGAAATATCTTGATCGTGTCCCTGATGCGCTTTGGTAGTGGGTGTAATGATAGGGAATGGCAAAATCTGATTTTCAATTAAGCCTTCAGGTAACTTAACACCACATATCATTCTTTTACCAGATGAATATTCTCTCCAAAGATGTCCAACCATATAATTTCTTATGACCATCTCAATAGGTATAGGATCACATTTTATTCCATATGAGGCATTGACATCTGGCGTAGAAATCAACCAATTCGGCACAATATCACGTGTGGCATTTAAAAAATAACTTGCAATTTGATTAAGTACTTGGCCCTTGAAAGGAATTAACTTGGGTAATACTACATCAAAAGCAGAAATACGATCAGAAGTAATCATTAAAAGATGATCACCAAAACCATATACATCACGAACTTTACCACGATAAAAAGAAGTTTGATTAATAAATTTATACTCTTCTGACATTGAATTTAATTTTACATTAATAGGATAAGAACTTTTCATTTTTACGTAATAAATCTAGCATCCATTTGGAATCTTTTGGGATGGCAATTTTATTTCTAACCATTGTTTCTTCATTGAAAATTTTCAAGTTATTCAACTTATTTTCATCGATAAAAGAAAATAATTCATACAATTTAATCAAAGTATCTTTTTCTGGATACAACTTCAATCCTTCTCGAAGTATCCATTTTGATCTTTCCTGATGATTTGTCTGACTCAGAATCAAACTTTTAAATACATAATCATCAGATGATTTTAAATTAGAATTCACGAAAGAATTTGGGCGTTTAATCGACAAAAAAACCTTTGTTTTATTTACACTCTCATTTCTAAAAATATGCTTTTTTTCAATTAATTCAAGCAATGAAAATGCACTATCGTAATCTTTTGCTAAAATGGAAACATTTATTTTATTGACCTCAATATTAAAACTATAACCGAAGCCAGAATATAGATTTTGGTAAAATAATATCAAAATATAAAAAAAGGTTGAAAACAAAATCTTTTATTTTAAAATTTGAAATTTTAATGAGGCATCGATAACTAATAAAAACAATATCAAAATTAATAAATATATGCTTAAATGATTATTTGAGAACCAATTTTCTCCAATTGACAAAAAATTCTCTTTAGATGTCTCTAAATCAATTAATTCATTATTACTATTAATAAGCCCTATTTTCCCGTTGATATTATTCCCTAATGGATTTTTCGAAACGTATTGAAGAGTTTGGATAGGTCGCCATTTTTTAAAATCTACATGATTAATAAAATTAAGAAAAACCTTCTTATTTGATTGAGGAATGAGTACACCTAAAGAATTTGAAAGAGGATCAAAAACAGATAAGGAATATTTTAAATCCATATCATGTTTTTGCAATAAATTAATAATCTTATTAGTTTGAGTCTCATTAATTCCGTTTAAATTTAAATCATTTGTGACTACTACGATCTTATTTACATATTTAGAGGCATTGACAATCCGATTACTATTCAGGTTGAATATAAAATATAGAAAAGTATTAAAAATTAACAGTCGTAATAAAAATTTAAAAAATAGCAAGCCTGATAATATGAATAGTTTGCTTGACAAAACGTAATACCGAATCAACAAATAAGAGTTAATTATAATAAAGCAAGTATTGCCCAGAAAAAAGAACTTTATAAAATTCATTCAATTAGCATTTTAACAAATTAAAACATAATTAGTACTTTTACTTGAGTTTATAAATTTAAGCATGGAAATTCATAAAAGTAAGCGATTGGATAATCTAAAATATGAAATTAGAGGACCTGTATATGAAAAAGCTTTAATTCTGCAGAATCAAGGGTACAAAATCACTTCATTAAATATAGGAAATCCTGCAACATTTGGATTTGAAACACCTGATGAAATTGTTCATGATATTATTGTAAATATTCGGAATGCACAAGGTTACGTAGATTCTAGAGGATTATTTGCAGCTAGAAAAGCGGTCATGCAATATTATCAAAACAGAGGGGTAAAAAATATACTAATTGAAGATATTTATATAGGCAATGGCGTCAGTGAATTGATTTCATTAGTTATGATGGCTTTATTAAATACAGATGATGAGGTATTAATTCCGTCACCTGATTATCCACTTTGGACAACGGTCGTCGGGCTAGCCGGTGGAAATGCAGTACATTATGAATGTAAAGAAGAGGACGAATGGAATCCTAATTTATCTGATATTGAATCTAAAATTACAGATAAAACAAGAGCTATTGTTTTAATAAATCCTAATAATCCTACTGGTGCGGTCTATTCTAAGCAGATTGTTGAGGATATTGTTAAAGTTGCTGAAAAATATAACCTTATTTTATTTTCAGATGAAATATATGATAAAATAATTTATGATAATTGTGTTCATCATTCAGCTTCAGGTTTGAGTGATGATATATTAATTGTAACAATGGGTGGTTTATCAAAAAATTATCGGGCAGCGGGATTTAGGGGAGGCTGGATGATTTTAACTGGAGCAAAACACAAAGCTAAATCTTACATAGAAGGATTAAATTTTCTTTTTAGCACCCGATTATGCGCCAATGTCATTACTCAATATGGCATACAAACTGCACTGGGAGGCTATCAATCAATAGATGACTTGGTAAATCAACCTAATGGCAGATTATACCGACAAATGAATTTAGCATATGAAAAACTAAATTCTATTAAAGGAGTTAGCTGTGTTAAACCCAAAGGAGCGCTTTATTTATTTCCTAAAATTGACTTAACACAATTTACATTTGAAGATGATAACCACTTTGTTATGTCATTATTAGAGGAACAAAAAATTCTAGTAGTTGGCGGTAGAGGTTTTAATTTCACTGCAAACAATCACTTTAGAATCGTATTTTTACCGCATGTAGAACAATTAACGATTGCTTTAAATAAAATTTCTATTCATTTTGATAATTATAGAAGATGACTTTCCTTCAATTTTCAAGAAAACAAAAATTATTTATATTTCTTTTTGGAGTTTTTCTTACCAATGCAATCATTGCAGAGATTATTGGAGTAAAAATAGTAAGTATTGAAAAAACATTAGGATTTGAACCATTGCAGATGATGACATTTTGGGGTGACAGATGGGATTTAAACCAAACTGCAGGAGCGTTAAATTGGCCTTTGGTATTTATAACCTCCGATATTATTAATGATTATTATGGAAAATCAGGTGTCAAATTTATCTCCTATACAACGGCTTTCTTTATTGCATTTGCATTTTTAGTAATATATACAGCCACATTGCTTGTTCCAGCTGATTTTTGGATTGAAGTGAATAAAGGGATTAATATAAATGAGGCATTTAGCCGCATTTTTAGGCAAGGATTAGGGATCATTACTGGTTCACTAACGGCATTTTTACTAAGTCAAATAATAGATGCCTCTGTTTTCGAAAAAATAAAAAACTCGACCGGAAAAAAACATATTTGGTTACGAGCTACAGGATCAACGCTTATATCTCAACTAATTGACAGTTTTTTAGTCATAGGAATAGCATTTTATGCTTTCGGAAATTGGACTTTAAGTCAATGGATGAATGTATCCCTAAATAATTATTTTTATAAATTTTTTATAGCTATTTTATTTACACCCTTACTATACTTAGCTCATTATTTGATAGAAAAATATCTCAAAAAAGAAATCAATTAATTTTTCCTTTTTATATTATCGAGAATAATACCTGCAGAAATCGCCACATTTAAAGATTCAGCCATTCCCCAACTTGGTATCTTTACCTGATCTGTTAATGCGAGTATTACTTGGCTGCGCAATCCTTCTGATTCGTTTCCAAAAACGATAAAGCCACCTGGAGGAAATTGATATTCGTGTACATTTTTGCCATTTAAAGTTGCTCCAAGTATGGGGATTCCATGAAATTGGCTAAAAAATGAATCTAAATCCAAATACAAAAATTTGATACGATTAAAAGATCCCATAGATGCTGAAATGACTTTGGGATTATAGAATTCTGTAGTATCTAAAGAACAAATTACTTGATTAATTCCATACCAATCACAAATCCTAACAATAGTACCTAAGTTTCCGGGATCTCGTATGCCATCTAGCACAAGTGTATATCCAGAAGTAAAAATAAAATCTTTAAGATCGAATTTTTTTGAATGTACTATGGCAAATCCATATTCATTTGTTGTTAAACTGGAATACTTAATTACATTAATTTTTGATTCATAATATACAAGCGTTTCTCCAATATTCAGATTAGAATGATCTTCCAAGCTGTTTAAAACGATGAATTCAATTTTAAAATTTGAATCTACTAATTCACGAATGCCCTTCTCCCCTTCTACTAAAAAAAGGTTATTATCTATTCGCCCTTTTTTTGAATGTAGGGAATTGATTAACTTTATTTGATTATTAGATAATGTCATTTGAAAATTGCTCAATTATTATTCTATTCAATTACAGCTCTCCTTGTAACATCCTGTTCTGGGTATAAAAATTATCGTATTCCATATACTACAATTAATGCAATTAGGTTACAAGGACAAAAAAAAATAAAATTAGACGAAATAAAATCAAATATAGCCGGTTTAAAAGAAACCAACCTAAATTATTTCTCAGTTAAATTGAGTTCTTATTTAAGAGATAAAAGAAAAACGAATGATTCAACTTTTTCTATTAAAAAAATCTTCAAATTTTTTAATAGAAAACCAGCCATTTTTAATCCATTAGTCATTGAAAACAACAGAGTAGCATTATTGAAATTTTACCGAAATAAAGGTTATTTAAAATCAAAAATTTCATATTCAATAGATACATTAACCATAGAAAATAAATTAGTCAACATAACTTATCAAGTTATGGAAGGCCCTGAAAGTGTTTTTACTAAAGAAGACTCAATTATAGCTAATAATGAGGTAATCGAAAAAGAAGTAAGAAGTTACCTGAACAAGTATAGCCTTTTACATAAATTTTCTAATCTAGACTTAGATTTGCTAAAAAATGAAAAAGAAAATCTATCCAATCATTTTAAAAATTTAGGGTACTTTAATTTTTCACCAGATTTTGTGGGAATAAAAATAAATGATCTCAAGGATACAAGCCTAAAAAATATAAGTTTAATTTATCAAATTCCAAATTCTAAAGCGCTCAATACTAATTTTGCCTATGATAGACTTTTCAGATTTGGGACCATTGATTTCAAGGAGTACAATGCTGTAAGTGAACTGTCGGAATCTACCACGAATAATAAATCAAAAATTACACCCCAATTAAATAAATTAATTTCTATTCATGAAGGGGATTTATTTTCGATTGATAAAACAACACATAGTCTGCAAAATATCTATGAAACAGATCAATTCAAATCTGTGTCTATACAGTATGACACTAATAATACACGCATTTTACCAAAAATAGAATTAACAAAAAATGATAAATATAATATTTCGTCTGAGCTAGGTGGAAGTGCATTTAGAGGAATTGCAGGTCCTTTCCTATATAATTCATTAAAAATAAGACGCGTATTTACTGAATTAGATTATTTAGATTTTTCAGCTAGATTAGGATTTGAAGCACAAGCAGGATTCATTAATACAGATTTAACTAGGAAGAATTTAGAGATCAATTTAGGAGCTACAGCTAATTTTCCATCCTTATTTTTACCAGAAAAATTCACAAAGAAACTAGGTTATTTTTATGGAGCTAAAACTCAATTAGGGATTGGTTATGATTACATAGACCGACCAGAATATATAAGAACCAATTTTAAAATACTTCAAAGGTATCTCTGGAAAAAAACGCCATATGAGTTTTTTCAATTATCCTTGTTTGATTTAAATATTATAAATACAAATTATCCAAATACAGAAACATCTAAATTATTCACTAATTATTTAGATGACTTAAGGACTAAAGGAAATAATCTATTTAGAAGCTTTAACCCAAGTTTCGTATCAAGCATAAACTTGCTTTATACTTATCGAACATTTTTTCCATCAAATAAATTAATTGAAGGGAAATCTTTTATTATTGGCTTAGAATCAGGTGGAAGTACTTTAAATCTTTTTGATGAAAAGAAATTAAAATTTGTTGAAGACTTATTGGGAAATAAAGAAACGATGCAGTTTTATCGTTTCTTAAGAATGAATGTTGACTATAGAAAATATATATTTTTAGGTCAAAAAAGAAGTTCTCAATTAGCGTATAAATTTTTAGGCGGAATTGCATATGCCTACGGAAAAGAAAACGATTATCAATTACCCTATGAAAAAAACTTCTTTATAGGTGGCCCTAGTTCACTAAGGGCGTGGAAACCTAGAAGGTTGGGACCTGGTTCCCGAAATACCGACACCAATTTAATTGAACAACCTGGTAGTGTTTTAATTGAATCGTCTCTTGAGTACAGATTTAAAATCTTAAAGTTCTTAGGAGATATAAATGGAGCATTTTTTGTTGACGCAGGTAATATATGGGGAATAAATTATCCAAATTCTCCTCAATCAAATTTCAAATTAGACACATTTTTACAACAAATTGCAGTAGGAACTGGGTTCGGAGTACGTTGGGATTTTAACTACTTTATTCTCAGGTTAGATATGGCTGCAAAAGTTGTTAATCCAGCTAAACCACAAAATGAAAAGTGGGTATTTAATCAAATTTCAGTAAACACATCGGATAATCCTATAGAATTCAATATTGGTATTGGATATCCATTTTAACCCAATTTTATTTTCTTGAAATTGATTTTAATGCTTTTTCAACGATAGCAATGGCGTTCAAACTATATTTGTCCATTAATTCAGCAGGTTTTCCCGATTCACCAAATGAATCGTTTACTCCAACAAATTCCTGAGGCAATGGCATGGATGTAGCTAAAAATTGTGCAATAGAGTCGCCTAATCCACCATTAATTTGATGCTCTTCGGCAGAAACCAAACATTTTGTTTTACTTACTGATTCTAAGATTGCAAGTGTATCCAAAGGCTTAATCGTATGAATATTAATTACTTCGGCATGAATACCTTTATCTTTTAAAATTTCTGCAGCTAAAATCGATTCCCAAACCAAATGACCTGTTGCAAAAATACTAACGTCAGATCCTTCAATTAATTTAATCGCTTTTCCTATAACAAATTCTTGATTATCAGGAGTAAAAACAGGAACAACTGGTCGTCCGAATCTCAAATATACTGGGCCATTGTAATTTGCTACCGCTATTGTAGCGGCTTTTGTTTGATTGTAATCACACGGATTTATAACTACCATACCCGGCAGCATTTTCATTAATCCAATATCTTCCAAAATCTGATGAGTGGCCCCATCTTCTCCTAATGTTAAGCCTGCATGAGAACAAGCTATTTTAACATTTTTACCTGAATAAGCAACCGATTGACGAATTTGATCATACACTCTACCTGTACCAAAATTAGCAAAAGTAGTTGCAAAAGGAATATAACCACCGATAGATAAACCTGCAGCAATGCCAATCATATTTGCCTCTGCAATTCCAGTTTGAAAGAATCGTTCAGGGCAATTTTTAATAAAAGGTTCTAATTTAAGAGAGCCAATCAAATCTGCACACAATGCCACAACTTTAGGATTAGTAAGACTTAAATGTTCCATACCTGCACCAAAGCCGGAACGAGTATCTTTTTTTGTTTCGTAAGTATATATCGACATAATAATCTTTTAATAATCTCCTAAAGTTTCAGATAATTGACTTAATGCTGCTTCTAATTGTTGATCATTAGGTGCTACCCCATGCCATTTATGTGAACCCATCATAAAATCAACCCCAGCTCCCATTTCAGTTTTCATTAATACCATAATAGGAACATCATTCCCTGATAATTTTTTAGCTTTTGCTAGACATAATTGTAAATCAGCCATATCATTACCATTTACATGCAAAACTTTCCAACCAAATGCCTCATATTTCAATTGTAAATCACGATTATTCATGATTTTTTCTGTAGGACCATCAATCTGCTGACCATTAACGTCAATGAAAGCAATTAAATTATCTACTTTATGATGTGGGGCATACATAGCAGCCTCCCACACTTGACCCTCATTTTGCTCTCCATCACCCATTAGACAGTATACCATTGAATGATCATGGTTTAGTTTTTTAGCCTGGGCAACTCCTATTGCAACACTCAATCCCTGACCCAAGGAACCTGAAGCTATTCTTATGCCTTCCAAATGCTCATGTGGAGTTGGATGACCTTGTAATCTTGAATTAATTTGACGAAATGTAGCCAGTTCATTAATTGAAAAATACCCCCTACGGGCTAGAACAGAATATAAAACAGGAGAAATATGACCATTTGAAAGAAAAAAAACATCCTCATTCATTCCAGACATATTAAAAACTACTTGATTTGTGGTTGAATCTAAACTAAGATTCATAGCATCAAAATACAATTCCACCAATAAGTCAGTACATCCTAGTGACCCGCCCGGATGACCTGACTGGCATCCATGAACCATTCTTAAAATATCTCTTCTTACTTGAGATGCAATATTTGTTAATTCTTGTGTTTGCATAATAAATTAGTGGATTTGAGATGTATGATTTTTAGTATCCACTTTTTCAATAATATTAAAAATCAAACCCTTTTCGTCAATCAAAAATGTGGTTCTCGCAATTCCCATGTATGACTTACCATACATAGACTTCTCAACCCATACCCCATAAGCGGTTAAAATATCATGATTAGGGTCAGAAAGAAGTGAAAAATTCAAATTATACTTCTTTTTAAATTTATCATGTGCTTTATTTGAATCAGCACTTACACCAATCACTGCAAACCCATTAGCTTGTAATTGAGCTAAATTTTCATTTAAATTACAAGCTTGAGCGGTGCAACCAGGGGTGTCATCTTTTGGATAAAAATAAAGTACAACCTTAGTTCCTTTGAAGGCAGCCAAATCAATCAAAATACCATCTGAATCTTCTACTCGAAATTCAGGAGCTAAATCTCCAATTTTAAGTTTCATACAATTATTAAATCAAAAAGTTTTTCATTTTCTAAATATCCAGCTAATAAATCTCCCTTCTTTACGGGTCCTACACCTGATGGTGTTCCAGTAAAAATAAAATCACCTGTTTTTAAAGTGAAATATTTAGAAATATCTTCAATCAATTCAAATACATTCCAAATCATTAAAGAAGACTTTCCAGATTGGACAACTAAGTCATTGTGATTTAATTGAAAATTAATATCATTTTCAAATATCGAGGGTTGAAAAGGCAACAATTTACCAATATAAGCAGATCCGTTGAAAGCCTTTGATTTTTCCCAAGGCAAACCTTTTTCCTTTAATTTAGATTGTAAATCTCTAGCCGTAAAATCAATTCCTAAACCGTAAGATTCAATGTATTTATGCGCAAATTTAGCATCAATATTCTTTCCAACCTTACCAATTTTGAATACTAACTCCAATTCATAATGAATATCATTCGAAAAAGAAGGATAATAAAATTTAGAATCTTCCAGTAATGCAGTGTCAGGTTTAATAAAAATAACAGGATCTGTGGGCTTCTCATTGGATAGCTCTTTAATATGATCTACATAATTTCTACCTACACAAATAATTTTCATACCCTATTGTAATATTTCTGAAACCAATTTGGCAGCGTCTTTAAGCAATACTGCAGAAAAAACTTTGAGTCCAGAATTATTAATTATTGCAGCCCCCTCTTCTGCATTTGTGCCTTGTAAACGAACAATAATAGGTACATTGATTTCTCCTATATTTTTATAAGCCTCTACAACACCATTAGCCACACGATCACAACGAACAATACCACCAAAAATGTTAATTAGAATTGCTTTTACATTAGGATCTTGAAGTATAATCCTAAATCCTGCTTCTACAGTCTTTGCATTAGCTCCACCCCCCACGTCTAAAAAGTTAGCGGGTTCACCTCCAGATAATTTAATTATATCCATAGTTGCCATAGCTAAACCAGCTCCATTAACCATACAACCCACATTGCCATCCAACTTGACGTAATTCAAATCATTTTCAGAAGCTTCTACTTCTAAAGGATCCTCTTCTGAAACATCACGTAAAATTGCCAAATCTTTATGACGATAAAGTGCATTATCGTCTAAATTAACCTTGGCATCCACTGCTAATATTTTATTATCTGATGTTTTCAAAACTGGGTTAATTTCAAACATAGATGAATCAGTATCTACATAAGCATTGTATAAACAATGAATAAATTTAACCATTTCTTTAAAAGCCTGACCGCTAAGTCCTAATAAAAAAGCGACTTTCCTGGCTTGAAAATCTTGAAGTCCAACCCTAGGATCAATCCATTCTTTTATGATTTTTTCTGGTGAGTGTTCAGCCACTTCTTCAATATCCATTCCTCCCTCTGTACTTGCCATGATCACATTACATGCGCGACCTCGATCTAAAAGAATCGATAAGTAATACTCCTTTGTTTCTGATTCACCTGGATAATAAACATCCTCACTAATCAACACCTTGTTGACTAATTTTCCTTCAGGCCCAGTTTGATGCGTAATTAATTGCATTCCCAAAATTTGGGAAACTCGTTCTTTTAACTCATCTAGATTTTTTGCTAATTTTACTCCTCCACCTTTTCCCCTTCCACCTGCATGAATTTGAGCCTTAACAACAAACCAACCAGTACCTGTTTGGGCTTTCAAAGTTTCAGCAGCTGTAATTACGTCGGACACATCATCAATAACAACACCTTCTTGAATCTTTACCCCGTAACCTTTTAATATTTCTTTTGCTTGGTATTCGTGAATATTCATTTAGTAAAATTTTTATTTCGTGAAATTACTATTTATTTGCCAAACTTTTAAATTGTATCTAATTCTATTCAATATTCTAAAAATAAGACAAAAAAATGTTGGAATTAAAAAATATTTCAAAATCCTACGGTCAACAATTGATTCTAAATGATATTTCATTTCTTGTGAAAGAAAAAGAACTGGTATCCATATTAGGTCCTTCTGGTTCAGGTAAAAGCACTTTATTACAAATTATCGGACTATTAAATCCTGCAGACTCAGGAAGCATTCTGTTAGATAACGAAGCATGCACAAGTTTAAAAGAAAAAGAATTAATTGAATTCAGAAATAAAAAACTTGGGTTTGTATTTCAATTCCACAATTTATTGGGGGAATTCACCAATGAAGAAAATATTAAAATGCCACTTTTTATAAGAGAAAAAAAAATTAATGATTTTCAATTAGATTTATTTGAAAAAATAGTAAATAAACTCTCCATCAATCATTTGATAAAAAAATATCCCAATCAATTATCAGGAGGTGAACAACAAAGAGTCGCTGTAGCAAGAGCGCTAATTAATCAACCAAGAATATTATTAGCCGACGAGCCTACTGGCAATTTAGACAATAAAAATGCTGTCAATCTATATGATTTGTTTCTTGAGTTAAAAGAAGATTGGAAACAATGCATCATTATGGTGACTCACAATGAAAATTTAACAAAACAATCTGATCAAATAATTTATTTAAATTCTGAAAAGCGAATTTAGTTTAATCTGCCAAAATGTCATAAATTTGCAGGTACATGGTCCTTAACTGATGCAAGAATTAAAAATATTATCTAGTGAAGAAAAGTTAAATTTAGATATTCCAAGAATTTCGAAGGAAGTCATAGGTGCCGAATTTCAAAAAAAAGTCTATTTAGAAAGTTATGGCTGCCAAATGAATTTTGCTGATTCAGAGGTAGTGACAGCTATTTTAATGGATTATGGTTATGGAACTACATCTAATATTAATGAGGCAGATGCTATTTTTTTAAATACTTGTGCGATCAGAGATAATGCTGAATTAAAAATCAGAAATAGACTAAAGGGATTCACCGATTTAAAAAGGAAAAATCCGGCATTAACCATTGGTATATTGGGTTGTATGGCGGAAAGGTTAAAGACGAAATTAATAGAGGAAGAAAAGATTGTTGATTTAGTTGCTGGCCCTGATTCGTATAGAGACATTCCAAACTTGTTATCAAAATTAGAATTTGAAGAAAAAGCCATTAATGTATTCTTATCTAAAGAAGAAACCTATGGAGATATTGAACCCGTAAGGCTTCATTCAAACGGAGTAACTGCATTTGTTAGCATCATGCGTGGTTGCGATAATATGTGTTCTTTTTGTGTCGTACCATTTACTCGTGGAAGAGAAAGATCAAGGGATACAGCCTCTATTTTATATGAATGTAATTCACTTTTTAATCAAGGGTATAGAGAAGTAACGTTATTGGGTCAGAACGTAGATTCTTACAAATATAAATCTGAAGAAAATGCTCCCGTGGTCAATTTCGCAAATCTTTTAGAGCAAGTAGCCTCAATCAATCCCTTACTGAGAGTTCGATTTTCAACATCGCATCCCAAAGATATTACTGACGAAGTATTGATGACCATATCAAAATACACAAATATTTGTAAAAACGTACATTTGCCGGCTCAAAGTGGAAGTAATAGAATCTTAAAGCTAATGAACCGTACTTATACCAGAGAATGGTATTTGGACCGTATTAATTCAATTCGGAGGATATTGGGACCTGATTGTGGAATATCACACGATATGATTGCAGGTTTTTGTTCAGAAAACGAAATAGATCATCAAGATACTTTAAGTCTAATGGACGAAGTGATATATGACTTTGGATATATGTTTACCTATTCTGAAAGGCCTGGAACGCCTGCGGAAAAAAAATATACTGATGACATAGATGAATCCGTCAAACAGAGAAGATTATCTGAAATTATATCCAAGCAGCGAATGCACTCGGGAATTAAAAATAATTTAATGGTTGGTAGCATCCAACATGTTTTAGTTGAAGGAGACTCAAAAAAATCAAGTTTACATCATGTTGGAAAGTGTGATTCTGGCAAAGTCGTCGTATTTAAAAAAGTTAATGAACAAAAGGGAGAATATGTTAATGTTAGGATTACACATTGTACGACAGGAACTTTAATTGGCGAAATAGTATCTTAATAATAAAATGGATAACAATCATATAGCCAGTATAAAAGCTCGTTTTGGAATAATTGGAAATTCCCAATTATTAATTCGCGCGATTTCTATTGCGGAACAAGTGGCTCCTACTGACATGACTGTTTTAATTACAGGAGAAAGTGGGTCTGGTAAAGAGTCATTTTCAAAAATTATACATTCATTGTCAAAAAGAAAACATGGGCAGTTTATAGCAGTCAATTGTGGTGCTATCCCAGAAGGAACAATTGATTCAGAGTTATTTGGCCATGAAAAAGGATCTTTTACTGGAGCCATTGAAGCTAGAAAAGGATATTTTGAGGTAACTGATGGGGGTACCATTTTTTTAGATGAAATTGCAGAAATGCCATTAGGCACCCAAGCAAGATTACTCCGTGTATTAGAAAATGGTGAATTTCTACGAGTAGGTTCTTCAAAAGTGCAAAGAACAAATACTCGCGTAGTGGCAGCCACTAATCTTAACCTTCAAAATGCGATTGAAAAAGGAAAATTTAGAGAAGATTTATTTTATCGATTAAGCACGGTTCCCATATATGTACCTCCGTTAAGAGAAAGAGGTGGTGATATTGAATTACTTTTCAGGAAATTCACAACCGATTTTTCGGAATCGCATCGTGTTAAACCAATTACATTAACAAATGAAGCCAAAAATTTACTTCAGAAACAACGCTTTCCTGGAAACATACGCCAATTAAAAAATTTAGCTGAACAAATTTCTGTACTAGAAATGGGGGATCGTATCGTTGATGAAGAAAGGCTGCATTATTATTTAGACTTTAATGAACCCAAATTAAATTCGACTGTGGTCAAGGGAGAATACTTTCAAAATTCTGATGGAATTAATGAAAGAGAAATATTATATAAAATTCTTTTTGACCTAAAAAAAGATGTAACTGAATTAAAAAAAATATTACTTAAACTAATTGAAAGTGGAAATACTAACGCTTATGACATCCTTTCCGAAAACATGTCCATTTTTGAAGATATTAAAGAAAATGCAGATGAAAATGTTAGGAATAAGGCTTTACCCACACATCAAAATGAACATTCGTCTCCCATCAATATAAGCTCTAATAATTTAATTTCTGAATCAGAGGAAGCCCAATATGAAGAAATAATCAACACATCTGACACAACACTATCATTAGAAAAACAAGAAAAAGAAATCATTATTAGGGCATTAATTAAAAATAAAAATAAGCGTAAATATGCAGCAAAAGATTTAGGCATATCTGAAAGAACTTTATATCGAAAAATAAAACAATATGACCTTGAAGATAATGTGTAATAAAATTTTCATCTGTCTAATGTGCTCTGTTTTCCTTAGCTCTTGCTACAGCTTTAAGGGTGCTAGTTTATCACAAGATTTAAAAACGATTCAAATTAACAATATTATAATGGAGACAGCTGGAGGTCCAACGAACTTAAGTTTAACCATAAATGAAAAAGTAAAAGAGTATTTTCAAAGAAACACTACATTAAAAATTATCAATCAAAACCCTGATTTATTGTTAGAAGGATCGATAACTGGATATGAAATGACTCCGCAAGCTCCTACATCAGATGATAAAGCGGGTTTAAATAGATTGACTTTAAAAATTCATTTTTCTATAGTTAATCGATTAGATGAAACTAAAAACTTCGATCAGGAATTCAGTTTTTATCAAGATTTTCCACAAAACCAAACGCTTACACAGGTCGAAAAAAATCTTATACCTAAATTAGTTGATCAAATTATTTTAGATTTATTCAATAAAATAGCAGGGGATTGGTGATGAATTTAGAAAAAGCTCAAAAATTATGGTTTTTACTTCATCGATTTGATCGAACAAATCAAGCTGAAATAGATATATTCAACGATGATAAAAAAAAGTATCCATTTTTTTACTTACTACATTGGAATGAAAAAAGCCATAAAATACAACAAAGAAAAATTTCATTACAATCAAATTCACGATTAAATTATTTTAACTCCATTTTTGATATTGAACCGTTTGAAAAAGTAGATCCATTTGATTTAAATAATAAACCTGAGAGCTCCTATAACATTCAAACGCAATTAATAGAAGATTTTTTATTAAAAATGCCAACAATATCTAAAATCAAAAAAAGCACGAATGAAAACGATTCAATAGAGGAATTAGACTTTTCGAAAGTTACCTATCAAGCTCCTACGACTGAATCTTATGCGATCATATTGGAAAAACAAGGTAAATATGATTTAGCAATTAAAGTGTATGAAAAATTAAGTTTGGCTAAACCTGAAAAAAGGCTTTACTTTGCAACTCGAATTTCAGAAATAGCTTTTAAAATAAATAATTAATTACATATGTTTACTTTATTAATTTCCCTTATCGTCATTTTTTCCGCATTGTTAATCATTCTCATTTTAGTTCAAAATCCAAAAGGAGGAGGTATTAATGGAGAATTCAATCCCACTGGAGCCACTCAAATGTTTGGAGTGCAAAAAACGGGGGATTTAGTTGAACAATTAACTTGGGGCTTTTCTATCACAATATTGGTGCTCGTATTATTAACCAATTTTACCATTTCTTCCAATTCACCGGATGCAGTACAATCGGTTAATGTAGAAAAGGCCGCTGGAAAAACTATTCCAACTGCACCAGCACCTAAACCAATTAGTAAATAATTACTGACATTTTTTCAGTTATTATTCAATGGCATACATGTTGATATGTAATGCTGCAATTCTTTAATTCAAAGAGTTTATTATTATTATGTTTAAAAACCTAAATTCATAAAACATGTCAAAGTTAACTATTAAGCCCTTAGCAGACAGGGTTATTGTTGAACCGGCTGCAGCTGAAGAAAAAACTGCATTTGGAATTATTATTCCAGATACCGCTAAAGAAAAGCCACAAAAAGGTATCGTGGTGGCAGTTGGCAATGGAAAAAAAGATGAACCTATTACTGTAAAAGTAGGTGATGATGTATTGTATGGCAAATACTCTGGAACTGAAATCACAATTGAGGGGAAAGATTATTTAATTATGCGGGAATCAGACATTTTCGCAATTTTGTAAATCGTATTATTTTAAAATCACAAATAAAGAATTAATCACATGGCTAAGGAATTATTTTTTGACAGCGAAGCTCGCGAAAAAATGAAAAGAGGGGTTGATACCCTTGCTAATGCTGTTAAAGTTACATTAGGGCCTAAAGGTCGTAACGTTATTATTGACAAAAAATTTGGTTCACCTCAGATCACCAAAGATGGTGTGACAGTAGCTAAAGAAATTGAACTTGAAGATGCTGTTGAGAACATGGGTGCTCAACTAGTTAAAGAAGTTGCTTCTAAAACTGCAGATCAGGCAGGTGATGGTACAACGACTGCAACCGTTTTAGCACAATCGATTTATACGATTGGATCAAAAAATGTGGCGGCAGGAGCTAATCCAATGGACCTTAAGAAAGGAATAGAGAAAGCGGTAGATGCTATTGTTAAAGATCTTAAGAAACAATCTCGTCCAATAACAACATCAAATGAAATTGCTCAAGTAGCGACCATATCTGCAAACAATGATTCGGAGATTGGTAAAATGATTTCATCGGCTATGGATAAAGTAGGTCGCGAAGGAGTAATAACAGTTGAAGAAGCAAGAGGTACTGAAACGGAAGTAAAGACTGTAGAAGGAATGCAATTTGACAGAGGTTATTTATCTGCTTATTTTGTAACCAACACGGACAAAATGGAAGTTGAGTTAGAGAAACCTTTTATCTTAATTTCTGAGAAAAAAGTTTCTTCTATGAAGGAATTATTACCTGTATTAGAAGTGGTTGCTCAAACAGGCCGTCCGCTTTTAATTATATCAGAAGATGTAGATGGAGAGGCATTAGCTACTTTGGTGGTAAATAAAATACGTGGCGCTTTGAAAGTAGCAGCAGTAAAGGCTCCTGGTTTCGGAGATCGTAGAAAAGCTATGTTAGAAGACATCGCTATTTTAACTGGCGGAACGGTGATAGCTGAGGAAAGAGGATTTAAACTTGAAAATGCAACAGTTGAATACTTAGGACAAGCGGATAAAATAATTATTGACAAAGACAATACGACTATTGTTAATGGTTCGGGTTCAAAAGACGATATCAACAACCGTGTAAATCAGATTAAATCTCAGATTGAAAATACCACATCAGATTATGATCGTGAGAAATTACAAGAACGCTTAGCTAAATTATCTGGAGGTGTGGCTATTTTGTATATTGGCGCTGCGACAGAGGTGGAAATGAAAGAGAAAAAAGACCGAGTTGACGATGCATTGCACGCAACTAGAGCTGCTGTAGAGGAAGGTATCATTGCTGGAGGTGGGGTTGCATTAATTCGTGCTATAGGTTCATTGGATAAACTA
>Ga0114958_10000579_pt1 | contig 31289 bp, 27 predicted proteins | sample C_130208_EF_Meta_FD_89577 | JGI IMG/M metagenome (GOLD analysis project Ga0114958, IMG submission 89577) | Freshwater microbial communities from Lake Croche, Canada to study carbon cycling - C_130208_EF_MetaG | ecosystem: Environmental > Aquatic > Freshwater > Lake | place: Lake Croche, Canada... | reverse complement strand
TCCCGTGGTGTTTGACCAGGCCAATGTGGGTGCGAACCTGCAAGACCATGTTGACCTGTTCGCCATCGCCGAGTGCAGCGGCCCGCACACCTATGACCGCTTCGCCAAACCGCATCTGTCGGCATGGGCCGCGCTGCAATATTTGCTGACGCGCAAGGGGCCGGTGGCCTCCAGCCTGTTTGAGACGGGGGGGTTTTGGTATGCCGACCCCAACGCCCGCTCGCCCGACATTCAACTGCATCTGGGCCTCGGGTCGGGAATCGAAGCGGGCGTGGCGGCTATGCCGCAGGGCGGGGTGACGCTGAACTCGGCCTATCTGCGGCCCAGATCGCGCGGCACGGTGCGGCTGGCAAGTGCCGACCCGCTGGCAGCCCCCTTGATCGACCCCAACTATTGGGCTGATCCTTACGACCGCGAGATGTCGATCCGTGGCCTGAAACTGGCGCGTGACATCATGCGCCAAGATGCGCTGAAACCCTTTGTGCTGGCCGAACGCCTGCCCGGCCCCGATGTGCAAACCGACGAGGATTATTTCAACTACGCCTGCGCCCATGCCAAGACCGACCATCACCCCGCAGGCACCTGCCGCATGGGGGTGGACCCCGCCGCCGTGGTCGACCCGCAACTGCGCTTTAACGGCATCGACGGGCTGCGGGTGGTGGATGCGTCGATCATGCCCAGCGTTGTGTCTTCCAACACCAATGCCGCCACGATCATGATCGCGGAAAAGGCAGCCGACATGATCAGGGGCCACGCATGATCCGCCACATCGTTTTGATCCGCTTTCAACCGAGTGTGACCGAGGCCGAGATATCCGCGATCTTCGCCGCCCTGCCCCGCTTGGCCGCTAAGATGCCGGGGATTCTTTCCTATGCGGCAGGCCGATCCGAAAGCCCCGAGCAGATCGAACGCGGCTTTCTGCACGGCTTCACCATCGACTTTACCGGATGGGATACGTTGCAAACCTATGCCGACGATCCCGACCACAAGACCTTTGGCGCGCAGTTGGTGGCCCATGCAGTCGGCGGGATCGACGGGCTTTTGGTCTTTGATCTGAAGGTGGCCTGACCCATGCTGCACCTGCCAACCTATGACGGCACCCTTGCGCCCTATGCCTTGCAAGGCACCCCCCTTGTGCCGCGCCCCCCGCGTGTGGCGCTGACCCGCACCGCCTTTGCCGCATCCCATGTCATCAGCGACCCGATGGCCGAGCGTAACCCATGGGACACCCGCCCCGCCGTCGACTGGGACGCCACCTTGGCCTTTCGCACCGGCCTGTGGGATCAAGGCCTTGGGCTGGCCGAGGCGATGGATACCGCCCAACGCGGCATGGGTGTCGACTGGGCCACCGCGAAAGAGCTGATCGAGCGCACGATGCGCGCCGCCAAGGTGCATCCCCTCTCCCCCCGCGTGGCTTGCGGGGCGGGGACCGATCACATCGCGCTGGCAGAGTTGCGCGATGCTTCGGCGATCCTGTCGGCCTACGAAACCCAAGCCGAGGTGATTGAAGCCGCCGGTGGCCAGTTGATCCTGATGGCCAGCCGCGCCTTTCCGGCGATCGGCGCAGATCAGGCCACCTACCACCACGTCTACCGCCGCCTGATCGACGGTGCCCGCGACCCTGTTGTGCTGCACTGGCTGGGCGATATGTTTGATCCGGCCTTGGCAGGCTATTGGGGCAGCCGCGATGTGGCCACGGCATCGGATTTTGTGCTGGGCTTGATTGCTCAAAACCCCGCGAAGGTGGACGGCATCAAGATTTCCCTGCTGGATCAAGCGCATGAGGAGGAATTTCGCGCCCGCCTGCCGGACGGCGTGCGCCTTTATACCGGCGATGACTTCAACTATGCTGATCTGATCGCTGGCGATGGCACCCATTATTCCCACGCCCTGCTTGGCATCTTTGCTGCCATCGCCCCCGCCGCCTCGCAAGCGCTTGAAGCTTTGGCCTTGGGCGATGTGCCCACCTATCACCGCCTGTTGGCCCCCACCGTGCCGCTGAGCCGCGAGATTTTCAAAGCCCCCACGCGGTTTTACAAAGCAGGCATCGCCTTTGTGTCGTGGCTGAACGGCACGCAGCGCCATTTCATCATGCCCGCCGGTCTGCACTCTAGCCGCGAGATCACCCATTACGCGCAGGTGTTTCGGCTGGCCGATCAGGCGGGGCTTTTGACCGCGCCCGATCTGGCCGAGCAGCGCATGACCACGCTTTTGGCGCTGCACGGCATGGCATGAGCAGACGGCCCACCATCGTCGATGTGGCGCGCGCGGCGGGGGTGTCGAAATCCACCGTCAGTCTGGTGTTTCAAAAAAGCCCTGCCGTCAAAGAAGAAACCCGTCTGGCGGTGCAGCAGGTGATGGCCGATCTTGGCTATGTCTACAACCGCAATGCCGCCAATCTGCGGTCAAACCGCGTGGGGCTGATTGGCGTGGTGATCAACGATCTGCGCAACCCGTTCTTTGCCGAATTCGCCACCTCGCTGCAAATGGCTCTGTCGCAGCGCGGCTATGCGACCGTGATCGCCAACACCGACGAAGACCCGATGCTGCAAGCGCAAGTGGTCGGGTCGATGATCGAACACGGCGTCAGCGCCATGGTGATCTCGCCCACCTATGGGGCCGAGGAGACGACCTTTGACCCCCTGCACCGCGCCGGGTTGCCCGTGATGCAGGTGCTGCGCAAGGTCGATCCCCGCGTGGGGCTTTTCCCCTTTACCGCGCCCGATTACCGGCGCGGCGGCGAAATTGCTGCGCAGCATTTGGTGGCGTGTGGTGCGCAGAACATCGCCTTTGTCGGTGGCCAAGAGGGCCGCGCTGTCACGCAAGAGCGCCTCTCAGGCTATCTGGCCGCCTTGCAGGCGCGTGGTCTGCCCCCATTGGCGCTGCACGGCCGCCCGACCCGCGCCTTTGGTCGCGCTACAGCCCTCGATCTGGCGCGCGATCATCCCAAGGTCGACGCCGCCATCTGCTTTAACGACCTTGTGGCGCTGGGCATGCTGGCAGGCTTTGCCGAACAGGGCCGTTCGGTCGGACGCGATTTCCGCCTGATCGGCTTTGACGATATCGAAGACTGCGCGCAGGTCTATCCGGCGCTGACGTCCGTGCATTGCGACATCGCAGGCTTTGGCGCAGGCGTGGCGCAGACCATTCTGGCGTGGCTGGAAGACGGCATCCTGCCCCCGCCTGAAGTTCACACCCCCGTGCGCCTGATTGTGCGCCCCTCAAGCCTAGGTGCATCATGACCCCAGACTCGTTGCTCCGCGCGCTGTTTGACAAAGCGGTCGAGGTGGCCGACCCTATGCGATCCCTTGCCGCCCATTTGCCGCCCAAGCCCGCAGGGCGCGTGGTGGTCGTGGGGGCAGGCAAAGCCTCGGCCCGCATGGCCGAAGCGGTAGAGGCGGTCTGGGGCCCTTGCGAGGGGCTGGTGATCACCCGCTACGGCTATGGCCGCCCCTGCCAAGGCATCAAGATTGTGGAAGCCGCCCACCCCGTGCCAGACGCCGCAGGCGCTGCGGCGACGGCTGAGATGCTGGCGCTTCTGGGCGGCTTGGGTGAAGGGGATTTCGTTTTGGCGCTGATCTCTGGCGGGGCATCGGCCCTGCTGGTCGCCCCGGTCGAGGGTGTCAGTCTGTCCGAAAAACAGGCGGTGAATGCGGCCCTGCTGGCTTGCGGTGCGCCCATTGCGCAGATGAACACGGTGCGCAAGCATCTCAGCCGTGTCAAAGGCGGCCAGTTGGCGGCGGCGGCCTATCCGGCGCGGGTGCTGGCGCTGATGATCTCGGACGTGCCGGGGGATGATATGGCCTTTATCGGCTCTGGTCCCACGGTGGGTGATGGGTCAACGCCGGATCAGGCTTTGGCGATCTTGGCGCAGTGGGGGGCCAAAGTGCCCGCTACGGCGTTGGATGCGCTAAGCCGGCCCTCAGGCGTGATCCCCCCCGCCGACCCGCGCCTGTCGCGCACCACCAACCGCATTTATGCCGCACCTGCGCAATCCCTGGCCGCTGCGCAAGCGCTGGCCAAGGCCGAGGGCCTTCGCGTCATCCTGCTGGGCGACGCGCTAGAGGGCGAAGCCCGCGATGTGGCCGCGACACTGGCCCAAACCGCGCTGCAAGCCCGCAGCGATGCCCCCGTCCTTCTCCTGTCAGGCGGAGAGTTGACCGTCACCAAGCGCGGCGATGGCATCGGCGGGCCAAATGCCGAGTTTTGCTTGGCCTTGGCACTGGCGCTGCAAGGCGCCCAAGGCATTCACGCCATCGCCTGCGACACCGACGGCGTGGATGGTGCGGCAGAGGTGGCAGGTGCCCTGATTGGCCCCGATACCTTGGCCAAGGTGCAGGCAGCGGGAGTAGACCCCGCGCTGGCCTTGGCCCGCAACGACGCCCATAGTTTCTTTGCAGCAATAGGCGATCAGGTGGTGACAGGCCCCACCCTGACCAACGTCAACGACTTTCGCGCCATTCTGGTTTTGCCCCAAGCCTAGGCCCCGCATCCGCCCTATCCGGCAGGCGCAAATCCGGTGAGCGTTTCGCTAATCTCGCCGCCCACCTCGGCCAAGAAAATCGCCTGCAAGCCTTGCGCCTTGGCAAACTCTGGTCCGGCCTGATCGCCCAGCACCATCAGAACGGTCGCCCAAGCGTCGGCCTGCATGCAGCTGTCATGCAGCACGCTGACTGACACCAGCTTGCCCACCGCAGGCCCGCCCATGCGCGGGTTCATCGTATGCGACACCCGCAGATCGCCCAGTGTGACAAAATGCCGATAGCTGCCCGAGGTGGCAATGGCGCGGTCGCTCAGTTCGATCATGCTGCGCCCTGCGCGGCGGGTGGGGTCGGGCTGTTCTAACGCCACGGCCCAAGGCTTCCCATCAGGGCGCAGACCGCGTGCGACCAACTCGCCGTCCAGCCCGCACAGGCACTGGGCCACGCCCGCCTTGCCCAACACCTCGGCCAGCACATCCACGGCGTAGCCCTTGGCAATGCCCGACAGGTCCAACGTCATCGCAGCGCCTTTTCGCGCACGGTTTGCGGCCATATCCAAGTCCAGCGCGTCACAACTGCGGATGGCTTTGCCCATCATGGCCCCGATCGCCACAGGGTCGGCCACGCCCTGTGCAGGCCCAAAGCCCCAAGTCTGAACCAAAGCGCCCACACCGATATCAAACACCCCGTCCGAGGCGCGGGCAATCTTGGCCGACATCTCTAGCACGCACATCAGATGGGCGGGCAGGTCAACCCACACGCCCAAGGGCGCGGCATTCAGGCGGTTCAGATCGCTGTCAGCGCGCCAGTGGCTGGTTTGCTGCTCCGCCGCCTCTACGGCTTGGGCGCATAGGGTCGTCAAGACAGCGGCCTGATCGTCGTCACACGATAGCCGCACCGTCCAGCGGCTGCCCATCGCGGGGCCAGAGAGGGTGCGCAGGGTCAATAGACATCCTCAAGATAACGCCCTTCAGCCCGCAGGGCGGCAACGGACATTCCAAGCGGGGCGAGGGCGGATTCGAATTCAACCGCCACCGCACGGGCCATGGCGATGGATCCGCAGACCAGCACCTGCCCGCCGCGTTTGATCTGTTCGGCCAAATGCGCAGCATCGCGGTGCAGGCGGTCTTGCACATAGGCGCGGTCTTGCACGCGGCTAAAGGCGGTGGTCAGGCGCGACAGGCGGCCTTGGGAGACGGCATCGGCCAAGACCTGTTCGTAGAGATAATCCGACGCCGGATCACGCGCGCCGAAATACAACTCTGCCCCGCGCCCTTGGCCCATGCTGCGCAGAAAGCCGACCATCGGCCCAAGCCCCGTGCCTGCGGCGATCATAATCACAGGCCCCTGCGATTGTGGGCGGAAGGCCGGGTTGGGGCGGATAAGGGCATCAATCTGCGCCCCAACTGCCAGATCGTGCAACCAGCCCGAGCATACCCCCCCCGGCATCTTGCGCACGGCAATCTCGATAAACCCATCGCGGCGGGAAGAGGCGAGCGAGTACAACCGCGGCACGTCGCTGCCCGGCGGCATCATGCCCAACAGATCACCCGCCGCATAGGTCGGACCCCGCGCGAACACCCCGCGCCACCCTGCGGGGTGGGGCACTTGAAAGCGCAGCACGGTGGTGGGGGCTTGAACCTGCTCGCCGTAATCGTGGCGGGCCACCAGTTCCAGCTTGGTGGTCTTGGGCCGCTGGATCTGCAAATCCGGCGTCAGGGTCAGGCCCAACAGCGCTCCCAGATCTTGCACCCAAGCGTTAAAATCTGCGGCAGATTGGCGGTCAACCCGTGCCATGGGCAAAAACCTTGGCCACCCCGCCGCATCCACCGCCGCTGACACCTGATCCGCATAGCCGCAGAAATTGGCAAACATCCGGTCGCCAAAGGCCAAAATGGCCACGGGCAGGCTGTTTTGGCTTTGCGCCAGCTTGTCCAGAAACCGCGCCGCACTGGCGGGGGCAACGCCATCGCCGTAGGTCGAGGTCATCAAGATCAACCCGCCCGCTTGGGGATACTGGCCCAGATCGTTCATGGCGCCGACATGCACCTTCAGGCCCTGCTGGTGCAGCGCATCTGACACGGCCGCAGCATAGCCCCACGTCGTGCCCCCTTCAGACCCCACCAAGATCACCAGATCCGCCACCGCCGCCCGCGCTGTATGGCGCAAGCGCGGCTTGGCCTGCCGGCGCGCCCACCAGATTGCCGTGCCCGTGGCCGACAGGACCGGCACCGCCAGCGCCGACAGGCCCAGCACCAGCCCGACCATCCACAGGCCTTGACCGGTGTGCAGCTTGTAGATCATCTCCCAGATCTGCCGCGCGGTGCCGTATTCGGTCCAGTTCAGCATCTGCCCGCTGACCTGATCAACATAGCCTTCGCCAGCGGCGGTCTGGATCAGGAAAGCATCCGTCGGATCACCCGCCGCCGGAAAGGTCAGATCGCGCAGATCGGCCAAGGGCACGGCCTGCAAAGCTGGTAACTGCCCCACCGCCAAAGCGCTGCCTGTGGCCACTTTATCCGGAAAGGCCGCCTGAACCTGTGTGCCGTCATTGATAAACTCAAAGGTCGCCAGCGACATATACCCGCCCGTCAGCGCCGAGACCACCAGCCCCACCACAGCCACCCGCGCCACCCGCGCGTGCCAGCCCCGCGCACCTGTGGCCCGCACCCTTTGCCCCATCCGCCGCCATCCGCCTAAGGCGGCTGCGAGCAAGACCAAACCGCTCAAGGCCATCACCAGCATCACACCGGCGGCGACGCCTACAATCCCGTGCCCCGCCTGATGCAGAAAGAACGACCGATGCAGTTCCTTGATCCAATCCAAAAAGCCACCTGCGCCCGCAGGGCCAGTGGCTTTGCCCGTCGCAGGATCAATCGTGACCGTCTGGAAGAACACCTTGGCTTTGACCGAGGCCGAGATCACCCCGTTCGGGCTGCGGTGCAGCCGCGTCAGGCCCGGATTTTCCGCCACAGCCAAGGCCGCCACATCCGCCACGCTTTGGGCGCTGACAGCGGGGGCCTGCACCCTGTCCAGCAGCGGGGCCAGCGACAGGATCGCTCCGGTGCAGGCCAGACCCAAAAGGATCAGGCCAAAGATCAAACCGGGCAGGGAATGCAGATGCCGCACCATGAAAAGGTCCTGACTATTGGTGTCTTACAGGCCGTATTGAAACTTGGCGATAAAGCCGGTCCCTGCGGTGGGTTGGCCCGCGCCTGCCGTGGTCAGGGGCACCTGAATCTCGTTGGGGCTTTCGCCGATGCCTTCGGCGGCAGCGTCGATGTGCAGCACATAGCCCGCGTCAATCATCGCGGCTGAGATGTCTGGCGTGATCGTCAGCGTGCGGCCCGCGCCGACACTTGCGCCGGTGACGCCATCTGCGCCTTGGCCGCCTGTGGCATCAAACCATGTGCGCAGGTGCCGCCAGTAGCGGGTGCTGCCCCCCGCCACCCAGACGGTGCTTTGATAAGCGCCGGATTTGTCGGTCAGATACATCGCCAGAAAGGCATTGGGGCCTTGGTACTGGGCAATGGTGACATCAATCGTCACAGGGTTGGCATCGGCGGCGATGGGGGCCAAAGCGGCCATCGACAGGGCAAGGGCGGTAGAGGTGCGGTACATGAAAGCTCCTATAATCTAAAGGGGGCAGGGGTCAGTTTTGACCCTTTTCGTCGGGATCGCCCGTTTCGTGGTCTCCGTCAGAACGCGCCATCAGGTGCAGCGTTTGCGGATCGAACACGGCTTCAACGGGCTTGCCGTCTTTATCAGTCGCCTTGACGTGATAGCAGCCGTCATCAGCGCGGATCTTGATCACCGTCAGCCCCAGCTTTGCCACCTCGGCCTTCAGGGTGGCCACGGGTTGCCAATTGTCCATCGGCGCGTGACATTCCACCTCGGCTAGGGCCAAGGTGGGGGCAAGGCAGGCAAGGGCTGCAAACAAAAGGGCAGGGCGCATGGCGAAATCCTTTCAAACCTGCGCCATGTGCACCTGCCAACCTGACGCAGACCTGAACGAACCGACCCTGTCGCGTTCAGCTTGGTGTCAGCTAAAGGCGGTCAATGGCAGATGACGGAGGACCCATGCGTATTCTGCTGATCGAAGATGACCCGGGTTTGGGCGGTGCCGTGCGCGACCAGATCGCCGCCGAAGGGCATATGCCCGATCTGGCCCCCACGCTGGCCTATGCCCGCGACCTGCTGGCCACGATGCCTTATGATCTGATCTTGCTTGACCTTGGCCTGCCCGATGGCCGCGGCATTGATTTTCTGCGCGCCTTACGCGCCAAAGGATCGGTGACGCCCGTGATGATCCTGACCGCCCACGACCGCATTACCGAACGCATCGAAGGGCTGAACGCGGGGGCCGACGATTACATGGTCAAGCCCTTTGACCTTGCCGAACTGTCCGCCCGCATCGCCGCCGTGGCGCGGCGCTATGCGGGCAACCCCAACCCGCTGATCACCTTGGGCGCGCTTGAAATCGACCTTGCCGCCCATGCCATCCACGGCCCGCAAGGCCAGATTGATCTATCGCAACGCGAGTGGATCATTTTTGAAGCATTGTTGCAGCGACCGGGGCAGATCGTGTCGAAAAGCCAGATCGAGGATCAAATCTACGCCTTTGATTCCGAAGTCGAAAGCAACACGATAGAGGTCTATGTCAGCCGCTTGCGCAAGAAATTGGGGAAAGACGTGGTGCAAACACTTCGGGGCCTTGGCTACAGGTTGGGCACGCCGTGAAGGTCCTGCACTCTTTGCGCGGGCAGATCGCGGTTGGCGTGTCGGTCATGCTGGTTGTTTTGTGGTTGCTGGCTGTTTTGGGCAGCGGTTTTGTGATCAAGGACGAGATCGACGAAAGCTTTGACGCCGCCTTGCAGGAAACCGGCGAGCGGATTTTGCCCTTGGCGGTGGTGGAACTGATCGGGTCTGACGATGCCACGGGCGCGAAGCGGATTTTGCCCATCGCCCAGCATGACGAAAAGATCACCTATGTCATCCGCGATGGGCAAGGGCAGGTCTTGATGTATTCGCATGACGCCGATCTGCGCGTGTTTGACACGGTCAAGGGCCAAGGCTTTGTGACCACGGCGGACCATAGGGTTTTCAGCCGCTCGGCTGTGTCGGGGCAATATACCATCCAAGTGGCCGAACCGCTCACCCACCGCCAGACGGCTCTGCGCGAAACGGTGCTGGCCATGCTGGTGCCTTTGGGCGTGCTGTTGCCCTTGACGCTGTTTGGTGTGGCGCTTTGGGTCAGCCGGGCGCTGCGGCCCTTGGCGCATTTGTCGGTGGCCTTGCGGGTGAAAGGGGCCGATGACCTAACACCCTTGAAACTACCCAATTTGCGCAGCGAATTGGTGCCCATCCAACACGCCGCCAACCGCCTGATGGCCCGCTTAAGCCGCACGCTAGAGGCAGAGCGCGCCTTTGCCGCCAATGCCGCCCATGAACTGCGCACACCGATTGCGGCCACCTTGGCGCAAACGCAGCGCTTGGTGGCCGAAAGCCCCCAAGGGCCGCTGCGGCAGCGCGCTGTGACAGTCGAGGCAGAGTTAAAACGCCTTGCCCGTCTGGCCGAAAAGCTGATGCAACTGGCCCGCGCTGAAGGTGGGGCGATGCTGGGCCAAGGGCCTGCCGATCTGGTGCCGATCTTGCAGATGGTGCTGGCCGATTTCGCCCGCAGCGCATCGGGGCGGATTGTGGCAGACCTGCCCAAAGTGCCGGTACCCTCTCGCCTTGATCCCGATGCTTTCGCAGTTCTGGCGCGCAATATGATCGAAAACGCGCTGGTGCATGGCACCGACAGGCCCGTCACGGTGACGCTGGATGCAGAGGGCACGTTCGCTGTGACCAACGACTGCGACACCATCCCGATCGAGGTTTTGTCTACCCTGACCATGCGCTTTGAACGTGCAGGCGCGCAGGGCAGCGGGTCTGGCCTAGGTCTGGCTATCGCGGCTGGCATTGCGCGGGGCTTGGGGACTGATTTGGTGCTGCGCTCTCCGGTCGCCGAAGGGCGGGGGTTTGCGGTGGCTTTGAAGCTGACCTAAGCTGCGGTTAGCTTTTCAGCCGAAACCGCTGGATCTTGCCCGTTTGCGTTTTGGGCAGGGCCGCCACAAAGACCACGCGGCGGGGGTATTTGTAAGGCGCGATCACCGCCTTCACATGGTCTTGCAACAGCTTGACCATCAGCGCATCGCCCTGATGCCCCTGACCCAAAACAACATGCGCCTCGACAATATGGCCGCGCTCTTCATCCGCAGCCCCCACCACGGCGCATTCCAGCACGGCGGGGTGCGACAGCAGGGCCGCTTCCACCTCTGGCCCCGCGATGTTGTAACCGGACGAGATGATCATATCATCCGACCGTGCGGCAAAGTGAAAGCGCCCGTTCTCATCCTGCCAAAAGCTGTCGCCTGTCAGGTTCCAGCCGCCCTTGACATAGGCGCGTTGGCGGTCGTCGGCCATGTAGCGGCAGCCGGTCGGGCCGCGCACGGCCAAGCGGCCCACGGTGCCGCGCGGTACCTCGGCCATGGTGTCGTCCACAACCTTGGCCTGATAGCCCGCCACGGGACGCCCCGTGCAACCGGGGCTGTGATCGTCAAAGCGGTTGGTGATGAAGATATGCAGCATCTCGGTCGCGCCAATCCCGTCCAGCATCGGCTTGCCCGTCCGCACGATCCATTCCTCATAAACCGGCGCGGGCAGGGTTTCCCCCGCACTCACCGCCGCGCGCAGGGATGACAAATCCGCCCCCTCCTCCATCGCTTTCAGCATGGCGCGGTAGGCGGTGGGGGCTGTGAAGCACACTGTGGCGCGGTGTTCTTGGATGAGCGAGATCAGGTTGGCAGGACTTGCCTGTTCCAGCAAAGCCGCCGCCGCCCCAAAGCGCAGCGGAAAGATCGCAAGGCCGCCAAGGCCGAAGGTGAAGGCCAAGGGCGGCGAGCCGACAAAGACATCGTCTGGGGTGACCTGCAGAACCTCTTTAGCGTAACCATCGGCGATGATCAGCAGGTCGCGGTGAAAGTGCATCGTGGCCTTAGGCTCGCCCGTGGTGCCGCTCGTAAAGCCCAGCAGCGCCACATCATCGCGCCCCGTCTTCACAGCGTCAAACCGCACAGGTTTTGACAAGGCGATGCGGTCAAGTTCTGCGTCATGGTTGGCGGTGCCGTCAAACCCCACCACTGTGCGCAAATGGGAGGATGCTTTAGCACAGGTGACAAGTTCCTCCATCAACCGCGTGTCGCACAGCGCGTGGCTGACCTGCGCCTTATCGACAATGGCTGCCAATTCACCCGCCCGCAGCATGGGCATGGTGTTGACCACCACCGCCCCGGCCTTGGTTGCGGCCAGCCAACAGGCGACCATCGCCGGATTGTTGGCCGAGCGGATCAGCACGCGGTTGCCCGGCTTTACGCCGTACAGATCAACCAAAGCATGGGCGATGCGGTTCGACCAATCGGCCAGTTCCTTATACGTCCGCTGCCGCCCGTTGCCGATCAGCGCCACACGGTCGCCAAAGCCACGTTCCACCATGCGGTCGCACAGTTCCACCCCAGCGTTCAGCCAGTCGGGATAATGAAAAACCGGCGCAATCTCGGGCCAATCCGCCGCAGGGGGCAGCCTGTCGCGGGTGAAGGTGTCGTGATGCCCTGTCGGTCCTAACATCGTTCAGCCCCTTTAATCTGGCACCACGGCGGTCGCTTCGATTTCAACCTTGGCGCGGTCTTCGACAAGGGCCACGACCTGCACCAAGGCCATGGCGGGATAATGCCGCCCGATCACCGCGCGGTAAGCGCGGCCAAGGTCTTTCAGGCTGGCGAGATACTCTCGCTTGTCGGTGACATACCATGTCAGCCGCACCAAATGTTCGGGCCGCGCCCCTGCACAGGCCAGCACCTCGACGATGGACCGCAGAACCTGAGCGGCTTGCCCTGCGAAATCGTCGGTCTCGAAGACCTGATCGGCATTCCATCCGATAATCCCGCCGGTCACCACCAACCGCCCCCGCGCTGCCATGCCATTGGAATAGCCCAAGGCGGGTTTCCAGTTTTTGGGGTGCAAAACCTCGTGTTCGGATGTCATTTCGCCTCCTTCGGCAGGATCGACCTTGCGATGACCACACGCTGCACATCGCTTGCGCCTTCGTAAATCCGCAAAGCGCGGATGTCGCGGTAAAGCTGTTCCACCACCGACCCATGGCGCACCCCGTCACCGCCATGCAGTTGCACGGCAGTGTCGATCACGCGCTGGGCGGCTTCGGTGGCGTAAAGCTTGGCCATGGCGGCTTCGCGGGTGATACGGGCAGCCCCTTGGTCTTTGGTCCAAGCGGCGCGGTAGACAAGCAGCGCTGCGGCATCCACTTCCAGCGCCATGTCGGCCAGATGACCCTGCACCATCTGCAACTCGGCCAAAGCCGCGCCCTGAATGCGCCGCGAGGTGACGCGGGTTAGGGATTCATCCAAAGCACGCCGCGCAAAGCCAAGGGCCGCCGCCCCCACGGTGGATCGAAACACATCCAGCACCGCCATGGCCAGCTTGAACCCCTCGCCCGCCCGCCCGATCAACGCGCTGTCGGGCAGTTCGACCCCGTCCAGCCGCAACCGCGCCAGCGGATGGGGCGCGATCACTTCCAGCCGTTCCACCACGCTCAATCCCGTTACATCGGCGGGCATCAAAAACGCCGAAAGCCCCCGCGCGCCGGGAGCTTCGCCCGTGCGGGCGAAGATGACGTAGATATCCGCGATCCCGCCATTGGAAATCCACGTCTTCTCGCCGCTCAGCCGCCACCCGCCCTGCACCCGCTCGGCCACGGTAGAGGTCGCGGCCACATCCGACCCCGACAAAGGCTCTGTCAGGGCAAAGGCCGCAATCGCCTTGCCCGCCCGCGTCTTATCCAGCCAAACCCGCTGCTCGGGCGAGCCGAACAGTGACACCGCCCCCATGCCCAACCCCTGCATCGCAAAAGCGAAATCCGCCAAGCCATCATGGCGCGCCAAAGTCTCGCGGATCAGGCACAGGCTGCGCACATCCAAAACCCCGCCGGAATGTTGCAACCACCCGCCTTCGCCCAAGGCCGCCACCAAGCCGCGACAGGCGGCATCGACATCGGAGTGATCCACCGGAAGGTGGGCAACACACCACGCCTCTAGCGCCGCCGCCAGATCCCGATGGCGGGGTTCAAAGAACGGCCAATCGAGGAAGGTTTGATCAGGCATCACTATCCCCTTCATCTTGGCACAAATACTCTGCGGGGGTGCGGGGGTGCAAAACCCCCGCTTTGGGGCGGCGGGTCATGGGTCAGTTCCCCTCGAACACAGGCCGCTCTTTGGCCACAAAGGCGCGGTAGGCGCGTTCGAAGTCGGCGGTTTGCATGCAGATCGCTTGCGCCTGCGCCTCGGCCTCGATGGCTTGGTCTAGGGTCATGTTCCATTCGTGGTTCAGTTGCGTCTTGGTGATCGAATGCGCAAAGGTCGGCCCCTGTGCCAAGCGTTCGGCCAAGGCGCGGGCTTGGGGTTCCAGATCGTCGGCATCGTGCAAGGCGTTCCAAAAGCCCCAGCGTTCGCCTTCGTCGGCACTCATCGTGCGGCCTGTGTAGAGCAGCTCTGCGGCACGGCCCTGACCAACCAGGCGCGGCAGAATGGCGCAAGCGCCCATGTCGCAGCCAGCAAGGCCGACACGGGTGAACAGAAAGGCGCATTTGGCTTGCGGTGTGGCAAGGCGCAGATCAGCGGCCATGGCGATGATCGCCCCCGCCCCCACGGCCACCCCGTCCACCGCCGCAATGATGGGCTTGCCGCAGCCCAGCATCGCCTTGACCAGATCGCCGGTCATGCGGGTAAAGGCCAAAAGCTCTTTCATCGGCAGGCCGATCAGGGGGCCGATAATGTCATGCACATCGCCGCCCGAGCAGAAGTTGCCGCCATTGGGCGCAAAGATCACCACGTCGACATCGTCGGCATAGACCAGATCGCGAAACAGGTCGCGCAGCTCGCGGTAGCTGTCGAAGGTCAGGGGGTTCTTGCGCTCTGGCCGGTTCAGGCGCAGGGTGGCGATGCGGTTGGACACTTCCCACAGAAAATGCTGCGGCTTGCGGTCGGCGAGGTTCATTTCGATCCCATCCTTTTGAGAATATCGGTCAATATATCCAGATCGGCTTCCGACAGGTTGGCAAAAAGTCGGCCCACCTCGGCCTCGTGCTGGGTGGCCAGCCCCTCGAATTGGCGCAAGCCTTCGGGGGTAAGGGCGACAAACACCGTGCGCCGATCGGTTTCTGACGGGGTGCGCCGCACCAGACCGTCGTTTTCCAAACGGTCCACCACGGTCGTGGCATTGCCGTTTGACACCAGCAGCATGCGCGACAGTTCTGACATCGTCACGCCTTCGCGCCGCCGATATAGCGCCGCCATCACATCAAAGCGCGGCAGGGTCGTGTCGTGCTGCACCCGCAGAAATTCGCGCAGGTGCGCTTCGGCGGCGCGGGTGACGCCCAGCAGGCGGATCCACATTTTAAGGCGGCGTTTGGACAAAGGGTCGCTCACACCTCGCCCCCTGCGATCACGATGCTTTGCCCGTTCACCCCTTGCGAGCCCGGCCCGCACAGATACAGCGCCGCCGCCGTGACTTCCGAAGGCGAAAACAACCGCCCCTGTGGGTTCAACCCCTCAAGGGCTGCCTTGGCCTGAGCGGGCGAGCGGCCTGTTTTTTCGCTGATAATGCGGATGGAGTGGTCGGTCATCTCGGTATCCAGAAAGCCCGGGCAAATCGCATTCACCGTCACCGGCCCTTTCGCCACTTCCAGCGCCAAAGAGCGTACCAGCCCCATCACCCCATGCTTGGCTGCCGCATAGGGGGCGACCTTGGCGTAGCCTTTCACCCCTGCGGTAGAGCACACAGCCACCAACCGCCCCCAGCCCGTCATCTGCCGCAAGCCTTCGCGAAAGGTCAGGAAGACGCCTGTCAGATTGACGGAAAGCATGACGTTCCACTGGTCAAGGCTGGTCTTGTGAAAGGGGGCCGAATCCGCTTGGCCTGCATTGGCAATCACAATGTCCAACGGCCCCGCTTGCGCGAACAAACGTTCCACAGAGCCTTCGTCCGTCACATCGCAGCCCAAGGCGCTTATCGCAGAATGCTGCGCAGCAATTTTGGCCAAAGCGTCCAGGCGGCGGCCACAAATCACCACCTCGGCCCCCGCCTTGGCAAAGCCAAGCGCAAGGTCAGCCCCCGCGCCCGACCCGCCGCCGGTGACCAGAACCCGCTTGCCGTTCATACCCGCGCCACCTCGACCGATTTGAACAACAGGCGCATAGCTTGATCGCGGCCCGCAAGGTAAGGCAAGGGCCAAGGTGTGGGATCGCCCGCTTTGATCGCCTGATGCAGGGTCCAATAGGGGTCGGCCAGATGCGGGCGGGCAAGGCAGACAAGGTCGGCGCGCCCGGCCAGCAAGATCTGGTTGACCTGATCGGCCTCGGTGATGTTGCCCACAGCCATGGTGGCCAAGCCCGCCTCGTTGCGGATGCGGTCGCTGAAGGGGGTTTGGAACATGCGGCCATAGATGGGCTTTGCGTCAGGGCTGGTTTGGCCTGCTGACACGTCGATGATATCGGCCCCTGCCGCCGCAAACATCGCGGCAATCTCGACCGCCTCGGCCCCTGTCACGCCAGCCTCACCGACCCAATCGCTGGCCGAGATACGCACCGCCATAGGCTTTTGCCCCGGCCATTCGGCGCGCATGGCGGCAAAAACCTCCAGCGGATAGCGCATGCGATTTTCCAGCGAGCCGCCATACTCATCGGTGCGGTGGTTCGACGTGGGGCTGATAAAGGACGAGATCAGATAGCCATGCGCCGCATGCAGTTCGATCATGTCAAAGCCGCAGGTCTTGGCCATTTCGGTGGCTTTGACGAATTGCAACAGCACCTTATCCATATCGGCGCGGTCCATTTCCTTTGGGGTCGCGTTTTGCGGTGTCCACGGAAGGGCCGAAGCACTCATCACCGGCCAGTTGCCATGCGGCAGAGGCGCGTCCCCTTCCAGCCAGCCGACCTGCGTTGACCCTTTGCGCCCGGAATGGCCGATCTGGCAGCAGATTTTGGCCTGCGTTTCGGTGTGGATGAAATCGACAATGCGCTTCCATCCGGCCTCGTGCTTGGGGGTGTACAGGCCGGGGCAGCCGGGGGTGATGCGGCCATGGGCAGAGACGCAGGTCATCTCGGTATAAACCAGCCCCGCCCCGCCCTTGGCGCGTTCGGCGTAGTGGATGAAATGCCAATCACCCGGAACCCCGTCGACCGCCTTATACTGCGCCATGGGCGACACCACGATGCGGTTGACCAGCGCCATGTCGCGCAGGCGGAAGGGGGCGAACATCGGCAGGCGACCGGGTTCGCCGCCGGCCTGCTCTTGAAACCAATCTTCGGCCTGACGCAGCCATTTTGGGTCACGCGCGCGCAAGTTTTCATGGCTGATGCGCTGGCTGCGCGTCAGCAAGGAATAGGCAAATTGCAAGGGGGGCAGGTCAAGGTAACGTTCCACCTCTTCGAACCATTCCAGCGAGTTGCGGGCGGCGGATTGCAGGCGCAACACCTCGACCCGCCGCTCGTCTTGGTAGCGTTCAAAGGCACCCTGCAGCGTGGGTTCGGAATGCAGATATTCCGCCAAGGCAATCGCACTGTCAAAAGCCAACCGCGACCCCGACCCGATCGAGAAATGCCCCGTCGCCGCCGCATCCCCCATCAGCACGATGTTTTCATGATACCACCGCGCGCAGATCACACGGGGAAACTGCATCCACACCGCCGACCCGCGCAGATGGGCGGCGTTCGACATCAGCGCATGGCCGCCCAGGTGCTTGGCAAAGATCCGCTCGCAGGTGGCAATCGTTTCCTCTTTTGACATATCGGCAAAGCCCAACCTGTCCCATGTGTCAGGCAGGCATTCGACGATGAAGGTCGCGGTGTCTTTGTCGAACTGGTAGACATGGGCCCAGACCCAGCCATGTTCGGTTTTCTCGAAGATAAAGGTAAAGGCATCGTCGAACTTGGCATGGGTGCCCAGCCAGACGAACTTGCATTTGCGCGTGTCGATATCGGGCTGAAACACCTGCGCATAATCGCGCCGCACGACAGAGTTTATACCGTCGGTCGCAACGACCAGATCATACTCGCGGCGATACTCTTCGGCGGATTTGAACTCTGTCTCGAACTGCAAATCCACGCCCAATTCGCGCGCCCGCGCTTGCAGCAAGATCAACATCGCCTTGCGCCCGATGCCCGCAAAACCATGCCCGCCTGAAACGGTGCGCGTGCCGTTGTGCACCACGGCGATATCGTCCCAATAGGCAAAGTTGGCACGAATCGCGGCGGTCGAGACGGGGTCGTTCTTTTCCATCCGGCTGAGCGCATCATCCGACAGCACCACGCCCCAGCCAAAGGTATCATTGGCGCGGTTGCGCTCCAGCACCGTGATTTCATGGGCCGGATCGCGCAGCTTCATCGAGATGGCGAAATACAGACCCGCAGGGCCACCGCCCAAGCATAGAACCTTCATGGCCATTCCCCTTTGTCGTGTTGGGTTAAAGATGCACCTGCGCCAAACAATTTCAAGTTTAAAGTTTTCTGTCTTGAAGTTTTCCGCCGACCGGCGAAGATAGCGATATGGAGCTGATTGTTGACACCCTTACAGGCTACACCCGCTTGACCCTGAACCGGCAAGCGGTGCGCAATGCGCTGAACACCGCCCTTCTGGCGCAGATCGCCGATGGTCTGGCGCAGCTTGCCACCGACCCCGCCTGCCGTGCCGTGGTGATAACAGGCGCCAACGGCAACTTCGCCGCCGGTGCCGACATTGCCGAGATTGAAACCAAAACCGCAGCCCAAGCCGCCAATGATCTGCGCAAGGCCCATTGGGCCACCATCCGCGCCTTTCCCAAACCCTTGATCGCCGCTGTCGAAGGCTTTGCTTTGGGCGGCGGGTTTGAACTGGCCCTGATGGCCGACATGATGGTTCTGGGCCCCACGGCCAAACTGGGCCTGCCCGAAACCAACCTTGGCCTGATCCCCGGCGCAGGCGGTGGGCAGCGGTTGCTGGCACTGGCAGGCCGCGCCCGCGCCTCTCGCATGATCCTGACCGGAGAGGTGATTGACGCCGAAACCGCCCTGTCTTGGGGCATCGCCGCCTATGCCTCTGCCACCCCCTTGGCCGAGGCTGACGCCATCGCCGCCCGCCTTGCCAACCGCGCCCCCCTCGCGCTGATGGCCGCCAAACGCGCGCTGATCGCAAGCGAAGCGGCTTTGGCGTTTGCAGCCGAACGCGCAGAGTTCGAAGCCTTGCTTGACAGCCAAGACAAAGCCGAAGGCATCCGCGCCTTTCACGAAAAGCGCAAACCAGCGTTCAAGGGGGAATGATGATCATCGGGGTGGTCGGCTTGGGCACCATGGGCCTTGGCATCGCACAGGTCTTCGCCGCCGCAGGCTACACGGTTCTGGCCACCGATGCGGTTGAACCCGCCCGCGCCAGCGCCGCATCCCGCCTGCGCGCCAGTCTGGAACCGCGCGTGGCCAAGGGTGCGCTTGCCCAAGAGGCCCTGGACGCGATCTTGTCGAACCTGCACATCGTCCCAACCCTGCAAGACCTCTCCCCCGCCGCCCTGATCCTCGAAGCCATTGTCGAAACCCTGCCCGCCAAGCAAACGCTTTTCGCCACGCTAGCCGCCTGCATTTCTTCCCAAACCATCCTTGCCACCAACACCTCGTCTCTGTCGGTCGCGGCCATCGCCCAAGGGCTGCCGCATCCCGAACGGGTGCTTGGCCTGCACTTCTTCAACCCCGCGCCTGCAATGAAACTGGTCGAACTGGTTGCCCATGCAGGCACCGCCGCCCAAGCGCTAACGCTGGCGCGTCAGGTGACCGAATCAGCCGGCAAAACCGTCATCACCTGCCCTGACAGCCCGGGCTTCATCGTCAACCGCTGCGCGCGCCCCTTTTACGGCGAGGCGCTGGCCTTATTGGAAGAAGGCCGCACCGCCAGCGACATCGACGCCGCCATGCTGGCCGCAGGCTATAAAATCGGCCCCCTATCCCTGATCGACCTGATCGGGGCAGATATCAACCTCGCCGCCACCCAAAGCCTGCAAGCCGCCCTAAACCACCCGCGCTACCATGTCTTCGACGCGCTCAAAGGCCAAGTCGCCGCAGGCCACCTTGGGCGCAAATCCGGCCAAGGTTTCCTTTTCCCCGCCCCCCCCGGCCCGCCGCCCCCCGATGCCGAAGCCATCGCCCTGCGCATCGAAGCCACCCTCGCCAACGAGGCCGCCTGGCTTTTAGCCCAAGGCGGTGTGACAGCCCAAGGCATCGACCAAGCCCTCAAACTCGGCTTGAATTTCCCGCGCGGCCCCTTTGAAATCACAGCCCAACACTCAGCCGCCACAATCGCAGCCAGCCTATCCGCGCTTGAATCCAACGCCCCCGCACATCTTAAAACCCGCTACCTGCCCCCAAGCTAAAACCTTTCCCCTTTCATATGTGCCCAAATATCCCGGGGTGCGGGGCAGCGCCCCGCTTTTTCAGGCAAAACTGCGGATCGTGGCCAAGGCCCCGGCCAAAGCCTTGCCCTCTTCATCCTTCAACGCCGCTTCGCGCAAACGGCGCACCCAATCGGCGGCATCGTCGCGCTTGGCGACCAAGGCCGCCCCCTGCAGCACAAGGTCAAACTTCGACAGACCCCGCGCATGGGTGTCAGAATAGCCCTTCACCAAGCGGCGGCATTTGATCACCTCGACCGCCAGATCGTAGCGCGGCAGATAGGCCAGCGCGGTGGCAAGCCAGCTCTCCATTTGCGCCACCTCTTGCGCATGCCGCAGGGTGCGCAGCCGCCAGAACTTCATGCCGCCCAACAGGTACAGCGTGACATAGGCCGCCAAGCCATCGGTGCGCAGATGCCGGCCTTTGGAAAACCACCGCTCCAACCGCGCCATCCAACGGGCACTCCCCAGCACCCGCTGCCCCCAGCGCACCGGCAGCATCCCCGCGATCTCTTCGGCGCGCGGATGCATGAATTCGGTCAGGTGCAGCAAGTTGCCATCTTTCACCCGCATCTCCTTGGCGATGCGCGCAAACCTTGGCCCGCGCGTCTTCAAATCCGCCACGCGGATCACATCGTCATAGCACATCGCATTGGCAATATACTTGGCCGCCGCCACCGACAGCGCAAACCCCTGCGGGGCGGTATCGTGCGCCAGCACACCCTCAACCCGCGCCAGATAGGCGGCCCCATAGGGCAGGTCCTGAAAATCCACCACCTTTTGCAACCCAGCCTGCGCCATCTCTGCCACCGGCCAAGGCATCCGCTGCACCCGAGCGGTCAGGCTCGCCCACTGTGCCAGCAGCCGCGCAGGCCCTTTGACACTGGGTGCAGCGGGTGCCTTGGCCACCGTCACCTCAGGCACCCCACCCTCGCCCCGCGCCGCCGCATAGGCCGCGCCAAAGGCCCGAAGCGAGCCTTCGATCCCCTTGCCACCCTTGGCAATCGCCGCCTCAAACCCCGCCCGTGGAAAGGGCAACACCCCAGACCCTGCCAAGGCCCCAAACAGCGCGGCCGAGATCACCGACCCGTTCTGCACCGCCAGCGTTTCAAAATCCGCCGCAATAAACCGTTTGGCCATCAACCCCGCTGCGGCCATCACCTCATCGGAATTGGCAATCCCGTTGCCCGGTTCCATCTTTTCCGACACCGCCAAAGCGCGGTGGGTCGAGGCGATCAGCGTCGTGCGTTCAGGGGTGACAAAGCCGCGCATGATGGCGCGGCCCGCCTCCATCATCTCGGCGGCGATCATGATATCGACATCCCCCGCCGCAGGCATCAGCGAAAAGATCGGCACCCCGCCCGAGGCTGGGGCCATCTCAATATAATAAACCGTCGCCCCCGTGCGCTGCGACACCCCCGCGACCGAGGTCGCCTGTGCCGCATAGCCATGCGCGCGGGCGACATCCTCGATCCATCCCGTCAGAACACCGCCCCCCTGCCCCCCCACAGCCAGCACGGCCAGCTTGATGATCTGCGACAGGTTCGGGTCCATCGGCGCGGGCTGCAAGGTCATGCTGCACCTGCAAAAACCAAGCGCCGCGCGGCGCGGCGCGCTTGCAGCCAGCCGATCACACGGGCGCGAACCCCCGCCCAACGCCGCTCGAACGCGCGGGGGTTATGCACCACATCCGCACGGTAAAAGCTGGGGCACAGCACGGCGGCATCCGCCACCTCGCCACAATTGCCGCAGCCGACACAGCTTTGGTCAATCGACGCCACGGGGTCATCGCGCAGCGGATCGTCCAGCGTCTTCAGCCCAAGGGACGGGCAGCCCGACAGCCGGATACACGCGTGATCGCCCGTGCAAATGTCTTCATCCACGCCAAAACGCGGCGCTTCCACGCGCCGCCCTTCCTTGATCGCCGCCGCCGCCAGCGGCTTTTCACGGCGCTGTTTGTTCAGCATACATTCCGACGAGGCGATGATGACCTTGGGCCCCGCCTCTTTGGTCGTCAGCGCCTCGACCAGCACATCGCGCATATGGCCAACATCATAGGTGCGGTTCACCTGCCGCACCCAATCTATCCCCACGCCCTTCAGCGCCTTTGATATCGGATGCTGGGTTTTCTTGGTGGCATTGGTCGCACGCGATGACAAAACATCCTGCCCGCCGGTTGCCGCCGAATAGTAGTTGTCAACGATCACCGCCACCGAGTCAGATTTGTTAAACGCCATATTCCCGAAAGACGAGCTTAACCCGTTATGCCAAAACCCCCCGTCCCCGATGATCGAAATCGCCCGCCGCTCGCCGCCGCCGTCAAAAGCAGCGTTTGCAGCAGGGCCCAGACCATACCCCATCGTCGCCCCGCCAATTTCAAACGGCGGCAGGCTGCCGAACAGATGGCAGCCGATATCGGCAGTGATCTGCAACTTGCCCGTCTGCTTCTGCGCCAGCTTCATCGCTGCAAAGATCGGGCGTTCGGGGCAACCAGTGCAAAACCCCGGCGGGCGGATCGGCACGGTTTTCGATAGATCGGGCACCTTGGGGCGGTCTTGGTTGGGGGCCCGCACAAGCGACGGCAGCAGGTCGGGCGAGGATTTTCGCAGAAAATCCGTGACCCCGTCCAGCATCACTTGGCCGGTATATTCGCCCGCCATCGGCAAAATGTTTTTGCCGTGCAGCTTCACCTGCGACCCTGCGCGGTAGAGGTAGGTCGTCAATTGTTGTTCGATGAACTCTGGCTGCCCTTCTTCGATCACCAGAATCTGTTCCTTGCCCGCGCAGAACTCCAAGAACTCCGATGACACCAGCGGATAGGTCACGTTCAACACATACAGCGGCACCTGCGAGGCCCCGTAGATATCCGCCAACCCCAGCCGTTGCAGCGCGCGGATGACGCCGTTGTACATGCCCCCTTGCAGCACCAGCCCCACAGTCGCAGCTTTCGGGCCGAAGACCTCGTTTAGGCCATGCTCGACAATGAACCGCTCCGCCGCTGGCCAGCGGTTTTTGATCTTGTCCTGCTCGTGGATATACGACATCGGCGGCAGCACCACGCGGGCGAAATCCGACTGGGGCGCGCTTAACGCCTCGCGCACCGACAAGGGTGGGCGGCGGTTGTCTTTGGTGGCAAAACTGCCCGTCACATGGCACGACCGAATCCGCACCATCAACATCACCGGCGAATTTGACGCCTCTGACAGGGCAAAGCCATCCGCCACGGCTTTGGTGATCGACGCCAGATTGGGCCGCGGGTCCAGCAGCCAAAACTGCGACTTCATCGCAAAGGCATGGCTGCGCTCTTGCATGATCGAAGAGCCTTCGCCGTAATCTTCCCCCACGATAATCAGCGCCCCGCCATTCACCCCCGACGAGGCCAGATTCGCCAAAGCGTCCGAGGCGACATTGACCCCCACCGATCCCTTGAACGTCACCGCCCCGCGAATGGGATAATGCACTGACGCCGCCAGCATCGCCGCCGCCGCCGCCTCGTTGGCGTTGGCTTCAAAGCGCACGCCCAGTTCACCCAAAAGCTCTTCGGCATCGGCCAGAACGTCCATCAAATGGCTGATCGGCGCGCCCTGATAACCACCCACATAGCCCACGCCGTTTTCCAGCAGGGCCTTGGTGATGGCCAAAATCCCCTCGCCGGTAAAGGTATCGCCTTCGCCCAAGCGCAGATGTTCGACCTCGGCTTTGAAAGAGCGTTCTGCCATGTCACACCTCTGCTTTGCCGATATTGGCGTGGATTTTCTGCAAGGTCGCCACAAAGGCGCGCTGTTCGTCAGGCGTGATGCCTGCGAAAAGATCGGCATAGGTGCCCGCCATATGCGGCCAAAGCGCGTCAAAGGCGGTGCGACCGGCCTGAGTGATAAACACCCGCACCAGTCGGCTATCGGCCCCGTCTGCGGCGCGGCGGACCATGCCGTCTGCTTCCAGCGCATCTATGGCGCGTGACAGGGTGGATTGTTCGACAATGGCATGCACCGCCAGTTGCCCGATCACCTGCCCATCCATCACCGACAGCACCGCAAGCGCGCGCATTTTGGGCGTGGTCAGGCCCAGTTTGGCCATCTCTGCCCGAATGGCCGCGTTATAGCGCCCCATGATGCGGTTCATCAGGTAGGGCGGGTAATTGGCCAGACCAATTTCCCCCAAACGCGGCGCAGAGTCTTTCATGCGCCCAACCTCTTGGCCGCCAAAAAGCCCGATCCGCCGCCCAAGCCCGGTCCGGGATGGGTTGACGCGCCGATATGCTGCAAGCCGCGCACCATCTGCCCGCCCGCCCCATGGGCATAGGGCCGCCAGATGAAGAACTGGTCAAGACTGCACTGCCCACCGTAGGGGTCGCCGCCGACCAGGTTAATGTTCATACCTTCCAGATCGGTAGGCGAATAGGCTGTGCGCGCCAGTTTGATCTTGGCGAAATCTTTGATGTGGCGGGATAGGATCGCCTCGATCCGGTCGGCAAAAGCCTCTTTTGCTGCATCCCAATGCCGTGCCGCAATTTCACCCGCAGCATCGCCTTTGATCACACGCGGCGCATCGGGAATTTGCAGCCAAAGAATGGCTTTGTCCTCTGGGCAGCGCGACGGGTCCAACCTATGGGGTTGGCCCACGCAGATCGTGGGGGTGGCGGGCAACATCCCGCGCTCTGCCTCGTTTGCGGATTTCGATACGGCGTCGATCCCGTCTGACAGGTGGATCAGCGCGACATCTTCCAAGCCGTCCGATAGCCATTCCGGCACGCTATCCAGCGCGTAATGCAGTTGGAAATTGCCCCGCCCATGCCGGAAGGCCTTCGCCGCCGCCTGATCTTGCGGCAAGTTCACTTCCGACAGCAAGCGCCCCTGCAACTGCGACGGTGTGACCGAGGCGAGGACTGACGCGCAGCCAATCTCCTCCCCGCCCGCCAGCCTGACCCCGCGCACGCGGCCGTCTTGCACCAAAATCCGCTCGACATCGGCATTGACCCTGATCTGCCCGCCCTTTTCGGCGATCAGCTTGGCAAAAGCCTCAGCCGCTTTGCCCGCACCGCCCTTGGCGATGGGGGCACCTGCGGCCTCTAGCGCAAAGGCGATGACTTTGGCCATTTGGCCGGAATAAGCACTGTCAGGGGTCAACCCGCAATGCAGCACCCAAGGGGCAAAGAGTGCTTGCACGGTGGGGCTTTGGAAATCGGTTTCCAGCCAGCCCCGCGCAGGCCCCAAGGCTTGGCCGAACCACGCCGCAAGGCCGCGCACCCCGCGCTTGCGGGCCTGTGCGAACAGCAGTTTGACCGTGGCCCATGACCACAGGTTCCCGCCGAGCAGGGCGAACAAAAACGGCGCATCGGCCCCGATTTGGCCGACCACGGCGGCATGGGCGTCGCCGTCACCGGCCGCCTGCGCATTAAACGCCGCAATGTTCTTGGCGCGGTCCATCGTCAGAACCAAGCTTGACCCATCCGGCCGCAGCACAGCGGTCGGGTGGGCAGAATATGCGTAGTCAAACCCGTGCCGCGCCAAGTGGGGGCCAAGGGCGGCCCCCGCAGGCCCTGTCATGAACAGCACAAAGGTTGCGGCCATCACGTCATGCTGAAAGCCGGGCAGGGTGATTTCCTCCGTCCGCAGACAGCCGCCGATCCGGTCGGATCGTTCCAGCAGCAGCACACGGTCGCCTTTCAGGGCGAGCATTGCGCCCGCCACCAAAGCGTTGATCCCGGACCCTATGATGACGTGATCAGGCCGCATCTTATCCCCGAGGAACCAGCGCCAAAGCGCGGATGGGCGAACCTGTGCCGTTCTTGATCTTCAAAGGCGCGGCAATCAGGATCGCGCCCTTGGCGGGCAGACGGTCAAGGTTGGCAAGGCTGGCCAGACCAAAGCAGTTGTTCTTGTGCAACAGGTTATGGGCGGGGAAGGGCGGGGTCATGCCGCCTGCTTGGCCCGCATCGGTGCCGATGCACTGGCTGCCCCAGCCCACGATACCTTTAGACAGCAGGTATTCAATCACCTCGGCGGTCGGCCCGGGGGTATGGGGGCCGGTCTCGTCGGCGTTCAGGAACAGGTTTTCGTCATGCGACCGCTTATCCCAATCGCTGCGCAGCACGACCCATTCACCGGCGTTTATGGCACCGTGCTTGGTCTCCCATGCTTTGACGTGGTCGATGGTCAGCAAAAAGTCGGGGTTGGCGGTGCACTCGGCGGCGAAGTCCAGCACGTTGACGGGGGCGACCAAGCGTTGCACGGCCAGCGTGTCGGTGTAGCCATCGGCGTAGTCTTTGCCGGTGATCCAGTGGTGGGGCGCGTCAAAGTGGGTGCCCGAATGCTCGCCCACTTTCAGCCAGTTCCACGCCCAGAAGGGGCCGTTCTGGTCATAGTTCGAAATCGTGTGGATCTCTACCTTTGGCGTGTCCTTGGCGAAATCCGGCGGCAATTTCAACAGGGGCGTGTCTGGCCCCAAAACCCCCGTGCAATCAACCACCTCAACCCCGCCCGAGGCCAGCATTCCAGCCAGACTGGCCAGCACATTTGCAGATGTCATGTCATTCTCCCTGTCGTGATGACGGCGCGTTCTTTTTGGGCAGGGCGGCGCGATTGTGCCCGTGCCCGATAGAATCAAGCTAGACAGGTTTAAATGCATTTGCAAATATCAAGAGGCAACAGCCGGAGGAAATCGCTTGGCCGAGTTCGACGCAGTGCTGATCGGCGCGGGTCACAACAGCTTGGCCGCCGCCTTGCATCTGGCCGCCAAGGGCTGGCGGGTTGGTGTGTTTGAATCGGCGTCGGTTGCGGGCGGGGCGGTCAAGACGGGTGAGTATACCCTGCCGGGGTTTCGCCATGACTGGGCAGCGATGAACCTGTCGTTGTTTGCTGGCAGCCCGTTTTTCAAGACTTATGGCGCAGAATTGGGCAAGCACGGCTGTGCCTTTGTGCCGGTGGCCAAGCCCTTCGCCTCGTCCTTTGCCGATGGCAGCCATGTGGGTGTGTCGACCGATCGGGCGCAGACCTTGGCCATGATCGCCGCCCTGTCGCCGCAAGATGCCGCCACTTGGGCGCGCCTGTGCGATGGCTTTGGGGCCGAAGCGCCGCATCTGTTTGGCCTTTTGGGCGAGCGGATGCAGTTTCGTGCGCTTGCATATTTCATATTCAAAACACTGCGCGGCAAAGGGGTGGCGGGCACGCTGGATATGCTGCGCTTTTTGCTGCAATCGCCGCGCGGCTGGTTGGGCGAGACGTTTGAGAACCCCAAGGTGCAAGCGATGCTGGGCGCTTGGGGGATGCATCTGGATTTTGCCCCCGATGTCGCGGGCGGGGCGTTGTTTCCTTATCTGGAAGGCATGGCAGGCCAAGCCTTTGGCATGGTGATCGGTCAAGGCGGGGCGGATACGGTGGTCAAAGCCCTCGTTTCAGCCATCACCGCACGGGGCGGGGTGGTGGAAACGGGTGCGCCTGTGGTGCGTATTGTGCAGGACGGCACGCGCGCGCAGGGGATCGAGCTGGCCGATGGGCGCAAGATCATGGCCAAAAGGGCCGTGATCGCCGGAGTGGCCCCCAGCGCGCTGAAGCGCCTGACAGGCGGCACGACTCCTGCCTTTGACGAAAAGCTGACCCGCTTTGCCCATGCGCCGGGCACGATGATGATCCACCTTGCCCTGTCAGACCTGCCCGCATGGCGCGCGCCAGAGCTGCGCAGCTTTGCCTATGTGCATATCGCGCCCAGCTTGGACCAAATGGCCAAGACCTATGCCCAAGCGAAAGCGGGGCTTTTGCCGGATGAGCCGATCTTGGTGGTGGGGCAACCGACGGTGGTTGACCCTTCGCGTGCGCCGCAAGGTCAGCATGTGCTGTGGGTGCAGGTGCGCATGGCCCCGGGGGTGATCTTGGGCGATGCGGCGGGGCAGATTGCGGCGACCGATTGGGAAACGGCTGCAGACCCCTTTGCCAACCGCGCGCTGGATATTCTGGAAGCCCATGCCCCCGGCACGCGGGCCAGCGTTTTGGGCATGCGGATCGTGACTCCAATGGACCTGCAAGCCGACAATGCCAATTTGATCGGCGGCGATCAGGTCTGCGGGTCACACCACCTGTCGCAGCATTTCCTTTTCCGTCCCATGCGCGGCCATGCGGACGGCTCTACCCCGATTGCCAACCTGCACCTGACCGGAGCCGCCGTTTGGCCCGGTGCGGGGACAGGCGCGGGATCGGGATATTTGCTTGCGCGCCGTCTTGCCGGACACTGAAAAACCGTGAACACTGCCAAAAAACCACAACAGGGAAAACCACTATGAACCTTAGCAGACGCAGCCTTTTGAAGCTGTCGGGCGCGGCCATCGCCGCCTCGGTCGCCTTGCCCAGCTTTGCCCAAGCCATCGACGAGCTGGTGATTGCCTATAACGTGCCCCTGCCCTCGTGGGATCCGACCACCGGCCCCTCGGCGGTGAACCCGACCATTCAGGGCCTGTACCAGTCGGTGTTTGACCAGTTCATCCTGCAACAGCCCGACCTGAAACCCGCGCCGGGCCTGCTGACCGAATGGGGCTGGAACGATGACAAGACCCAAGTGCACATGACCGTGCGCGAGGGTGTGACATGGCACGACGGTTCGCCCTTTACCGCCGAGGATGTGGCATGGAGCCTTGAGCGCGCCGCCAACCCCGAAACCGGCAACCCGATCAACTTTGTCTGGGCCTCGCTGGCCAATTTCAAGGTTGATGGCAATACGGTGACCGCCGATGTAAAACAATTCGATCCCACGATTTTCAAGTGGATGTATTTCCTGACCGGCTATGTGCTGCCCAAGGCATACTACACCAAAGTCGGCGCGGAAGGGTTTGAAAAGGCCCCGATCGGCACCGGCCCCTATATGGTGGACAAGTTCGAACAAAACGCCTTTGTGCGCCTGAAGGCCAATGCCAACTATTGGGGCGGCAAGCCTGACTTTGAGACGGTGACGATCAAATTCGTGACCGACGCCGCCGCCCGCGTGGCCGAAATTGAAAGCGGGTCCAGCCATGTCACGCTGGAAATGCCTTATGAGGAATACGACCGCTTGAAGGGCAGCATGAACGGCTATGCAACGCCGGTGTCCAATATCGGGATGATCTTCCTGAACGACATCGACGTCATGCTAGACCCCAATGTGCGCAAAGCCGCTGTGGCCGCGATTGACAAGCAGGCCATCGTGGACCGCCTGCTGTCGGGCTACGGCGTGCCAATCGACACGCTTGAGACGCCGGAATATGACGCATATGATGCCACAATCAAGACGCCCTATGATCCGGAGGCGGCGGTGGCCTTGCTGGCAGCCTCGGGCTATAGTGTTGATAAGCCTGTCAAGTTCAAGATCCAGACCACCAAGGGCTATATGCCCAAGGATTACGAGATGATTCAGGCCATCGTCGGCCTATGGCGCAAAGTCGGGATCGAGGCCGAGATCGAGGTTTACGAAATCGCCAAGCACTACGAATTGCGCGGTGCTGACCAACTGGCCCCTGCGGCGTTTTACAACTGGGGCAACTCGGTCGCGGATCCGACCACTTCGACCGGATTTGCGATGTTCGGGCCTTCGCCGCACTCGGTTTGGGATAGCCAAGACCTGATCGACAAGATCGGCCCGCTGTGGGGCGAAAAGGATGAGGCCAAGCGGATCGCGGGCTGGAAAGAGGTTGACCGCTATATCGCGGAAAACGCCTATGTCATCCCCTTGCTGCAATATGTGCAGCCGATCTTGGCGGCCAAGGGTGTGACGGTCACGCCGCACCACTCGGGCGCTTTGTTGCCGCATTTGATGAAGCGGGCCTAAGCGGCCAGCCGAGCGAAGCCGGGGGGTTTCACACCCCCCGGACCCCCCGTGGGATATTTGTGCACATATGAAAGGGGCAAGTGGCCTCTGTCGAGGTGACGTGGCTCTGGTACAGACCCTTTTTATGCGAATGATCACCACCGCTGTGACGCTGTTGGGCGTGGCGGTGATTGTGTTTTTTGTGATCCGCGTGGTGCCGGGCAATCCGATCGCGATGATGCTGCCGCCGGGGGCGACGGCGGAGGATATTGCCAATCTGACGGCGATTTATGGCTTGGATAAGTCAATCCCGCAGCAGTTCTTGATCTGGGTGGGTGGGGTGGTGCAGGGGGATTTTGGAACGTCGATCACCTTGAAGCAGCCGGTCTTGGCGCTGGTTTTGGGGCGCTTGCCTGCGACGTTGGAGCTGTCGGTGCTGGCCTTGGGCATGGCGATTGTGATCGGCGGGGCGGCGGCATTGACGGGAACGCGCCTGCGCGAGACGCGGGTGGAAGGCGGGATCGACATTGCGCAGGGGGTGGCCCTGTCGGTGCCGGATTTTCTGTGGGGGCTGGTGCTGATTTTGGTGTTTGGCGTGCTGGTGCCGGTGTTTCAAATCTCGGGCCGGGTGACGCCATCGCTGCAACTGCCGTTTGTGACGGACTTTTACTTGGTGGAAAGCATTGTGCGGCTGCGGTTTGATCTGACCTTGGATTTGCTGTCACACATGCTGTTGCCAGCCTTGGCGCTGGCCATTCCCTTGGCGGCGATCATCGGGCAATTGCTCAAACAAAGCCTGAAAGAGACGATGCATCTGGATTATGTGACGCTGGCGCGCACGCAGGGCTATTCCGAGGCCAGGGTGATCTGGTCGCAGGCCCTGCCCAATGCGATCTTGCCGACGCTGACCTTGGTGGGGGTGCAGTTCACCTTTTTGATCGGTGGAACGGTGATTATCGAGCGGCTGTTTTCCTATGAAGGCTTGGGCAATATGGCGATTGATGCGGTGATCAACCGTGATTTGCCGTTGATACAGGGCATTGTGATCTTGTTTGCGGTGATCTTTACCGGCGTCAACCTGTTGGTCGATCTGACCTATGCCGCTTTGAACCCAAGGTTGCGTCATGGCTGAGGGGCGGTTTGAAGTGCGCCGCAGGGCGGGTGTGCGGCTGTGGCTCTCGGCGGCTTGGCTGGTCTTGCTGGTGATTGTCGCGCTTTTTGCGCCCTATATCGCGCCCAAGGATCCGCTGGAGCAGGACCTGTTCTCGGGCCGGTTGCCGCCGTTTTGGGTGCATGGGGCCGATGCGTCGTTTTTGCTGGGCACTGACAGCTTGGGGCGCGATGTGTTGAGCCGGATCATCTTTGGCACGCGCATTGCGCTGGGTGTCGCGGTGGTTTCGGCCAGTTTAACCTGTGTCATCGGGGCAGCACTTGGCCTGTTGGCAGGGTTCTACCGCGGTTGGGTCGATGTGCTGGTGTCGCGCTTTATCGACATCTGGATGGCCTTTCCGCCGGTG
>Ga0114958_10000578_pt1 | contig 31337 bp, 30 predicted proteins | sample C_130208_EF_Meta_FD_89577 | JGI IMG/M metagenome (GOLD analysis project Ga0114958, IMG submission 89577) | Freshwater microbial communities from Lake Croche, Canada to study carbon cycling - C_130208_EF_MetaG | ecosystem: Environmental > Aquatic > Freshwater > Lake | place: Lake Croche, Canada... | reverse complement strand
GTCCGGAAGCACTAAGAATTGATTGTCAGTATCCGAAGAAAGGAATTTTACTCCGTTATCGGTAAGTTCCACCTGATTGTTTTTCTCTTCAATAACAAAATACAAGGCATCGTCAATAATGTGCATGTCGCGATTGTTGTCCTGCATGTATTGATTTTCTGTTTTCTGAAGTAATTGTTTGATTCCTTCTTCGCTCAGAAATTTGATTAGTGCTTTATTTTTAGGTAAACTTCTGTAGGCTCTTAATAAATTAAAACCGCCGTCTTTGGTGTTTCCCTCTTTTATTAGTTTTTTAGCTTCAGTCAAAAATCCGTTAGCCAATTGTCTTTGTAAACTTACCAGATTATCAATCTTAGGTTTCAGTTCATTAAATTCATGACGATCCCCTTGAGGAACCGGACCTGAAATAATTAAAGGAGTACGAGCATCATCAATTAATACAGAATCAACCTCATCGACAATGGCATAATTGTGTTTTCTCTGCACCAATTCTTCTGGAGAATGAGCCATATTATCTCTCAAATAATCAAAACCAAATTCGTTATTGGTACCGTAGGTAATATCAGCTTCATAGGCTTTTCTTCTTTCATCGGAATTGGGTTGGTGGTTGTCAATACAATCTACAGTCATACCGTGAAATTCGAATAAAGGCGCTTTCCAGGTACTATCTCTTTTGGCCAAATAATCATTTACAGTAACCAGGTGCACCCCATTTCCGGTTAATGCGTTCAAATACAATGGCAGGGTAGCTACCAAAGTTTTTCCTTCTCCTGTTTGCATTTCGGCCACTTTACCATTGTGCAATACCATTCCGCCAATTAATTGAACGTCATAGTGAATCATGTCCCAGGTGATTTCTTTACCCGCTGCATTCCAGGAATTGGCCCAAATCGCCTTATCACCCTCTATTTTTATATAGGATTTAGTAGCCGATAGTTCTCTGTCTTTTGGGGTAGCAGTAACTACAAGTTGGGTGTTGTCTTTGAATCGTTTGGCTGTTTCTTTGATTACAGCAAAAGCTTCCGGAAGAATTTCATTTAGCGTTTTCTCTGATATTTCGTAGGCTTCTTTTTCAAGTTCATCTATAGCGGCGTAGATATCTTCTCTTTTGTCGATATCTTCGATACTTTCCACTTCTTGTTGAAGACTATTAATTTTAGCATCTTTTTCAGCACGTGCTATTTTAATTTTCTCCTTAAATTCGGTGGTTTTCGCTCTTAATTCATCTAGAGATAATTTAACTAAAGCCGCTTCTGCTGCCTTAATTTTAGTAATATTTCCCTCTAGCGCTTTTACATCTTTTTGAGATTTGTCTCCTACAAAAACTTTAAGTATGCTGTTTATGAAACTCATGATATGATTTTTCTATTTTAATAATAGTTACGCAAATTTAACCAAAAAAAAAGCCTCGTTTGAGACTTTTATTGGTTTTAATCTTTTTTTAATATTCATCCTCATTCCAAAGATAATCTTCGTCTGTTGGATAATCAGGCCAAATTTCTTCCATTGATTCGTATATCTCTCCTTCGTCTTCTATAGATTGTAGGTTTTCTACCACTTCTAATGGTGCTCCTGCTCTAATAGCGTAGTCAATAAGTTCGTCTTTGTTAGCAGGCCAAGGTGCATCGCTTAAATATGATGCTAATTCTAGTGTCCAATACATCTTGTTACAATTTAATATTTATGCAAAAATAAATTTTTTACTCAAAAAGTCAAGTAAAATTTGATTTATTTTAGAAAAAACTTAAGAACGTGTTTTTTAGTTTTAATTTTAAGCTTGTTGCTTTTCAAAATTCCTTAAGAAAACACGTACTGAAGACTTAAAATTATTTCCTTGGAATCCATTTTACTTCCTCGGCTTGTAAATCCTGAGACAATTTTCGTGCCAATACAAAAAGGTAGTCAGAAAGGCGGTTGAGATAGGTTATTGCGATTTCGGCTACGGCTTCGTTATGGCTTAAATGAACCGCCATTCTTTCGGCTCTTCGGCATACACAGCGGGCAATGTGACAATATGACACGGTGGTATGACCGCCAGGTAAAACGAAATGCGTCATAGGAGGCAGGGCTTCTTCCATCTTGTCCATTTCCTTTTCGAGTAGCTCCACATCGGTTTCAATGATCCCTAGTTTTTTCAATCGCAGTTCGCCATTTTTCAGCACTTCCTTTTCAGGAGGTGTCGCTAGAATGGCGCCAATCGTAAAAAGGCGATCCTGAATTTCTATCAGAATTTCTTTATAATGGTTGTTCATTTCCTGATCCCGAATGAGGCCTATGTGTGAATTAAGTTCGTCTACAGTGCCATAACTTTCAATACGGATATGGTCTTTTGGGACACGGGTACCTCCAAAAAGGGATGTAGTCCCTTTATCTCCTGTTTTTGTGTATATTTTCATTAGGTATTTTCTGAATTAATAGGTAATGGGGTTATTGGAAAACAAAAAAACAAATTTACTGTATTAATTCTATAGTTGCGCTCCCAAAACATTCATAGGGAGCTTTACTTCAGTTAAATTGCCAATCGGTCACTATGCTTTTCGCTCTAATTGGATGTAGTTGGTCGTAATTTATTTGCTAGCGTCACTTTCAATTAATCCATCTCTCAAACGAATAATGCGGTGTGCATAAGCTGCAATTTCTTCTTCGTGAGTTACTAAAATCACCGTATTTCCGTTGGCGTGAATATCGCCAAAAAGTTTCATGATTTCTTCCGATGTTTTACTGTCCAAATTCCCGGTAGGTTCATCGGCAAGAATTATAGAAGGCTTATTCACCAGTGCTCTTGCTATAGCAACCCGCTGGCGTTGCCCTCCTGAAAGTTGGTTGGGCTGGTGGTCCATTCGATCTCCCAAATTAACTTGTTCCAACACTTCTTTGGCACGAATGGTTCGCTCCGATTTAGAATAACCAGCATAGACCATTGGCAAAGCTACATTGTCTAAAGCGGTGGTTCGAGGCAACAGATTAAAAGTTTGAAAAACAAAACCAATTTCTTTATTTCGAATTTCAGCTAATTCATCATCGTGCATCTTACTCACGTCCTTTCCATTCAGAATATAAGATCCTGAGGTGGGCGTATCCAAGCAACCTAAAAGATTCATTAAGGTCGATTTTCCAGAACCAGATGGTCCCATTAAAGCCACATATTCTCCTTTTTTTATTTCTAAATCGATGCCTTTCAATACATAAACGATTTCATTTCCAAGAACAAAATCTCTTTTTATATTGGTAATTTGAATTAATGAATTAGTCATATTTTTTAGTTTTACTTCTACCGTTCGCTTTCCTCTTATTAGCTGATTTTTGCAATTTCAAAATTACGGATGTATTTGCAATTAGTAGTTATTTTTATAAAATGTTACTCCTAAATAAGATCAATTAAAAAGGAGGTTTCGTAATTGTGACTTTTTATAGTCGTATTATAAAATGTTCTTTCTCTTGCTCGGTTCTAAAAAACACGAATCCCCATTGGAACGTATCGATAGTGACGCTAACTTTTGGGTGGCTTTGAATGATTTCCCAGGCTTCTTCCATATCTGGAGACCAATGGATATCATCAAAAATCCAAACGGATTCATTGGATGTGCTCGCTACTAAAAGCTCAAAATAATCAAGAGTAGCTTGCTTTTGGTGGTTGCCATCGAATAGGATCAGGTCTAGGGTTTTGGGATTTCGATTTGCTTCGCTTGTTCGAGCAGAGCTCTCGGATTGGGTTTCTAGGTAGGTTTGGAATTCGGTTACAACAACTTTTATGTTGGTTAAACCAAATTGATCAAATTGATCCTGGGCTATTCGCACCGTTTCCTTACAGCCTTCTAAGCTTGTAATGCCTGCTTGAGGATTTCCTAAGGCTAGGGCAGAAGTTGCTAATCCAAGTGAAGTTCCAATTTCTAAAACAGAGGACGGCTGAAAATAAGCGCTCAATCGAAAAAGTAATTTGGCTCGTTTTCTAGTGATTCCTGCCGTTTTAGCAATTTTAGAAATGGCTCTTGTGTTGGATTTGAAAACTTTTGAACCCGCCCCGAAATCGGTTACTTCAATTGTATTCGTATTCTCTAAAAGTAATTTCCTGTATTTTTTTAAAATCGAATATTCTGGTTTTGGTCGGTTGTCATAAAAACATTTGGTGAGCAATGAAAATACAAATGGCGAATGAACGGCATATTGGTTTTTAGAGTGCCAAAGGAATTTTAGATAGGTTTTTATTTGAAAAAGCATAAATAGGAGGTTGCAAAATTGGAAAATGCAGGCACGAAGATAGTGAGATAATAGTCTAAAGTCAAAAGTCCGAAGTCGAAAGTCCGAAGTCGAAAGCTAAAAGAGGTAATTGCTTCCTTTTTCTATTCTTTCTATTTTAGGGGTTTGAAATTTCAGGCCTTTAAAGACTATATTTGCAACCTTGGATTTTAAACTAAGAGGAATCCGTTTTTATGATGATGAAGGAAGAAGAAGAAATAGAGCAGCCCATTTCCCTAAGTTCGGAAGAAATTGACCGTTGTATTGCTGTTTTGGCTCAATTGAATGCCGATACCAATCAAATATTTGATATTCCAAAGGAACAGCGCACGGCATTAATCAAAGCGGCAGGGATGTTTTCGAGACCCGATAGGGAAGAGTTTTCTCGCAGAATCAAGGACGGGAAACTAGCAGCCAAACGCAAGATGGAAAAGCGAGATAAAACCGCTCGTAAAGAAACGGGTATCCGCTATGCTCGGGAAGCGACTGTATTTGTTGCGCCAAAATTACTGGCTTTGAATGAGCTTGCGACTAAGGAACAATTGGAATTGCGAACCCCGCGAAATTGTTATGTTTGCAAAACGGAGTATACTAAAATGCATCATTTTTATGACAGTATGTGTTCCGATTGTGGTGATTTTAATTATGCTAAACGTTTCCAGACAGCAGATGTTAGCGGGCAAATAGCTGTAATTACGGGCTCACGCTTGAAAATAGGCTATCACATTAGTTTGATGCTTTTGCGAGGGGGAGCAACCGTTATTGCCACGACTCGTTTTCCGGTAGATTCGGCTTTGCGCTTTTCGAAAGAAGAGGACTTCATGGATTGGGGACATCGTTTAAAAATACATGGATTGGATTTGCGACATATTCCTAGCGTGGAGATCTTTTGCAATTTTATCGAGCAGAAATACGAGCGTTTGGATATTCTGATTAACAATGCGGCTCAAACGGTGCGACGTCCTGCTGGATTTTATAGCCATTTAATGAAAAATGAAGCGCTGGCAATTGGCTCTTTACCCAAATTGGCACAAGATTTATTATTAGATCATACTAATTGTTTGGAAGAATTAAAAGTATTAACCAGCGGAATATCTTCTAATTTGAATATGCCGGTAAGCTGGCACGGACCAGAGCCAGGTATTGGTTTGCGGGCTTCGGCTCAATTGTCTCAAATTCCTTATTCTTTTGATAAGGCTTTGGTGTCGAAGGAAGTTTTTCCGGAAGGGGAATTGGATGCCGACTTACAGCAAGTTGATTTGCGAAAAACCAACAGCTGGCGCTTGAAGTTGGGCCAAATAGAAACCACTGAAATGATCGAAGTGCAATTGGTCAATTCAGTTGCGCCTTTTGTATTGTGCAACCGACTATCGGAAGTGATGAAGAAAGATCGTACGGGACAAAAACACATCATTAATGTTTCGGCTATGGAGGGGAAGTTTTACCGTGACTTTAAGGAAGACCGTCATCCCCATACTAATATGGCCAAAGCAGCATTGAATATGCTCACGCATACAGCTGCAGGTACCTTGGCGAAAGAGGGTATCTTTATGAATGCCGTTGATACCGGTTGGGTTACTGACGAAGATCCTGCCGAAATGGCTAAAAGAAAACAAGAAGAGCAGGATTTTCAACCGCCATTAGATATTATTGATGGTGCCGCACGAGTCATGGATCCTTTGTTTGACGGAATCAATACCGGAAAACACTGGTGTGGAAAGTTTCTGAAAGATTATTATCCTATCGCCTGGTAAGATTTGGGGTTTCTATTAAGGGTTTAGTCGTTTCACTTCCTTATTGATAACTTGTTCCGAAACAGCAAAGGTTTCTTTTTTTATTTTACGGAATTTTTTGATAAAGGAGGCGATCTCATTTTCTAATTCCTCGTGCTCCGTTCTGAATTTATGGGAATCGTATTTAAATGGGGCATCAATTAGTTCGGCCAAATGACTTTGATGTTCAGTAATTTTTTTAATCAATAGGTCACAGTTTTTACCTATTTCTGATAGGCCTGAAACTAAATCTCTCATTTCGTCCAGATGTTCTTTATGGGTCAGCCAGATGAAATATTTGTCAATTAGATGATGCAAAAATCGCAAATCATCTTTGTAGAACTGTAAATCGGACTTCCAATGTTCGGTCAGGATATACAACTGTTGGTATTCTGCAGTCCAGGTAAAATCTCCTTTAGGTCTGATGCTTAAATTTTCCATAATAGCTAAATTTAGGATAAACAGTACATGTGTTTCGAAAATTAATTGAGGGACGAATACCGTTTATGATTATCCTTCACTTTCTTTTTAAAAGAAAAAGGAACGGTAAAAGCCTATTATAAATTTATGAATTTTATTCTAAAGAAAGCTTTTTAAAGGCCATTTTTTTTACTTTAAAAGTAAAATAGTAGGTAGCAATTTACTTTAATTGACCGAGATTAATTTTACATCGAAAATTAGGACTGAGCCACCCGGAATAGGGCCATTATTGTTGTTTCCATATCCTAAAGAGGAAGGAACTAAAAGGACACCGCTTCCGCCTGTTTTAAAATAAGGAATGCCTTCTGTCCATCCTGCAATAACTTCATTCAATCTAAAAGAAATTCCGGAAGTAGTACTCTGGTCGAATACCGTTCCATTTGTGAAATAGCCTTTATAAGCTACAGTTACATTGGATGTAGCTGTTGGTTGTGCTCCGCTTCCCGGCTCCTTGATTATATAGTACAAACCGGAATCACTTCTTAGGGCGGTTAAATTATTTTTAGCGATGTAATCTTTAATTTCTTGCTCGTTTTTAGCGGTGTAATCTGTATTTACTGCTTTTTCTTTAGAACAGGAAATAAAAAGTGTCAAGGCCAATACTGCTGATAAGAGGTGTTTCATGGTTTGAAAATTTTTTTGAGGGCAAATATAGGAAAATTATACAGTATGTAAATAATAATAGCAGTCGCATAAAGCGATAAATAAGAATTAGAATGTTCTGATTTTCTATTTGTTTTGGGGAATAGTTTTGTGTTTCAATTGTTATAAAAGGGTTAATTTTAGAGTGGTTGTTTAGTTTGTTTCTTTTTATTTATTAAATTTATGCAGGTTTAGATTTTTTTTTCGAACTTGAACTCTTAATTTTAATATTCACTACTTATGTATATAGACTATCAAGGAGCAGAAAACGGAATTCCAATAAAAGTTAGGATACGGATTATTGGAAATAACATTTCGAAAACGAGTTCTAACTATCAGCTTGATTTACTAGTAGGGGATAGGCAATTACCGACTTTTAAGACCGCAATTCACAAGAGGATGTCAAACTGTCTCAAGGAAATTTACTTGTTTATCAAGCACAACCATATCCAATTAGATGCTAGTTCTGAAAAAGTAGCCGACAAATTAATTCCTTATGATTTTGCCCTTTACAATTACCACAAGCCGGTCTTATTTTTAGGATAAAAATTTCATAATACTAAAAAACCACAACAGAATTATATTTTGTTGTGGTTTTTGTGTTTTATAGGGTGAGTAGGGACTGCCAATCCAACTCTTAATTTAAATTCAACAGACTGAGGTTATTCAACTAGCCTTCCATTTTGCTGGAAAGTTCAAACCAGCGTTCTTCTTTCGCTTCCATTTTAGAAATGATATTTTTCAGTTCGTTGGCTTTTTTCTCAATATCAGTATCGGCAACTTTTCCATCGGAGAATAACTGTTCGATTGCGATTTTCTGGATTTCTAAATCTTTGATTTCTCGCTCCGTTTTTTGGAATTCTTTCTGTTCGTTGAACGTCAGATTCCCTGTTGGATTGTTTTGTTTCCAGTCTTTTTTATCGGCCTTGTTCTCTTCTTTTTGCGCCACATCGGCACTGTCTTCATAAGCTCTGAAATCAGAATAGTTTCCGGGGAAATCTTCTATTTCTCCCTGTCCTCTAAAAATGAACAAGTGATCAACAATTTTATCCATGAAATACCGATCGTGCGATACTACTAGTAAACAGCCTGGATAATCTAAAAGGAAGCTTTCCAATACATTTAAGGTTACAATATCCAAATCGTTTGTAGGTTCATCGAGAATCAGGAAGTTTGGATTTTGAATCAAGACCGTACATAAGTATAACCGTTTCAGTTCTCCACCACTCAAACGATCCACAAAATCATATTGTTTTTTTGAATCAAATAAGAAGCGTTCCAATAATTGCGAAGCTGATATCAATTTTCCTTTCATCAAGGGAATGAATTCTCCGTATTCCTTGATTACGTCAATTACGCGCTGTCCCGGTTTTGGATTAATTCCGCTTTGGGTATAATAACCGATTTTTATAGTTTCACCAACTACCACTTTTCCAGAATCAAGCGGAATAGTTCCAGTCAATAAATTCAGGAAAGTAGATTTCCCGGTTCCGTTTTTACCAATAATTCCGATCCGTTCTCCTCTTTGGAAATCAAAACTGAACGTATCTAAAATAACATGCTCCTTGAATTTTTTGGAGATTTTGTGAAGCTCAATAATTTTACTTCCCATGCGCTCCATATTGATCTCGAGCTCTACTTTATTTTCTCTTCGGCGGCTTTGCGCTTTTTCTTTAATGTCATAGAAATCATCCTGACGCGATTTCGATTTGGTCGTTCTCGCTTTAGGCTGACGGCGCATCCACTCTAATTCCTTTACAAAAAGATTTTGTGCTTTGTCAACGCTGGAATTTTCGGAGGCGATGCGTTCTTCTTTTTTCTCTAAATAATAGGAATAATTTCCTTTGTATTGGTATAATTTCCCGTTGTCCAATTCGATGATTTCATTGCAAACACGCTCCAAAAAGAAACGGTCGTGCGTCACCATAAACAAGGTAATGTTTTCTTTGGCAAAATAAGTTTCCAACCATTCGATCATCTCTAAATCCAAGTGATTCGTAGGTTCGTCCAAGATTAATAAGTCAGGACGATTGATCAAAATGATCGCTAGAGACAAACGTTTTTTCTGTCCACCCGAAAGGTTTTTTACTTTCAATTTGAAGTCTTCCAACTTCAATTTAAACAAGATCTGTTTGTATTGTGTTTCAAAATCCCAGGCATTGTGCTGGTCCATTCCGTCAAAGGCCTTTTGGTAAGCCTCTTCGTTTTCTGGATTTTCTAATGCTTTTTCGTAGGCTTCGATTACTTTTAAAACCGGATTATCCGATGCGAAAATACTTTCTTCAATCGTCAGTTCGTCCTGAAGGCTTCCTACTTGGGATAGAAATGCCATCTTGATTCCTTTTCTCAAAACCACATTTCCAGTATCGGGTTCGTCTTCTCCGTTAATAATCTTCATTATAGTGGTTTTGCCCGAGCCATTTTTAGCGATAAAAGCTATTTTTTGGTCTTTGTTAATTCCAAAAGAGAGATTATTAAATAGGGCTCTTTCTCCAAAGGATTTCGAAATATTTTCAACAGATAAGTAATTCACAAGAAGTATTTTTTTGCAAAAGTAGGCCTTTAAAATGGAAGTTGCTACAATCATCAGGCCGACTGCGGAATAGATTACTGACTTAGGTGTTTTTAGAGTAGGATAATTTTCAATTTTTCTAATTATATTTGCCCAATGCAACTATCGGTGATCCTACTTAATTATAATGTACGCTACTTTTTAGAGCACTGTATTTTGAGCGTCGAGGCAGCACTCGCCAACATTGAGGCAGAAATTATTGTGATTGACAATAATTCTTCTGACGACAGTTGTGCGATGATGAAAGAGCGCTTTCCGGCTATTAAACTCATTGAAAACGCGGCCAATTTAGGATTTCCAAAAGGTAATAATGCTGCAGTTGCAGTGGCCAAGGGTGATTATATTTGCATTCTCAATCCCGATACCGTGGTTGCAGAAGATACTTTTGAAAAAATACTGGATTTTGCGAAACGCCAAAACAACTTAGGAATTATAGGTTGTAAGTTGATAGACGGAAGCGGTAATTTTCTTCCCGAAAGCAAACGGGGAATTCCAACTCCTTTTGTTGCTTTTACGAAAATCATGGGGTTTTATAAGTTATTTCCAAAATCAAAAATCTTTGGAAAGTATTATGCCAATCATTTGGATGAAAATCAAAGCGGAAAAGTAGAAATTCTCGTCGGTGCATTTATGGTTATGAAAAGGGAATTATATTTTGAAGTAGGCGGTTTTGATGAGGATTGTTTTATGTATTCAGATGATATTGATTTGTCTTATCAGGTTTTAAAAAAAGGAAAAGACAATTATTATTTCCATGAAAGTACGGTTATTCATTATAAAGGAGAAAGTACGGTGAAAGATGGTACTTATATGAAGCGGTTTCAGGAGGCGATGCACTTTTTTTACAAAAAACATTTCAAAGTATCGATTTTGTTTTCGGTTTTTATGGACATAGGGACTTTTATTTTTACTTTTTTGAAGAAAAATAAAAGACAGCTAGCGGAACATAAACCAGAGGGATACCTCTTGATTTCTAAAGAGGAGAAACTGAAATCAGCCTTAGAAAACGTATTGGAAAAAAAAGTACATCTTATCAGCAGTTCAGAGAAAAATAACATAAATTCGCTATTAGATAATTTGGCCAAGCCGGTTGAAATAATTTTCGATTCTAACTTTTTATCTTTTAAGTTCATTATAGCAAGTATGGAGCAATTTAAAAGTTCAAAAACTACTTTTAAAATAGTGCCCAAAAGGAGTAATTATGGTATTGGAAGTAATAGTTCTAATGAAAGAGGTACGATTATTAAGATTTTCGAATAGAACGGTCGAATTTTATATAATTCGTGGTAAAAGCCGAATAAAAGGATTAATTTCGCAAACAGAAAATATAAATTCCCCTCTAGGGTAACAATATGGCAAAATACGAATTGAAACTTCCAAAAATGGGAGAAAGTGTAGCAGAAGCAACCATAACCAATTGGCTTAAGGAAGTGGGCGATACCATCGAAATGGATGAAGCGGTTCTCGAAATTGCAACAGACAAAGTAGACAGTGAAGTGCCTTCAGAAGTTTCGGGTGTTTTGCTTGAAAAATTATTTGGCAAAGACGATTTAGTTCGAGTAGGCCAGACGATTGCTATTATTGAAACCCAGGATGCTAGTGTTGTAAGTGGCGAATCGATGAATGAGGAAGTTGCTTCCGAGCCAGAAACTGTTGCTGAAATTGCCAAAACAGTAGAAACAGCAAGAGCGTATGTGGCGGTCGCCAGTCCGGTTTCGGCCAAAGAATTTTCTGAATCGGAAAAATTCTTTTCCCCCTTAGTTAAGAATATTGCCAAGGAAGAAGGAATTTCCCTTTCGGAATTAGAATCCATTTCGGGTTCTGGAAATGAAGGGCGAGTAACCAAAAATGATATTTTAGAGTATCTTGAAAAAAGAAGTAGCGCTCCAGAACTAATAGTTCCTAAAGTTGATTCCGTTCCTGAAAACAAAAGTGAAATCAAAACAGAAGTTAAAGTAGAAGCTATTAAAGCGTTTGTACCGCAATTGAATGGAAGTCCTAAAGTGATTCCAGTTTCTGTAAACGGCCAAGATGAAGTTATAGAAATGGACCGTATGCGAAAGTTGATTTCGGGTTATATGATTCAGTCCTTACAAACTTCGGCTCATGTACAGTCTTTTATAGAAGTCGATGTAACTACAATTTGGGATTGGAGAGAAAAAAATAAAAATGCTTTTGAGAAAAGAGAAGGGGAGAAGTTAACATTTACTCCAATCTTCATGGAGATTGTAGCTAAAGCCCTGAAAGATTTTCCAATGATGAACATATCTGTAGAAGGCGATTTTATCATAAAAAAGAAAAATATAAATCTAGGTATGGCTGCTGCTCTGCCCAATGGAAATTTGATTGTTCCTGTCATTAAAAATGCGGATCAGTTGAATTTATTAGGAATGGCAAAAGCGGTTAATGATTTAGGGAATCGTGCTAAGGCAGGTAAATTAAAGCCGGATGATACCCAAGGAGGGACTTATACGGTTACGAATGTTGGAACCTTTGGGAGTGTTTTTGGGACACCCATTATCAATCAGCCACAGGTAGGAATCTTGGCCCTGGGGATGATTCGCAAAGTACCCGCTGTTATAGAAACTCCGGAAGGTGATTTTATCGGAATACGAAAAAAAATGTTTTTATCTCATAGTTATGATCACCGTGTGGTGGATGGGGCTTTGGGAGGAAGCTTTGTGAAACGGGTTGCTGATTACATGGAAGCTTTTGATGAGAACAGGGATTTTTAAAATACTATAACATATAAAAAACCCTTTTGGAGTTTATGGCTCGAAAAGGGTTTTGTTTTTTAAACTATAAAGCGGCTATTTATAAATCGTTATAAGTAGATTGAAATAATACAAAAATTAAAGTCAAATTTATATATTTGTCCTAATACAAAAACTAAAAATGGAACTTAAACTGAATAAACCAATTTGTTTTTTTGACCTTGAAACCACTGGAATTGATGTGGCAAAAGACCGAATTGTAGAGATATCGATTTTTAAAGTTTTTCCTAACGGAAATAAAGAAAGTAAAACCTGGTTGGTGAATCCTGAAATGGTTATTCCTGCTCAGGTGATCGCAGTACATGGAATTACTAATGAAAAAGTAGCTAACGAACCTACTTTTAATGTGTTAGCGCCACAAGTTTATACAATGATTAAAGACAGTGATTTGGCTGGCTTTAATTCGGATCGATTTGATATTCCGTTATTGGCGGAAGAATTACTTCGTGCTGGAATTGATTTTGACATGAAAAACAGGGTTTCGGTAGATGTTCAAACGGTATTTCATAAAATGGAAGAGCGAACTTTGGGTGCGGCTTTGAAATTTTATTGCGGTAAAGGACTTGAGAATGCCCATTCTGCGGAAGCGGATACCATGGCCACCTATGAAATATTAAAAGCGCAATTGGATCGTTATCCCGAATTAGAAAACGATATGAAATCTCTATCGGAATTTACGACCCGAAAAAAGATCGCTGATTTTGCAGGAATGATTGCTTTTGATAAAGACAACGAAGAAATTTTTGCTTTTGGGAAACACAAGGGTGTAAAAGTAGATAGGGTACTAGAAACAGAACCCGGATATTTTAGTTGGATTCAAAATGCCGATTTTCCTTTGTATACCAAGAAAGTATTGACTGCGATTAAGCTTCGTAAGTTGAATAATAAATTCAACTAATTCGGATATACACCTCCTTATTTTAAAAGAACTTATGAAGATAATTTGTATCGGTCGGAATTATGCCAAGCACATTGAAGAGTTAGATAATGAACGTCCTGATGCGCCAGTTGTTTTTATGAAGCCCGATTCGGCTGTTCTGTTAAAGCAGCATCCGTTTGTGATTCCAGAATTTTCAAACGACATTCATCACGAGATTGAGATTATTGTTAAGATTAGTAAGGTGGGTAAGTATATTGAGCCTCAGTTCGCTCATAAATATTATGATGAAATTAGTGTGGGAATAGATTTTACGGCTCGCGACTTACAACAAAAACTAAAGGATAAGGGCTTGCCTTGGGAAAAAGCAAAGGCATTTGACGGTTCAGCGGTTATAGGGGACTTTTTATCGAAAAATATTTGCAGTTCGTTAGAAAACATTAATTTTGAATTGACAAACAATGGGGTGAGTGTTCAAAAAGGTAATTCGAGTTTGATGTTATGGAAAATTGATGCACTTATTTCCTATGTTTCGCAATTTTTTACCCTTAAAATTGGAGATATTATTTTTACAGGAACCCCTGAAGGAGTTGCTGCCGTTAAGCCCAATGATGTTTTAGAAGGATTTTTAGAAGACCACAAACTATTTAGAATACAAGTAAAATAATGGCTTTAAACTACAACTTATCAAAAGTATATGCACTATCAGACAACGATCCTGATTTTGTAAAGCAAATTATCACTCTTTTTGTGACGGAAGTTCCAACGGATTTAGTCCAAATAAAGCAGGGTATACGGGACAAGGATTATAAATTAGCCTATAGTTTTGCGCATAAAATAAAACCATCTTTGGATTTATTGGGTATGAATGTCGCTTTTGAGGAAATCCTGCAAATTGAAGCCTGGACTAAGAATGAAGGTAAAAGAAAACAAATAAAAGATACTTTTGACAGTGTTGAAAACCAAATTGAAAAAGCGGTAAAGGAAATTACTAAAGATTTTAATTTGTAGTATTAGTCTTCAGTAAAATGAGTACATTCACCAATGTTTACTTTTATATAAAAGGGAAGCATGTTGAGTTAGGTATTTATTTTCAAAACAAAAATCCCAAAAAAAAATCCCAAAAAAAAATCCCAAAATAAATGAAAGCAACTATAGTCACCATTGGAGACGAAATACTTATAGGCCAAATTGTAGATACTAATTCTAATTTTATAGCCAAATCCTTAGATAAAATTGGAGTTGAAATCAATGAAATGATTTCTATTTCAGATGACAAACAGCATATTTTAAACACTTTTGCCCAGCTACAGAATAAGGTGGAACTTGTGATTATTACAGGTGGTTTAGGGCCAACTAAAGATGATATTACAAAGCATACTTTTTGTGAATATTTTGAAGATACTTTGGTTCGGAATATCGAGGTTGAAAATCATATTATCGAATTATTTTCAAGTGTTTTTAATGTAGCTCCTTCGCAAATTAATAAAGATCAATCGCTAGTTCCTTCGCGATCTACTGTTTTAATGAATCAAAATGGAACTGCGCCTGGAATGTGGATGCAAAAAGAAAACACTGTTTTTATTTCTTTGCCTGGAGTTCCTTATGAAATGAAGGATATTGTTAGCAATGTCATTATTCCAAAAATCATCAAAGAATATGAACGCCCTTATATCTTACACAAAACAATTCTGACTTACGGACAGGGAGAAAGCATTGTAGCTGAGCGAATTGAAGCTTGGGAAGATGCGCTTCCAAAATTCATTAAACTCGCTTATCTACCCAGTCCAGGCAGAGTGCGCTTGCGACTTTCAGCTAGAGGAACAGATAAGGAATTACTTGAAAATGAAATTCAAGAACGGGTACATTCGCTAACAAAAATTATTGGGGATATCATTGTTGGATTTGATGATGATGAGACAATAGAAGTCGTTTTAGGACGATTATTGGTTCAGCAAAAAAGGACTATTGCTACGGCAGAAAGTTGTACAGGAGGAAAAATCGCACAAATGATAAGTTCGGTTGCCGGAGCATCAAAATATTTCAAAGGAAGTATTGTTTCTTATGCTACAGAAACTAAAATAAATTTGTTGCATATTCCTGAAAGTTTGATAATAGAACATTCGGTAGTGAGTGCAGCAGTAGCGAAACAGATGGCAATCAATGTAAAGGATTTAATGAAAACCGATTATGCGATTGCGACCACTGGAAACGCTGGGCCGTCAAAAGGAGATTCTTCAGCTGAAATCGGGACTGTTTTCATTGCAATAGCAAGTCCAAAAGGCATATTTGTTGAAGAATTTAATTTTGGTCAACCCCGTGATAAAGTGATAGATAGAACGGTAAATAAAAGTTTTGAACTTTTACAGAAAGAAATTTTGCAAAATCTCCTATAATTTTTTGCTTCATCCGTTTATTTTTCTTTTCTTTGCACCCTGATTTTGAATAACGATAAAAGATAAGCATAATGTCAAGAGTTTGTGACCTTACAGGTAAAAGAGCGATGGTAGGAAATAACGTTTCTCACGCTATGAATAAAACTAAGAGAAAATTTTCTGTAAACTTAGTTAAAAAGCGTTTTTATCTTCCAGAAGAAGATAGATGGATTACTTTAAGAGTAGCTGCATCTACAATAAAAACAATTAATAAAAATGGAATCGCTGCAGTTTTGAAAAAAGCGCAGACACAAGGATTCATTAAATAATCCGTTCCTAATAAAATAATAGAAAAAGATGGCAAAGAGAGGCAATAGAATACAGGTAATTTTAGAATGTACAGAACACAAAACATCAGGTGTTGCTGGAACTTCAAGATATATAACAACAAAGAACAAAAAAAATACACCAGATCGATTAGAGATTAAAAAATTTAATCCAATTTTGAAACGTGTAACTGTTCACAAAGAAATTAAATAATAAAAATAATTAGAGATTTTTATTTTTGTAAAAATTTCAACTATACATTCGAATCATGGCAAAGAAAACCGTAGCATCCTTACAAACATCTTCAAAAAGATTATCAAAAGCCATTAAAATGGTGAAATCTCCAACTACCGGTGCTTATACTTTTGTAGAAAGCATTATGACTCCTGAAGAAGTGGATAATTTTCTTAAAAAGAAATAATTAATCCCAGCATTATATAGAAAAGCTACTTTCATACGGAAGTAGCTTTTTTTATTTATATTTACCAATAAAAATAAGGAGCAGCTTGTTTGGACTTCTCAAAGATTGGTATTTAACTTTGGGCAGCTTATCTTTTGGACTGATAAACGGTATAAAAAATAGTAGTTTCCAGAGAGAGGAATAAATAAACCGGATATTTCAAACGTTTCCGATTTTTTAATTTTTAGAAATAAGCAAACAATTAAAAGGTACACTATTTAATTAAGACAGCAAAAAATGAGTTTTTTTAAAAAATTATTTTCAGCAGACAAAAAAGAAACTTTAGACCGAGGTCTGGAAAAAACAAAAGTTTCTTTTTTTTCAAAACTTACCAAGGCCGTAGCCGGAAAATCGAAAGTAGATGAAGAAGTTCTGGATCATTTAGAGGAAATTCTTGTGGCTTCTGATGTAGGCGTAAATACGACCCTTAAAATAATCAACCGAATTGAAAAACGAGTTTCCGAAGATAAATATATTGGGACCGAGGAGTTGAATCAAATATTAAGAGAAGAGATTTCGGCCTTACTTTCTGAAACTAATTTGGGTGAAGCTACTGAATTTATAATACCAAAAGGAAGTAAGCCTTATGTGATTATGGTTGTTGGCGTTAACGGTGTGGGTAAAACCACCACTATAGGTAAATTAGCTTATCAATTTAAAAAGTCAGGTTATAAAGTGGTTCTTGGAGCTGCCGATACTTTTCGTGCCGCTGCCATAGATCAGTTGCAAGTTTGGGCTGATCGTGTTGATGTTCCTTTAGTAAAGCAACAAATGGGGAGCGATCCGGCTTCTGTAGCCTTTGATACTTTGCAATCGGCAGTTGCTCAGGAGGCAGATGTCGTAATTATTGATACAGCAGGTCGCTTGCACAATAAAGTTAATTTGATGAACGAGCTGACTAAGGTAAAGCGTGTTATGCAGAAAGTAGTTTTAGATGCACCTCATGAAGTATTATTGGTTTTGGATGGGTCTACTGGGCAAAATGCTTTTGAACAAGCAAAACAGTTTACAGTAGCTACCGAAGTAAGTTCTTTGGCAGTAACCAAATTAGACGGAACCGCAAAAGGGGGAGTTGTTATTGGAATCTCTGACCAATTTAAAATTCCGGTTAAATATATTGGGGTAGGAGAAGGTATTGAAGATTTACAAGTCTTTAATAAATATGAATTTGTAGATTCCTTCTTTAAATAGTGTCGTATATGAAATTTGATTTCCTTAAAAAGAGTAGTGCTATTTATTTCTACTTGCTCAGTGTCCTTTGTTTGGTATTCGCTAATATTTATAGAGATACTCATTTTATTGCCTATATTTTATTATTGGTCTTCGGTATTGGTTTTAGTGTTTTTGGTTTTCTAAAATCAAGAAACAGCAAATAAATCGGTCTCTTTTTTATCGATAAAACCCACACAAAAAGGATCGAATTCAAACTAAAAAATCTATTTTTACAGTATGAAAAATATAGTTCTTATTGCCTTTATTTCGCTTTTAGCGATCTCCTGTCAAACTAAAATTAATCCTTCGGATGTTCATAAAATAAATGGATATTGGGAAATCGAAAAGGTGGTTTTTCCAGAGGGTAAGGATAAGGAATATACGATAAATCAAACTTTTGATTATTTTGAACTCAAAAATAATAGCGGTTTTAGAAAAAAGGTAAGTCCACAATTAGACGGTAGTTTTTTGGTAAACGATTCTTCTGAACATGTTGAAATTAAGGAAGAAAAAGGTATTTATTATATTTACTACAGTACGGAATTCTCCAAATGGAAGGAAGAGCTTGTTGCTATTTCGGATGATAAGTTAGTAACTCGTAATGCCGCTAAAAACGAATATCATTATAAAAGAGCAGGAGCGATAAACATATTAGGTGATGGCAAAAAGACTAAATAACGAAAGTTCGGTTGGTGATGTGTTAAAGCAAATCATCCAGGTCAATAAGCTTCAGCCCGGTATTGATCAAATAGCAGTCAAAGAAGCTTGGAAAAACTTAATGGGTAATGGTGTCAATAGTTATACTAAAAATGTAGTTTTGAAAGGCAGTACTCTTTATGTTGAGTTGAACTCGGCTGTTTTAAGAGAGGAATTGAGTTATGGTAAGGACAAAATTATCAAAATGATTAACGAAGAGCTCCGAAGAGATATAGTAGCTGTAGTGGTATTGCGCTAGTTCTTTATTAAAAAACAAAATCCCATTTCGTCATAGATGAAATGGGATTTTTTTATGGGAATTCGAATCTAGAATTGCTCTCTACCAGCAAAATGAAAAGCACCTTCAAGAGTTGCATTTTCATCACTATCGGAACCGTGTACAGCATTTTCTCCGATTGATGTTGCGTATTTTTTACGAATAGTCCCTTCGGCAGCATCTGCTGGATTAGTAGCGCCAATTAAAGTTCTAAAATCTTCAACTGCATTTTCTTTTTCTAAAATAGCGGCTACAATAGGTCCTCTTGACATAAATTCAACTAATTCACCGTAGAATGGTCTAGCAGAGTGTACGGCATAGAATGCTTGTGCATCAGCAACCGTTAATTGCGTTAATTTCAAAGAAATGATTTTGAAGCCTCCTTCAGTAATCATATTTAATATTCCACCAATGTGTCCGTTAGCAACAGCATCTGGTTTAATCATTGTAAATGTTCTATTTGTAGCCATTTTGTTTGTTTTTTTAATTTGAGTGCAAAATTAGGCTTTATTAATTGATAAAAGAAATCAATTTGAATATTGCATAAAAAAATCCCTTAGTGCTTTTGCACTAAGGGATTCTATAGGAATTAAAAAAAAGGTTTAGTTTTTAATTAATTTGATGGTATTTGATGAAGTTGCAGTATCTACTTTTGCGAAATAAATTCCAGATTCTAAATTAGAAGCATCAATTCGGCTAGTATTGCTTTTAGGGCTTAGAGATAAAACTGTTTTTCCTAAAATATTCACGATTTGAATTCTTTCAATAGTTGCATTTGTAGTACTGATGTTCCAGCTGTTTTGTGCTGGATTTGGATATACTTTAAAGCTTGAAGTGCTGAAACCTTTGTTCGCTAAAACAGGAGCTCCAAAGCTGTAATCTCCAGTTTCCATATTATAGTTTACACTATAAGTCCCAGCAATACTCATGATATCGTGTCCGCCAGCCGTCGCTGTTCCTGAAGGCCAGTCCATAGCACCACCATTAATTGTCCAGGTGTTATTTTGACGGAATTTTACTGCTCCTGTTGATAGTACAATGCTGTTTAAAGTATAGTGGATTCCATCTGTCGAAGTTAATTGGTTGGCATCTACCTGAGGGTCACTTGGCCATCCTTGTGCTGTTCCGCTTCCAACTAAGGCGATAGTTGTTATTGGAGCTGCAAAGCTATATACTCCAGTGTTTACATTAAAGGTAGCGCTATAAGTACCGGCATTTCCTATTGCTACTGCAATATCATGGCCTGCAGCTGTTCCGTTAGGGAAAGAGACATCTCCCCAAGCAGTATCCCAAGCATGTCCTAGTCTAAACTTAAGTGCGCCTTCAGCAAGGGTTACCGTATTTATGGTATAGTTAACACCATCTGCAGTAGATAGATCGTAATCAAAACCAGTTCCCCATCCGCCTACAGCAGTTCCGGTAAGACTGACTACTTGGAAACTGAAGTTGTAGGCTCCCGTTACAATGTTTAAGCTTACATTATAGGTAGCTGGCATTGTAACAACAATATCATTCCCCGTTGAAGTTCCTTTAGGAAAAGCAGCATCGCCAAATGTAACCGACCAGGCATGTCCTTGTCTAAATTTTGCTTTAGCAGCCAATAAAGGGATTCCTTTTAAGGAATAGTTAATACCGTCATCAGTAGTCATATCAAAATCATGACCATCTCCCCATCCGCCAACCGCATCACCGGTAAGACTTATGGTTTCGAATTGAGGTGCTAAAGTAAATAGGTATTCTCCAGTAGAGATATTAAAAGAAATAGTGGAGTATTTTCCAGCTACTACAGGAATATTTGTAGCTGCGTCAGCTACTGTACCACTAGGGAAACCGGAACCTCCTGCTGCTGCTCCGTCTAAATTAAATTGAGCATTTCCATCAATTACTGTAGTATTGGTGAGAGTATAGATAACACCATCAGCGGTAGCCATTGTTAGACCATCAACAGCGTTAGCTGCGGTACCAACTAATTTTACTACAGAAAGAACAGCGCCAACTTCAAAAGTGTATTCTCCGGTTGTGCTGTTGAAAGTAACGTCCCAAGAACCAGCTTTACATAATATATTTTTTCCGTCCTGTGTTCCTGTTCCTGATGGCCAATCTGCAGCTCCCCAGTTGATAGCCCAATCGTGTTCAGCTCTAAATTTAATACCTCCTTTATCAGGGGCGTCAATTACGATTAATCCAGAATAGGTCCAGTGTTCTCCATCTGTAGAAATCATGTTGTGTTCGTCGGCTGCAGTCCATCCACCGGCCGCATCACCAATGATAGAAACGACTGTTGGGTTGGCTGCATTTACGTGAAATGCGCTTAGCATAATTGCTAAAATAAGTAGTAATTTTTTGGTCATAATGTATTTATTAGGTTAATTAAAACATAAAACTAATAAATTTTGTGACACTTGTTTGTTGTCGGAATAATAATACTAGAGCGAAAACGTTTGCGTGTTAATAAAATTATTTAAAAATACAAATATTGGTTTTAAATAAATGTAAAACACATTAAATTACAACAATATTGAACTTATGTTCTAATGGTTGTAATTGCGTTGCAATATTGTGGATTAGGCCCGGACCGTTTTCTAAATAATATTCAGAGAAATTGGCTTGTCTTTCTTGTAAGCTTTTGTTTGGAAATAAGTCGTTTTGCAATTCGGTTATTCGCTCTAGTTCTTCTGAATATTTTCTTTTTTGGGCTTTGAGCAGGCGTTTTTCAAGATTTTCCAATCCTTTTATTTGTTTTGCTTCCTGGGCTTTTACAGCACCAACAAATGATTTGTCCGTTTGATTGGCAATTTCGTGTAAATGGAGGAATTGCTTTTTCAAGTGTTCTTTCTCCATTGTTAAGTCAATTGGGAATTGGGAATATTTTTTTGTAATTTCATTCAAAAGGTTTTCTTGCTTCGAAAATAAATCGGCCCAAGTTAAATTTAAGCGATCTGCTTTTTTGGCTTGCTTTTCAGTGGCTAATAGTGCGGAATTCCGCAATAATAAAATGGGAAAAGACACTTTAACGGCTTCGAAAAAAGATTTTAATTCCAGCCAGTAGGCTATTTCTCCACCTCCACCAATATAGGATAAGTTGGGTAAAATAACTTCCTGATAGAGGGGACGCATAATTACGTTGGGGCTGAATTTCTCTGGATTGTTTTCTAAAAGTGTTAGGATTTCAGATTCTGTGAATTTTAAGTTGGTGTTATTGACCGTGTAAATTCCATTTTCAAGAATTATACGCTCTCTTAAATGATCTTCTAAGTAAAACAAATTGATTTCTCGAGGATTCACTTGTATTCCGTAATGCTTCAATTTTTCGGTAGTTTCCAGAACGAATTTGTGAGAAGTCTGGTTTATTAATTCCTCTTTTAGAAAGGGTATAAATTCCTGTTTGAGTTCCTTGTTGTCGGCATCCAGAATAACAAGTCCATACTCTTTGAAGAGTTCGTTAGCTAAATAACGTGTGGCATCTGTTAAGTTATCGTGCTTTAAATAACTGTTTTCAAAAAGTTCCCGGATGTAATTGGCATTGGTAGTGGAACCCAGTTCAGCTGCAAAAACGTCCAAGACCTCTTCCAATCCTTTAGTGGATAATCGGCCAACAGGTCCTGAACTTTCTATATTCCATCTCAGTTTTCGGCCTTTGAAATTAAAGTAATTGATTTCTTCAAAATCATGGTCTTCTGTTGCCATCCAATAAATGGGAACAAAATCATAACTCGGATAGGTCTCTTTAAGCTCTTTCGCTAAGTTGATAGTACTAATTATTTTATATAAAAAATACAAAGGACCCGTAAACAAATTCAATTGATGTCCTGTAGTGACAGTAAAAGTGTTTGTATTTGCTAGTAATTGAATATTTTTCCGTGTTAAATCTGATATCGTAATAGCGGCATATTGTTTTTCTAATACAGAAACGAGTACTGATCTATGCTCTTTTTTGAAGTTTTCTTGCTTCTCGAGAATTTGATCTTCGAAATTTTCTATACTTGGGAATCGGTTGTATAAGGATTGTAATTGAGGTTCTTGATTTAAATAATCAACTATTATATTGGAAAAATAAGAGGATTTTTGATAACTGATACAGTCGCTAGGCATGTGAATAATATTTTTAGTAAAATTACCACAATTTATTGGAACTAAATATTTGTCACTTTCGATTATTTATTAGATTTTTGTTAAAATTGAAATTCCACTATTAATACTACAAAATGAAAAACGCGACCCCAAATAAGGTAAATTCTGTAAAACATGTTCTTTTTGGAAGTCTGATCGGCACCACGATTGAGTTTTTCGATTTTTATATTTATGCCAATGCTGCCGTTTTAGTTTTTCCAAAATTATTTTTCCCAAGTACCGATGCTACGAATTCCATTCTGCAATCCCTAGCGACCTTTTCTATTGCTTTTTTTGCCAGACCAATTGGTTCGGCTGTTTTCGGACATTATGGAGATCGAATAGGTCGAAAAACGACCTTGGTAGTGGCTTTGTTAACGATGGGAATATCTACTGTGGCCATTGGATTTTTACCCACCTATGCCAGTATTGGAATAACGGCCCCTTTATTACTAATGCTTTTTCGATTCGGACAAGGATTGGGACTAGGAGGCGAATGGGGTGGAGCTGTTTTATTGGCTATCGAAAATGCTCCTCCGGGAAAACGCGCATGGTATGGCATGTTCCCTCAACTAGGAGCCCCAATTGGTTTGTTGCTTTCTGGAGCTACTTTTTTAATTTTGAGTGATACCTTAACGAATGAACAATTTTTTGATTTTGGATGGAGAATTCCTTTTTTAGCCAGTTCTCTTTTGGTTGTTGTAGGGTTTTATATCCGTTTAAAAATTACCGAAACCCCTTCTTTCCTAAATGCTGTTGAAGTTAAAAAAAGAGTCGAAATTCCTTTGATTCAGCTCTTGAAATCCTATAAAAACGAACTTATTTTTGGGACTTTGGCAACGGTAACTACTTTTGTCTTATTTTATTTGATGACTGTATTTACGCTGAGCTGGGCTACTACCGAATTGGGATTTAGCAGACGCGATTTTTTGATCATGCAGTTATTTTCCGTTTTATGCTTTGGAATTAGCATCCCGTTTTCGGCCATTATAGCCGATAAATTTGGACGCCGGTTTACTCTGATTCTCATTTCGGTAGGCATCGCTATTTTTGGATTGTTTTTTGCTGTTTTATTGGGATCTGGAAATACGGTTTTAATTACTTTCTTTCTCTGTCTTGGAATGGCGTTAATGGGTTTGACTTATGGTCCGATGGGAACTTTTCTTTCCGAATTATTTCCGACAGAGGTGCGCTACTCCGGTGCTTCCTTGACCTTTAATTTTGCGGGAATTTTTGGAGCTGCCTTTGCACCCATAATTGCTATATGGATAGCCAAAGACTTTGGACTTGCCTATGTAGGGTATTATTTGTCAGCAGCAGCGCTAATTACTTTAGTTTCCCTTTTGTTAATTCGTAAAAAAGAGCACAAATTTTAAGTTGGTTTTATTTTTAAACCGAACTTTAAGAAAGCTACTTAATAGTTTTTATCGATAAAAGCCATTAAGTAGTTTTTTGCCCTTATTTTTGTGCAAAAAATAGATCTTTTGAAAACTAAACTTTTTATAATCACGCCGCCGTTTACCCAATTGAATACTCCGTATCCGGCAACCGCTTATATAAAAGGTTTTCTGAATACCCTATCTATTCCTTCAACTCAGGCCGATTTGGGTATTGAGGTTATTTTAGAATTGTTTTCAAAGAAAGGTCTTTCTGTTTTATTTGATGCCGCTGCAGCAAAATTTGAAACACAGGATATCTCGGATAATTCCCGAAGAATAATGGCCTTGAAGACTGTTTATATTAAGACTATTGATTCGGTAATTTCTTTCCTTCAAGCTAAGAACCCCACATTAGCGCTTCAGATCTGTCAGGATGATTTTCTGCCGGAAGCGTCGCGATTTGCTCAATTGGAAGAATTGGATTGGGCATTTGGAAGTATGGGGACTCAGGATAAGGCAAAGCATCTTGCCACATTATATCTGGAAGATATCTCTGATTTTATCGTAGAATGTGTCGATTCTAATTTTGGCTTTAGCCGATATGCGGAACGTTTGGGGCGAAGTGCCAATTCTTTTGACGAATTGTATTTGGCCTTACAACAAGAATATACCTATATCGATTCGATTTTAATTCAGAATTTGGAATCAAAAATGGCATCGATTCAACCGACATTGTTTTTGATTTCAGTTCCGTTTCCAGGAAATTTATATGCCGCATTTCGATCAGCCCAATGGGTACGACAAAATTATCCCAACACGAAAATAGCGATGGGAGGCGGTTTCGCTAATACCGAATTGCGTTCCCTCTCCGATACTCGCGTTTTTGAGTTTTTCGATTATATTACACTAGATGATGGAGAAGTTCCCATTGAGGAATTAATTCGGAACATTGAAAACCCAGAATTGAATTCGTTTAAAAGAACTTTTCTTCTTGAAAATGGAGCCGTTGTTTTTAAGAATAATTCGGTTAAAGGCGATTACAAGCAATCGCAATTGGGTACCCCTGATTATTCTGATTTACTTTTGGATCAGTATATTTCTGTTATCGAAATTGTAAATCCAATGCATCGTTTGTGGAGTGACGGGCGTTGGAATAAACTTACTATGGCACACGGTTGCTATTGGGGGAAATGTACTTTTTGTGATATCTCCTTAGATTACATTAAAATATACGAACCTATTGCCGCTGCTTTGTTGTGTGACCGTATGGAAGAATTAATGGCACAAACTGGGCAGAATGGTTTTCATTATGTGGACGAAGCTGCACCTCCGGCATTAATGCGTTCCTTGGCTTTAGAAATTCTGAGACGGAATTTAACGGTCACTTGGTGGACGAATATCCGTTTTGAAAAAAGTTTCACCTTAGATTTATGTTTGCTCCTAAAAGCATCGGGCTGTATCGCCGTTTCGGGTGGCTTGGAAGTTGCTTCTGATCGTTTGCTAAAACTTATCGAGAAAGGAGTTACCGTGGAGCAAGTTGCCAAAGTCACTCGAAATTTTACGGAAGCAGGTGTTATGGTTCATGCTTATTTAATGTATGGCTATCCTACACAAACTATTCAAGAAACGGTTGACAGTCTTGAAATGGTTCGGCAATTGTTTGAAGTGGGTGTTTTACAATCTGGTTTTTGGCATCAATTTGCCATGACCGCACACAGTCCTGTTGGAATGTTTCCGGAGCAATTTGGCGTTTTAAAAGAGACCGAAATTCTGGGGACTTTTGCAAATAACGACATTAATTATACCGATAAAACTGGAATTGACCACGATCAGTTTAGTTTTGGTTTAAAAAAATCACTTTATAATTATATGCATGGCATTTGTTTTGACTATGAATTGCAGGATTGGTTTGAGTTCAAAATTCCAAAAACAAGTATTCCGGCTGATTTTATATCCAATGCCTTAGAAGAGGATCTGGATTTCAAGATCAAACCAACCGCCAAAATTCTATGGATGGGAGGGGAGCCTGTTTTAGATTATTTTACCAAATCCAAAAAAGGTAATTCCTGGTCTATGCTGAAGTTGACGTTTCAGGACCGAAAACAAAGTTTCAGCATTCAAACTAATGAAAAGGAGGGAGAGTGGCTGTTAGAAACCCTCGGAAAAACAGCCATCTCTAATGCTAAAATCTATACTTTCCAAGAATTAAAATCAGATTTCGAAAAAACGATGGATGATTTTGAATTGTTTTGGTTTTCAAAACCAATCCATACTTTGAGGGATTCTGGTTTGTTAGTTTTGTGATATCTTTCGTTTTAGAAGGTTCTATATACTAAATTAGCAAAGTTGTCTTTTATTCTGTACGAATAAGGTGTATTATCACTTATATTTACGACTAATAAAAACAGACCGTTATGAGTATTTCCTATAAAGTGAATGTGAATGATAGTTTCCAATTTGATATTGATGCGGAGGCTGTTTCTAAGCTCGATGCCGTTCTTATTGGAGCGAGTGAATTCCACGTCTTAGATAAAAATACACCCTTCAAGGCCTCCATTATTTCTTCCGATTTTAATCAAAAAAAGTACACTGTTCAGGTTAATAATTCCAACTATACGGTAAATATTTCGGATGCCTTGGATCTTTTGATTAAAGATATGGGATTTGAAATTGGACTAGCTAAGCAGATCAATGCGATTAAAGCACCCATGCCTGGATTAATTCTTGAAATTAGTGTCGTTGTAGGTCAGGCTGTAAAAGAAAATGACAATTTAATCATTTTGAGTGCCATGAAAATGGAAAACAGTTTTTTGTCTCCTCGCGATGGTGTAATCAAATCGATTTCAGTAGTTAGGGGTGATGCTGTGGAGAAAGGCCAATTATTAATTGAATTTGAGTAAGATTATGAAAAAATTATTAGTGGCAAATAGAGGTGAAATTGCGATCAGGGTAATGAAAACTGCGCAAAAAATGGGCATCAAAACCGTAGCTATTTATTCAACTATTGATCGAAATGCCCCCCATGTAAAATTTGCTGATGAAGCTATCTGGATTGGAGAATCGCCCTCGAGTCAATCTTATTTATTAGGAAGTAAAATTATAGCATTGGCTAAATCACTTGATGTGGATGCCATACATCCAGGATATGGATTTTTGAGTGAGAATGCTGATTTTGCAGAAGAAGCCGAAAAGAACAATATCATTTTTATTGGGCCTAAATCAAAAGCGATAAAAATAATGGGAAGTAAATTGGCTGCCAAAGAAGCGGTTAAAAAATACAATATACCAATGGTCCCGGGTTTTGATAAAGCGATTACGGATGTTGAAAAGGCCAAATTAGTGGCAACCGAAATTGGGTTTCCAATTTTGATAAAGGCCTCTGCAGGTGGCGGTGGAAAAGGGATGCGAGTGGTGGAAACTGAAATGGAATTTGAATCACAAATGGATCGTGCAATTAGCGAGGCAATTTCTGCTTTTGGCGATGGTTCGGTTTTTATTGAAAAATATGTCGCTTCACCCCGACATATAGAAATTCAGATTATAGCCGATAGTCATGGGACTGTTTTGTATTTATTTGAAAGAGAATGCAGTATTCAGCGTCGCCATCAAAAAGTGGTTGAAGAAGGACCCTCTTCTGTTTTAAGTCCTGAGTTGAGAAAGAAAATGGGGGAAGCAGCAGTATTAGTTGCTAAATCTTGTGACTATTTAGGGGCAGGAACAGTCGAATTTTTATTGGATGAAAATCACAATTTTTATTTCCTGGAAATGAATACCCGATTGCAGGTAGAACATCCCGTTACAGAATGGATTACCGGACTTGACTTGGTGGAACTTCAAATTAGAGTTGCTAGAGGCGAAGCACTTGGAATAAAACAGGAAGACCTAACCATCAAAGGGCATGCATTAGAATTGCGGGTTTATGCCGAAGATCCAATGAATGATTTCTTACCCAGCGTAGGTCATTTGGAGGTGTATCAATTGCCAGAAGGCGAAGGAATTCGCGTTGATAATGGCTTTGAGCAGGGGATGGACATTCCTATTTATTATGATCCAATGTTGGCGAAACTTATTACTTACGGTGAAACCAGAGAAGAAGCCATCCAGATTATGCTTAAAGCTATAGAGGGATATAAGGTAGAAGGCGTTGAAACCACTTTAGCTTTTGGAAAATTTGTTTGTGAACAGGAAGCTTTTCGTTCTGGAAATTTTGACACTCATTTTGTTAAGAATTATTATGAGGCTGCCACCTTAAAAAAACAAATGGCGAAGGAAGCAGAAATTGCTGCACTTTTAGCAATGAAACAATATTTTGAAGATCAAAAAATAGTACGTTTACCAATTCAGTAAATTATGGAATCTAAAATAAAAGAATTAAACGATAAAATTGCCCTAGCTCATTTAGGAGGTGGGAAAAGCCGAATAGCAAAGCAGCATTCTAATAAAAAACTTACTGCAAGAGAGCGTATTAATTATTTAATGGATGAAGGATCTTTTGAAGAAATTGGAATGTTGGTTACGCACCGTACTTCTGATTTTGGTATGCAAAAAGAATTATATTATGGTGATGGTGTGATCACAGGTTATGGAACTATAAATGGAAGATTAGTCTATGTATTTGCTCAGGATTTCACTGTTTTTGGTGGTTCCTTATCCGAAACCCATGCTGAAAAAATCTGTACTATTATGGATATGGCAGTTAAAATGGGAGCTCCTATGATTGGGTTGAATGATTCGGGTGGAGCCCGTATTCAGGAAGGGGTGCGTTCGTTAGGCGGTTATGCTGATATATTTTTTAGAAATGTAAAAGCATCGGGCGTGATTCCGCAAATATCGGCTATTATGGGGCCTTGCGCTGGAGGGGCGGTTTATTCGCCAGCTATGACCGATTTTACGATGATGGTTGAGAACAGCAGTTATATGTTTGTTACCGGACCCAATGTAGTGAAAACCGTAACCAATGAAACGGTGACTTCGGAAGAACTTGGGGGCGCAAGTTCCCATTCGACTAAGTCGGGAGTGGCACATTGCACCTCTGCAAATGATGTGGAATGTCTGGAAGATTTGAAACGATTATTAAGCTATTTGCCTCAAAGTAATAAGGAGACTACTCCTAAATTACCTTTTATTTTGGGTGATGAAGTCCGAGAGCAATTGGCGACTATTATTCCGGATAATCCAAATAAACCCTATGACATGCATGGGGTAATTAATGGAATCATAGATACGGATTCTTTTTTTGAAGTTCATAAAAACTATGCCGAAAACATCATTGTTGGTTTTGCCCGATTAGGAGGAAGAAGTATTGGAATCATAGCCAATCAACCAATGGTTTTAGCCGGAGTACTGGATGTAAACAGTTCGATAAAAGCGGCACGATTTTCTCGTTTTTGCGATTGTTTCAATATACCATTGTTAGTTTTAGTAGATGTACCGGGATTTTTACCGGGAACAGATCAGGAATGGAACGGAATTATTATACATGGGGCTAAATTATTATATGCCTTAAGTGATGCTACGGTACCCAGAGTTACGGTAATTACCCGAAAAGCCTATGGTGGCGCCTATGATGTAATGAATTCCAAGCACATTGGTGCTGATCTGAATTTTGCCTGGCCTACAGCTGAAATTGCAGTAATGGGAGCAAAGGGAGCCAGTGAGATTATTTTCAAAAAAGAAATTAGTGAAGCTTCTGATCCGGCAGCAAAATTAATAGAAAAAGAAACAGAATATGCCGCTTTATTTGCCAATCCTTATACTGCTGCGCAACGTGGTTTTATAGATGAGGTGATTTTACCTCAGGAAACACGCAGAAAATTAATTAAAGCTTATAGTATGTTGGAAAATAAAGGGAGTGATAGTCCAAAACGCAAACACGGAAATATTCCATTATAGGAATAGCATGTTTAAACACGAAAAAACCACCTTAAGGTGGTTTTTTTTATATCTATTAACAGTGTTATGATTTTTTCTTTTTCTTTTCCATTTTCTCTTTCATTTTAGCAAATTTTTCAATTTGATCGGGGTTTAAGAGCTTAATGACTTGGGTTTCTAATTTTTCTTTTATAATTCCCATTTTTTCAATTTTGGAGTCATCGGGAATATCCTGTTTGGAGATACTCATCATTTCAGCCTGATTTTGTACTAATATGTCTTTGATAACTGCTTTTTGAAAGGTATCTAAGGATAATTCTTTTTCTAAATTATCAAGTGAAGCCTGTAGATAATCTATTTTTTTTTCTTTTTGAGGTGTGTCATTGTATTGACTTGCGCCCATTCCTCTGTTCATTCCACCACCCATACCTCTGTTCATTCCGCCCATTCCTCCCATTCCATTGTTATAACCCATTTGGGCAAAAATGGAGGAACTAATACATAGCATTAGAGCGCAATAAAAAAACGAAAATTTAGTTTTAGTCTTCATCTGTTAAAATAGTATTGTATTACTAATTACAAATTTATGGTTTATGTTTTTAATTTGTAATATTTTTTTAAAATAAAAAGCTAAGAATAATTTTATATTAAAAAATAAGAGCATCCCAGAGCACTTGTAATTTGGAAATGTTAAGCATAAATTAAGTCCTAAAACGCCATAATTAAAAAGGATTTGTTATTTTTATAAAAGATAAAATACTGATAATGAGATCACAAGCTTCTATTTTCTTTTTGTTATTTTTTGCGCTAGTTGTTCACTCTCAAAACAATAATATTTTTGATATCGCAAGAAAAGGTAGCCTTGAAGAAGTTGAATTCTGTTATCGTTCCAATGCAAACTCCATAAATGAAATTGATGATAAGAAATCAAGTCCCTTGATTTTAGCCTGCTATCGAGCAAATGAAGCTGTCGCTTTATTCTTGGCCGACAAAGTTCAGGATTTAAATTATAATTCGGGTATGGGCACCGCTTTGATGGCGGCAATAATGTCGGCCAATACGAAGATTATTGACAAGTTAATTTCGAAAAAAGTAGATTTGAATCAATCCGATACCAATGGAAAAACAGCTCTTATCTATGCTACTTTTTTTAACAAAAATGAAATCGTTAAAAGCTTAATTAGGGCAGGGGCAGATTTAAAATTAAAGGACAAAGAAGGCAGATCGGCTTTGGATTATGCTAATTTTAATAAAAATACGGAATTAATTATACTATT
>Ga0114958_10000577_pt1 | contig 31338 bp, 26 predicted proteins | sample C_130208_EF_Meta_FD_89577 | JGI IMG/M metagenome (GOLD analysis project Ga0114958, IMG submission 89577) | Freshwater microbial communities from Lake Croche, Canada to study carbon cycling - C_130208_EF_MetaG | ecosystem: Environmental > Aquatic > Freshwater > Lake | place: Lake Croche, Canada... | reverse complement strand
GCATACTTTGCGGCATACTTTGCGGCATCATACATTGAAAACAATCCCGTTTTATTAGTCCAATCTCTTTTACTATATTATTAATAATTTCAAACATGGTATTTCCTTTTTGTTCTATCGTAGTTAGACGTTGTTTAAAATGATAAACCAATAATAAAATCAATACAAAAGTTATGCCTAAACTAATAAAGAAAAAAGTCTCAATAAAATTAAAAACACCCATTTTACTATACGAATACATAATAACATCAATTATAGAACGAACGCGATATTTCACAAAATAATGTATAGTATATTAGTATACGCAAATGGAACAAGAAGCCCCATTAATAAAAACTTCATCATCCCCATCTTTTGATAATAATACTATAATTATTATTGTATTAGTTATATTATTACTTTTATCATTTTTAGGAATAAATATGTTGACTTATTCAGGTAATTTCTTACAATCAGTCACCAATATATTTGAACCCATATTTGTGCAATTCTTTTCTTTTTTGGGGAATATTACAGGTAAAACACTAAATACGGGGGCAGATACAGTCGGCGTTACGGCTAAAACCGGCATTAATATAGCAGAAGGAACGGTGCACTCTATAGGTGATTTATTGCAAAACAAAAGTAATCCGGGAATAGATAATGAACAGCCATTATCACTATCTTCATTATTACCCCCGGGTCCACAGGGTCCACCTGGACCACCCGGCCCACAAGGAACCATAGGACATTCCGTGTCTGTGCCTGCACCAGATAGTTCCGAAAATCCAATTCAAAACCCAATAACATCATCTAAAACCCAATGGTGTTTAGTTGGCGAATATCAAACTAAACGTGGATGTATAGAAGTCACTGAACAAGATAAATGTATGTCGGGCCAAATATTCCCTACTCAACAATCATGTTTGAACCCGACTATTGGTAATGGAACGGCCAATTATTATACACTGGGACGCATGGGTCCGGCTGGTCCATCGGATTATATTAATACGGGTTATTATACTAATTCTTCTCATTATAACGGTGATAATACAACAAATGCTAGTGCAACAAAATCCGCCGGTGAAACAAAATCTGCTGGTGCAACTGGACAAGCCGGCACGACAGGCACAAATAAATAAATAATATTTATATAATTTATCAAAAAATTATATAAATATTGGTCCATTTGTCTACTATAGAATATAGAAAAATGAACTATGATAAACAATCGTATAATTTGTATGTAATACGGTTAGAAGACGAACATTATTTTATTCACGTGCAAGCCGATAAAGAAGGCGAATTCGGTGCGGTTGAAATAATGAATAATTGCATAATATTGTATGATTTTATCAAAATAAATAAACCGATAGAAATCATTGAAATAATAAATCAAGTGAATTTTCTGCAGATTGACCGTTGTGTTCTCAAATATATGCAAATGTTTGGTATTAATTATGTGCGTGGCGGATCATATATTACACCAATTTTGCCTGAGTATATGTTACAATCTTTGACTGACCAATTCAAAACTATGACCAGTTTACCGTATGAAATACAAAAACAAATTGATTTAATTGAATCGTCCCCCATAAATAATGAACAAGTAATTAACCTTCATAATACCAGCGATTCCGCAAGGAATCGCAATGGTATTACTTGTTTATGTGAGAGACCATGTATGGTCTCTCACATAAATGAAGGCATGCCTAAAGCTACCAGAAAGGACACATGTGTAAATGGTCGCTCTTTGAGCGACCATCCACTGGTTAGCCCCCAAAGGGGGCTATTAGTCCTTTCTGGTAGCTTAACGGTTAATAAATATACAAAATATCAAACCATGAAAACCCATTATAATACGGTTAAACATTTAGATTATAAAAAAACGAACACCGATTTGGCTTGGTTAAAATGCACGATTTTAGACGTTCTAGATTTAGATATATTATATACCAAATTACCTGCCGCCCCATCAGCATTATCTTTAACCCATATAAAAAGACATAAACAAGGAATTTATAATAGATATTCGCATTTAATAGTGAATCTTAAAAAACTACCAAAAATATATGCTCAAATCGCCGAATTTACGGGAAAAGCCATGGATAAGAAATTCTTGGAAAAACGTGCACAAATTTATATGAATAATCCCGAATTTGTATTTGATAATTATGTATATCATGCAAATACGCCCAATTTTAATAGAGCTGATTCGGATGAATGGGCCAAACAATTCGCATTAATAGAACATTTATTTTATAGTGTGATGAATCATATTTGCGAGATTGAGTTTGACTTGTCTAATTACACAAATAGCTAAAATAAGTCATTATATTGCACGAATGACCCATTAGAATAAGGCACATTTGGACTACTAACAGATATTACATTCTTTTTATCATCCATTGTCGCCGGGTTTCCAAAAGCTTTAATGTTACCCGGACTTAAATTGCAAAATACTCCGGCTTCAAATGCCGTGATTTGACTCGCCTTTGAAATATTATACGAATAATTAATCTTTAATTTTATCGTATAATTATATCCAGGTTGGGTTTTTAATACTAGATTGTTAATTTGCAACATCCCTACATAATCTACTGCATAAAATATATTAGGACTAGTCTTATTGGGATTAACAGTTACAGTGGCGAATGTTTGTGTGCATGTATTAGACGAAGTTACCAACAAATCATTTGCATACACTTTTACAGATACGCCAGTAATATTTATATCAATCATAGACACATCAGTTGGTCGTGGATGGTCATATGTCTTTGTGATAGGATTATATATGGGTAAAATATAATTACCTTGTGCATCATATGACCCCGCACCATTTAATCCTCTGCACCATATCGCAATCGGTGTAGAAATCGTAAAATTAGATACATTTTGTTTCATACTAGTTGAAATTAACATGGACCCTAATTCGGTTTCTTCTGATTGAATATATGTATTTGTGAATACTGCGGCCGTAGTATTTAAATATAGGATTTCATTTGTCGTATAAATAGACCATGCCGCGGGTGGAGGACTATTAATAATGCCCGATGACCGATTATTTACGATACCCGAATAATTATATAATGGAATTGATGGGTCATTATATAAATACATGGGTGGGCCGGGCACATCGCAAGCCGTAGTTAATGTGGGTAAATTTTTATTTGTCGCGCAATTCAAATCCTTTAAAGCATATGTTAATGCATATTGGGATACATTTGAATTTATTTTATTATTTGCTAAATACGAATATAATTGGGTTTTGGTTTGCGAATTGGTTTTACTATTTTGCGTGACTCCATTATATTTCAATATTTCGGCTTTTCTTCGCATATCCAGTTGCATATTGGTATATTTGCGATATGGCGAAAATGGAATATTGAGTCGCGATGGTGGTATATTGAAATTTGCTGTATCCTTCTTCTGTTTTAAAACACTCGCAATAGTAGCACATATTGATGCTTGTGCACTGGTCGGGTTAGACATAATATAACATATAAAGTTATATTATGATTTTCGTAATATTATCTAACAAGCTACCAGAAAAGTTATAGTCTGCTTGTATACCAGGTATTTGATAAATAATAAGGAGCTGTCGCTGTCCCGCTATCACTGATTGAATTGGATGCAGTAGATGTATTCGGTCCGCCCATAACTACTGTATTAATATCAAAGGATGATAGTGCATGGTCATAGCAAATCAAATTTGATAAATTGCCTGAAAACCCACCATTCGCACATACATTCACGTCAAAATAATTTTGTTTGGGAACGGCCGCTAATACCGTTCGCGATAGGATGGTTCCACTTACATAAACATCTAAAACCAAATTTTCTATACGTATCATCACATTTACCCATTTATTCATGGGTATACCGGAAATGTCTATTGATTGTTTAGGTTTAGTATTATCAACCGTATCCATCATAACAGTTAATGTATTTTCATTACTACTAGATGTTATTGGCTTTAAATAAAGGCCTGGACCATTTGCTACCGGCGAAATACCGGATACATCGGTAGTAGGACTATCACCTTTATTGAATATATGTTGGCTATATACTTTATCATTGCCTGATTTAATTAATAGCCATACTGACCACGTCGCTTCAATCCCGGTCTGTTGATTATTGGAACGATTTACCATTGCTGCATTTGAGTTCTTGGGGTCTTGTGAGATAACGAGAGTATTTGACCCATTAATCATACCACTAACTAAATACGGATTCTTAGATGGTTGCATGTAATAACCGATTAATATAATGCCTAAATTAAGAATAAACATAAACCCGATTAATACTAATATTAAAAATGCGAATTTGGCTATAATACTATTAGAATTAAGGAATTCTTGGCTAGCATCAACTGCACTTTTGCTAGAAAATTCATTCAATGTATTAGTAACGGATTGACGGGCTGATGTTGCCGCATCGGCAACTGAATTTAATCCGGCAACTGCATTTTGTTGAAGTGCCTGAGGGTCTAATCTGACTTCAGGTAATTGTTCTGCTATCGGTTTTTGAAAATCCATAGTTGTTAAGTTATATTATATGTATAAAATATATAATATATTATATGTGGTAATATATGCATCTTCTATATCTTGACCTAAAATAAAGTAAATGTGCGTTGAGTTACGCTATCTTTGATTAAATCCACATTCACACCATAAGATGAAAATGCCTTGCTTAATGAATTGCCGCCATTTCCGGCTAAATAACTTGACCAAACATCCTGGGGATTTACTGAGGTTGATGTTCGGGTAAATCCGGCAATTAATGCATCAAATGTACTGCCCCCAATGGTTACTGCTGATGACTTGGGATCAGTTGCAATGCTTGAAGGTTGTATACCAGTCAACTCAACTGATTTTATTAATTTTCCATCTAAATAGAAATCTACATACTTACCATTTTGAACATTTATCACTATATACACCCACTTTTGAATAGGGAAATTATTAGTTAGTTGGAAAGATTCAGGTACAGTAGCAGAGTTTGTATATATACCACACGTTAATGTTGAACTCGTAGTTGAATTATAAGATAAATCTAGTGGCGGAAGTTTTGATTTATTCGTAGTAAAAATGTTATATTTAGCAGAAGTAGGAACTGAATTTATATATATCCAAAGTCCATATGAATAACTATTTGTGCCTGGATTATCAGTGACTGGTACAGTTAACTCCGTTTTCAAACTCGTTTGATTCGTCAATGTGCTGGTAGATGTTGATAAATATTGATATACTACATAAAGTATAATAATCACGACAATGCCTAAAATAACATATAAATAATTCATTACCGATTTATAGTATATTGCGATAATTTATTTTCTATTTACTATACAGTTTTTATGGTTGGTGGATTTTTCTTTGCGAGAAGATTATATGAATTTGCGATTTGTCTTTGTGATAAAGGGACTTTACTGTAAGTCACATTACATATCGCTCCATATAGACCATTTGAACTGCCTACCGTTATTTTGTCTGTAGATTTATATGTTGGAAATTTATTAGTTAAAGGACAACTTCTCTCTAAAACTCCGTTTATAAATAAATCGGCGACATTATTATTATAATTTATCACAAATTGATTCCATTTTTGACTAGGCACATTGATTGTATATGAAGCATCATATGTGATATCCGAAAAATAAACAGTATAATTATTTAAATTATTTGATGCATCATACTTGTATGTTATTCTTGGTTTTGAATGAATAGCATCATATCCATAATTAAAAACTTCAGTATCTTTTGTATATGCTGCCGACGATGTATTATGTGGATTCATATAAATCCACATGGATAAACAATAGTTTTTATTAAATTCTTTATTAAATTCACTTCCCTCACTTTCCGGGTTTTCTGCTATTTTAGCTTGTGCAGTCAAATCATTGGAATTAATCGGATTTAATACATCATTACTTTTAGCTAAAATAATCTGCCCCGCATCTAAAAATATCGGCGTATCTTGTAATACCAATGCATCTGGGACCAATACTTTATTAATTAATATAGGAATATAAATATAACAAATAATTAATATGATTTCAATAATAAATAGAATAAATACTATATTGGGTGTTATTTTGAATTGTTGCAATATATATTCAATGAAATCGCCGACCATACATGGTATGTAAAAAATCATGGCGAGAATAAAGCCTGTCCATGTGCCTTCAGTTTTATAAATATTATTTCTAAATAGTTTGAAAAGAATATTGAGTCCAACAATGACTGCTAAAAATAAAATCATATCTAAAACTGCACTTACCATATATGATGAATATGTGCTCATGGTAGAATATAAATAAAATAAACCGGATATCACTAATACTAGTCCAAATATAAGGCCGAATATAATCATATTATTGTGGACTGCATCTATGCTTTTTCCAAAATTAAAATAAATTCCTGCTGCTATAAAAACCGGTATTAATACCGTAAATGTATAAATATATGCTTTACTAGTTAATGCCGAAGGTTGGTCGGCGACAGTAAATAAAAATATGGCGATGAAAATTATAATAAATCCTATTATCGCATTTTTCATTAAACTACTTTTAATCTCTTTTCCTGTATCTAAAATTGGTATCATTTTTTGAATTTCGCCAAATATAGTTTCAGTAGTTTCAGCCATAATCTAGAATATGGCGATATTATAAATTCTCGATTGTCGTTTTTCTTCCATGGCATTCACGGCACATTGCGACTAAATTATCTATATGGTTACTTCCGCCATATTCTAGTCGTATTTTATGGTCTACTTCAAACCAAGCCGATAATTGTTCCCCACAATCCCCGCATTTCCAGTTTTGTCTGGCGGCCACGAATTTCTTTTTTGTTTCACTAACTGACCGTTTGGTCGCTTTTTTGCCTTGACCTAAATTAGATGTGCCCGAGCTCATTATCCGATTTTGTGATACAGATTCACGGGATTGATGAGCCAAATCGGCTATAGGAAAATTAATATCGCTATGTCCGCCCCCGAAATCGTGTTTACTCGTAAAATCGAGTATGGGCGATAACATACTGCTCGTATTACGGTCTATCGGTAAATATTTGATATAATCATTTGATGTGGATAATATTTGTCTAGCATTTAATGGATTCTTTTTCATCACATAAAAAATAAAAAGGGCACCTACTGCGACCCCAGCCATTTGGTAGTATTTTTTATTAGCGAGAGCCAATTTCACATATTTACCTTCTGTGTATATATTGGCTATAATACCACTGGCTACTAAAAACAATATTATTTCTATACGCATAATTTCAGTATATATTATGTGTATAATTTTCTTTCTATTTTCTATTTTTGGGAGAATAGAACTTCTTGGGTAAACGCATAAATACATTCAACATCTTCTCTAGTGTTTGATGGACTTCAACCGACTTTTCTCGCTCATGCATACGGACAAATGCAGCAGTCAACTCATATCCAAAATTGCGGATTTTATATTGCGACGTCAAATAGTAAGATTTGGAATAATATTCGGTGTAATAATCATAAAATCTTCGGCTATGCATATCCATATATTCTTTATCACGGTCAAAATTATATTTCGTATTATTGAATGAGTTGTAAAAATGTTGTCTATAGTGTTCAAATAAGCGAAAACTGGTTAAATATATTTTTTGGGCATAATATTCGTTGGAGCCTAAAGATGTGCGTAAACTCGTTTTTTCTTCCCAAAATTGACGTTGTTTTTCGTCATATGCATTGATATCTTCGGCTTCATCAATAATAAAATGTAATCGGCCATAATTCAAATGTCGCAAAATCTCTTTCCAGTCCATCGTAGATAAAATAACTGGAACGCGTTCTATTTTGTCTTGCGTCAATAATCGGTCTAATTCAAATCTTATTTTTGGGTCCATGAATTCTATAATATAGTTCACGCAATCCATGGGCAGGCGAACGGTGAGCAGATTTTCCATACGTTTTCGTTTACATTCGGCGACTTCTCTTTCGCGTTGTCTTATACGGCGTTTAGTCCGTTTTTCGCGGGTTTTATTATCATTCAATGATTCTCTCAAGTCTTCAGCGGATATGCCGTATTTTCGGGCGATTTGGTTCAATGGTGATACGGTATTTACACTGGACTTCATTTGTATTGTTCATGAGAATGATATACTTTTTTGAAATACTTTTTACATTCAATTTTATGAATAAAACATGTAACATAGCAAAATACCAATCAAAATCGCGACAAGATGTATTATATTGGAATTGAATCGACTAGTATCTAATACCGAAACGGGTTTCGGCAAATATTCATTCATATATTTATCAATCCCCGCATACAATGAGACTTCGTCTTTTCCCAAGAATGCATTCATTTTATTATGTATAAAATGAGTCCAACGAATAAATGAATCGCGATTATCCAAATAAGGCGTCACCGGATATTTATTTAGCATTGCACTAAAATTATTGCTCAATTCGGCATCTGGAATAAATATAGGCAAATTCTGTATAAAATCGTAATATTTGCGTTTACTTACTGCATTTGGCTGGTCGGGATAAGAATGAGCAATTGTATGTATAAAGAACCAATAATGCGGACCCCATACATTTGGGTCAAATCTCATCTTCATTTTGTAGCAAAGTATATAGAAAGAACTGAATATATAATACGAGATATATCGTAAATAATAATAATAATGAATGATAATTATTGCAATAATTGCGGAAGACAAGGACATAATTATAATAATTGCAAAATACCGATAACTAGTATTGGTGCTATCGTTTTACGAAATAATATATTGGGCGAGAATGGTAAACCGGCGATAGAATTCCTAATGATCCGACGAAAGGATACTTTAGGATATATTGATTTTATACGGGGAAAATATTCAGTATATAACAAACATTATATAATGAATATGCTAAAGCAAATGACTATCCAAGAAAAGGAATGTTTAAAAACGATGAATTTTGATAAAGGTTGGTATGAAATATGGCGTGGTAATACGATATCATCGCAATATAAAGCCGAAGAAGGTCAATCCAGAGAAAAATTCAATGCATTAGTCGCGGGTATTGTTGTTAAAAATGATTACTATAATTTGACTGGTTTATTAGAAGAGAGTTCTGCTGATTTTTCCGATAATTCTTGGACTGAACCGGAATGGGGATTCCCAAAAGGTCGCCGAAATTACCAAGAAAAAGATTATGAATGTGCTTTGCGTGAGTTTACCGAAGAAACGGGGTATTCATCTCAGAAACTGATTAATGTGCAAAATATTTTACCATATGAAGAGACCTTTATGGGGTCAAATTATAAATCATATAAACATAAATATTACGTCATGTTCATGAAATACCAAGATAGTTTGGATAATGTTGATTTTGAAAAATCTGAAGTTAGTGCTATGGAATGGAAAACATACGATGAATGTATGAAATCTATTCGGCCATATAATTTAGAAAAGAAACGATTAATTACTGATATCTATAATGGACTGACTAAATATCAATTATTTGCTTTGTGATATTCTATCTGGTTCATCGGTTTATGTGTAAAAATAAACGGCATATTTTGGTAATCATATGATGATACTATTACACCTTTGGACATTTAAAATGGGACAACTTTAAGTGGTTTCAATGTGAATAAATTACAATAAATATACATAAAATTATTTAAAAATTATATGTATATATTTAGTAAAATGGATAATAATATTGGTGAAATTATAAATGAGAATGAAACGTTAAAACAACGTGTAAATGAACTTGAAGAACGATTAAAAAAATATACAAGTGGTAAAAATCACAAGAAATATTATGAAAAAAATAAAGAAAAAGTTATGAAAAATGGAGCCAATTATTTACATAAATTAAAAGAAGAAAATCCTGATAAATTAAAGGAATATAGAAGGCGAGCATATTTGAAAAGAAAAGAAAAATTAGAAAAGGAGAAAAATGAAAATATTTAGGAATAAATAAATGTGCGGAAAACTATTTAAAATAAAAATGTTTAGTAAGTATATAGGATGGAAAATCCAAAAGAGAAACCGCCTGAGTTTTACAAATCAACCAAGACCTCGCTGAAAAGCATACTGAAACACCCTGAAATAAACACACAGAAAATTAACGATGTAGTCATCAAGGCACACAAAATCGTTATTCATACCTTACAATTTCTAAAAATGTATATTCTTCATCATTACCAAACATACTCTCATACCATACCTATTATTGATAAAGTTTTGATTTTGAATGTTATGAAGGTTGTTTGTGGCGAAAAACATACTAATCAAGGAAGATTACCCAAAAAAGAAACATTAGAACTCATAGAGAACCTTACCTCATTCTATACAGAGCACTACAACCCATATACGCAACCAGAGCAATTAGATTATGAATATATGAGTAATGTGCTTTCTTACTTATGTGAAGACATTATAACGATGTATGAAAATAACATACAATTGCATTATGTGGATTATGTGGAACGATTTGTAAATGTTGTTTGGAAAAAGAAGATGCTGGTTGATAAGATACGAAAAATATTTCCTACCAAAAAAGAGCGAGAAGCACGAATTAGACATTTGGAAAAGGAACTGCGAAAAATAAAGAATGATTTGTTGAATGTAGATAGTAATATTGACTACATATCACATCCGCATTATCATCAATGGATTACTCAACAAAAGAAACATATTCTACCTGATAAAGAGAAGTTCCAAAAGCAAAGCATCTATTATGATTTGAAATGTAAACCGATGGATTATTTACCCTGTATGATTGCAATGATGAAACAAGTTGAAAATGACGAGGAAACAATTAGTAATGTTTTTCCATTACGAAGTAGTATATCACCTGGTTATATTCGGTTGGATACAATTACATTAGTATATTTGCTTTTACGAAAAGAGCAAGGAAAGAAAGGTGATTACAACAATCAAGGCAATACAAAGAAACACGAAGATAAAATATGGAAGTTCTTTTTTCGCACAGAAAAGAAGGTATTTCGTAAGAATGATTTTTCTTTCCATCATATGATTTCTACGGATGGAGTAGGAGTTTCTGTATTATTTATTCGTGATGATTTGGTTGGAAAGCGATTACCAAATGCGAAGAAAGGTGTATCAAAAGAATTGTATATTGATGAATTGAATGATTATTCTGGTTTACAAGACAAGAAGATTGTGGGCGTCGACCCGGGTAAAGAAGATTTGATTTATTGTGTTGATGGTGCTTCCAAAGATGCAAATGTATTTCGGTATTCACAAAACCAGCGAAGAAAGGAAACCAAGATGAAAAAATACAATAATATCATATTGGGAATGAAAACCAATAAAATACAAGGAAAAAGTGTCATTGAATATGAAACCGAGTTATCTAATTACAACCGCAAGACACTTCAAATAGACAAATTCAAGACATACATAAATGAGAAGAACCGAATAAATAATATATTATTTGGATTTTATGCGAAGCATTTGTTTCGTAAATTAAAATTTGGTAAGCATATCAATATCAAACGCAACGAACAACAAATGATTAGTAATTTTAGGAAGATATATGGTAATCCAGATGAGGTTGTTATTTGTATAGGTGATTGGGAACAACGCCAACAAATGAAATACAAAGAACCAACATTAGGCGTAGGAATGAGAAGTTTGCTTCGTAAGAATAAATATAAAGTTTATTTGGTTGACGAGTTTAGGACGTCTTGTAAATGTTCTAATTGTGATGGAGGAGTATGCGAGAAGTTTATGGTAAGAAAAAATCCAAGACCAAAACCAAAGAAAAATAAGGAAAATCCAAAGAAACAAAGAAAATATGATGAAATGCGGTTGGTTCACGGGCTACTACGCTGTAAGAGCGGTTGTGGTGAGTGGAATAGAGACCGCAATGGTTCATCAAACATCTACAAGATAGCATATCAAGCAATACATAATTTAGAAAGACCAAGTTATCTATGTAGAGAAATCAAAAGTAATCAAGCAGTTTTACCGAATTGCTATAAACAAAATATACTACAAGTCAGTAAAGACTAAACTTTGAACCTCTTTATTATGGGATTTTGTCCCATTTTAAATGTCCAAAGGTGTATACGAATATATCTAGGCACTGCCCGAATACAATTTTGAAATACTGTTTGCGAAAATCGCATCGTGTATAATAAATATATAAATTTATATTTATTATATAACTACACAATGAATGAACCTGAACCAATTGTAACACTAAAAAAATCTAATATAACACGTAAAAATGTGGCTCCTATAATTTTACCTGACCCTAATCTTGGCTCTATACAAGAACCTTTACAGACAAATCCTAATGTTAAAGTTGCTAAAACCCGATGCAAAAAAGGCACACGAAAAAACAAAAAAACTGGTCTATGTGAGCCATATGTTCAAAAACAAGGTATTCTTGATGCTAGCCCTAACCTTAGTCCGAATACTAAAGTTGACGTAGATGTTGAACCTGAACCCAATATCGCAGCAGAGTCTTCAATTATAGAATCTATATCAACCATGGTTGGATTAACTACACCAGCACCAGCATCAGCATCATCACCAGCAAAAGTAGAAGATGTAGTAGAAGCATCAAAAGTAGAAGATGTAAAAGAAGTAAAAGAATCATCTTTAGCTCCCAGCACGCTTCATATACCTGAATCTATTGCTAATAAATCTATTACTGATAAACTTAATCCAAAGAGAAAACGTAAAATTATAATATCACAACCAGCAATTTTACCACCAGTCAAAGAAAAAGAAGAAGAAAAAGAAGAAGAAAAAGAAGAAGAAAAAGAAGAAGAAAAAGTCAAATCCGACCGCCCTCTCCCCGAAATCACCGACGAATTCAATTTAGAAGACCATCTTGGACAAATTGACCCCGAATCAAACGAATATTTAAAAGAAAAAGAACGCGTTGAATATAAATATAATGCCGAAGATTCATCTACTGACTATGATTTTTTATATCCCGAATTAAACGACCCAAATTTCAATATCAAAATCGCCAAGAGAAAGGAATTCAATGATACCAAATACGACGGCTCTATACAAAATATCAAAGAGTACGCCGAACGCATGTGCAATGCCGAATATGAACTAATGCCTCACCAAATATTCGTCAAGAATTTCCTATCATTTCAAACCCCATACAATAGTCTATTATTGTATCATGGCCTAGGCACCGGCAAAACGTGTAGTTCCATCGGCATCGCCGAAGAAATGCGTAATTATATGAAACAATTGGGTATCCGTCAACGCATCATCGTCGTCGCATCGCCAAATGTCCAAGATAATTTTCGTATGCAACTATTTGACGAAAATAAGTTGAAAATGGAGAATAATATATGGTCTATGCAATCATGTATAGGAAATTCACTATTAAAAGAAATCAACCCCACTAGCATTACAGATATGCCGAGAGCCAAGATTATTTCCAATATCAAATCCATCATTAATAATTACTATGTCTTTATGGGATATGTAGAATTCGCCAATTATATTTCCAAGAAAACGTCGGTATCCATTGAAACGGGATTCTCTGACCAAGAAAGGCATCAAATGAAAGTCAAGAATATTAAACGTGTGTTTAATAGCCGTCTCGTTATCATTGATGAAGTTCATAATATACGTATCACTGACGAAAATAAGAATAAACGTATCGCCCAACAATTGTTTGAATTGGCGAAACATGCCGACAATTTGCGATTCCTATTCTTATCTGCAACACCCATGTATAATACATATAAGGAAATCATCTGGCTCACAAATCTAATGAATTTGAATGATGGGCGGTCACAAATTGATATCAATGAAGTATTTGATAAAATGGGACAATATCGTGAACCGAAAACGGGTATAAACCAAGAAAGTGGCCGAGAATTATTGCGACGAAAACTCATTGGTTATGTCTCATATATTCGCGGCGAAAATCCATACACATTTCCTTATCGCATTTATCCAAATACTTTTGCTCCCGAACATACATTTACTATAGATTCCAATAAGGAAAAAGTGTCTACACTGACTTATCCCACAATACAATTAAATAAAGTAGCCATGGATGAACCATTAAAATATCTCAACGTTTTCGTTTCGCAAATCGGAGATTACCAAGAAAATGGATATTCATATATTGTGAATAGTATGCGTAATAAGGCGAAACAATCGCATTCGGAAGCATCTGAACTTCCCAATAGTGAAAACTTGGATTCATTCGGTTATACACTATTAATGTCGCCTTTAGAAGCCCTCAATATTGTTTATCCTAATCCGGCATTGGACCGAATATGGGCAGAACGTGCACAGAATCCGGGTGAAGATATGAATAACGATTTAAATGAAGATATGTTCTTGGGTAGCCAAGATATAATTGCCGATTTAGTAGGCAAGCAAGGTCTCAATAATATAATGTCTTCCATTGACGATTCTACCAAGAAAATACCGCAGCGATATAATTTTGAATATAAACCCAAGATTTTGTCGCAATATGGTCGCATATTTAACCAAGAACATATACACAAATATAGTAGTAAAATTGCGAGTATTATAAACAGCATCCGCAAATCGGAAGGTATTATATTGATTTATTCGCAATATATTGACGGCGGTGTTGTTCCTATTGCCCTCGCCTTGGAAGAAATGGGATTTTTGCGATATAGTTCGGCGGCCAATACGAAGTCACTTTTCAAAAAGACGCCGAGTGAATTGATGGATTCGGTAAAAATGTTGCCTAAAAGTCAAGTTCCGGCCAAAGAGTTCAAACAAGCCCGATATATGATGATTACGGGAGACAAGGCATTTTCGCCGAATAATGCTGCTGATATTAAATACGCGGTTGACCGCGAAAACTGTGATGGTCACAATGTAAAAGTAATTTTGATTTCAAAGGCGGGGTCGGAAGGCTTGGATTTTAAATGCATTCGTCAAGTCCATATTATGGAACCTTGGTATAATATGAATCGCATTGAACAAATCATTGGTCGCGGAGTTCGCAACTTGAGTCACTGCTACCTACCTTTTGAAAAACGCAATGTGGAATTATATTTGCATACGACGGTCATGGTCCGCAATACGGCGGAAGAGTGTGCCGATTTGTATGTATATCGTTTAGCCGAAAGAAAGGCCGTGCAAATCGGACGAGTGACGCGACTTTTGAAAGAGAATTCGGTGGATTGTTTATTGAATATTTCGCAATCCAATTTCACGGTGGCTAAATTGAATGAATTGGCTGCGAACCAAGAGATTGAATTACATTTATCAAGCGGCGACAAAATCATTTATCAAATTGGTGATAAAAAATTCACGGATATTTGCGATTATATGGACAATTGCGAATATACGTGTGCACCGACCGCTGAAATCGCCGAATCCGATATCATAAAAGATACGTATAATAACGAATTCGTAAGCATGAATAATGCACGTATTGTAGAACGCATCCGTCAATTATTCAAAGAAAAACATGTCTATAAACGCGAACAACTTATTGCGGCTATTAATATAGTCAAACAATATCCTTTAGAACAGATATATTATGCATTTACTTATTTCATTAAAAATAAGAATGAAATGTTGGTTGACCGATATGGACGCCTTGGACGATTAGTTGATAAATATAGTAAAGAAGGCGAAATCGAGTCGGCATATTATGTGTTTCAACCTGTAGAAATAACCGATGAAAATGCTTCAGTATATGACCGTAGTGTTCCTGTAGAATATAAACGCACCAATTTGGCCTTGGAAATACCGAAAGATTTAGACCAAGTGCTAGAACCCGGTCAAGACCCAAGACAAGACCCAAGACAAGACCCAAGACAAGACCCAGGTCAACAAGGTCCTGGTATTAAATCGGTTCTTGGCCAAGAAGGGCTTTTAAATCAAATGAAGTATATGGATATATTGAATGAATTTGATGAACATTTGAAACATATTTATGCGGCAGATATGCGAATCCCGTCGGCAGAGAAAGAATGGGATTGGTATATGCATGCACGAAAAGTGTGCGACCATATCAATACTATATACAACATTTCCCAAGATTTACTTTACAAATATTTCATTTATCATATGATTGATATGTTATTATTCCATCAAAAAATGGTTATTATAAACCAAATATATACTCCTTCTTGGAAACCCACCAATAAATATTCGGCCATAGAGATTTTAATCAAAGAATATTTTGATAAAATCATGTTGCAAAATCCCAAGAAACTAGGAATATTATTAAACAAAGACAATTCTTGGAAAATAATGGTTCAATCCGGCGATACTGAATCTTGGTATGAAGGCGAACCGGAAGATACTAATTTGTTTGCTCCCGATATTATGAAACTTATTGTTCCTACCAAGAATTTGCGGGACCGAGTCGGTTTCTTTGCCTTATTTAAAAATACGGAAATGGTATTTTATGTAAAGGATATGTCTAAATCGCGGAATTCGGGGGCAAGATGCGATAGTGCCGGAAAAGTGCGAATTGTTGAACTATTAAATCATATACAACGACTTGCGACGTATACCCCCGAAACATCCAAATTCATATCACAATTAGGATTATGTATAATCTTGGAAATGGTTATGCGAAACATGACGGACCAATCAGCGAATGGACAGTCGGTAAACTTCTTGCGACCCGAACAAGCGACATTGATAAAAATCAAGGAACTGTAAAATTGAACCAATAATATATTATTATAGCAAATAGTATAAAATTATTCTCATATACTATATTAATCATGTATACTCAAACTCAAATAAACCCATCAAATAAGCCATTAAACCGTAATCAAGGTAGAGGCCATGGTCAAGGCCAAGAACGTAAAGTATATGGTGTGTATATCAAATCTGCGTTAGAAATGAAAGTTATATTATCCATCAATGAAATCGGCAAGAATGTGAAACAGAATTTAGAGCGAAAAATTGTGTCTCAAATTGAAGGTAAATGCATTGCCGATGGATTTATTCAACCCAATTCGGTTCGTATTATCAACTACTCTAGCGGCAATGTATTATCCGATTTAATTGAATTCCATGCGGTTTATGAATGTATGATTAGTCATCCGGTTGAAGGTATGATTATGGAAGCCAAGTGTAAGACACTAACTAAAGCCGGAATTCACGCACAAGTCATTGACGAAGATGGGAATATACCAGTCACGGTATTTATCGCACGCGACCATCATCAAATGAATAATATGTTTAATTCAGTGACTGAAGATTCAAAAATCACTGTGCGTGTGATTGGAACCCGATTTGAATTGAATGACCCGTATATTTGTGTAATTGCGAAATTGATTAGTTCATCGTCGGATAACAAATAGAAAAGTAGAAAAGTAGAAAAGTAGAAAAACAAGTTAAAAAAACCGTATTATTACATACAATAATGAATATTTTTGAGAATAATCTAGAAGCGATTAAACAATATATTGAGAATATGAATAAACATCATCATGTTGAAATTTTGAAAATTCTCAAACGAAATCCCACCATCAAATTGAATGAAAACAAAAGTGGTGTCTATATCAATCTTTCTTTTTTACCACAAGATACTTTGACTGAATTAGCTGAATATATTCATTATATTCAAGACCAAGAATCGGCTCTATCCCAAAATGAAACGCAAAAAACGGAATTCAAAAATCATTTTTTCTTAGAAAAAGATAATAAAGACGAGCCGATATCTTATAGTAGTTCAAGTGCTAGATAAATGACTACATTTTTAAATCAAATTTTATATAATAATAAAAAATTTGATTCATATGATTCCATCGCCAGTTTAGATTCATTTATGCATAAATCTGTTATAGTTTCTGATAGCTTAACGGCTAATAGCGAACCTATATTTGAACCCATAAATGAAAATATAGAAAATGAACTAACCCCAATTCCATGCGAGACCAGCGTTTTCACAATTCCTCGCAATGAAGATACCTTATTTTGGTGTATTTATATCGCAAAATTCGGATATGCTGATTATATAGCCATTGGGTCAAAATATAAAAATAAAGAAATTGAAAAAAAACAGGAAATGATTGATATCGTTAAAAAATCACCGGCTATACTAAAGGGCACTACATATAAGCTTACCAAAGTAGCCGTGCAGGAAATCTTGGCTGAATTAATGATTAATAAAAAGACGTCCATGAATACATTATATGCTATGTGTATTTTGTATAATTTGAATATATATATTATAGATGAATCGGTGAAAACCTATTTGCATTATGCCCCGATTGAAACGCACGATAAACTGACTGAATTGTGGATTATACGCAAAACGATAGATGGATTTTATGGTATTGATATGGATACGAATCTGACCAAGATAACTAATATTGTGAATACATTGCTTCATATAGAGCATGGACCCAAACCATGTAAAGGAATGTCGGTATATAAAGTCGGAGAATTGGAAGATATGGTGAAGAAATTGGGCGTTTGGCCAAAATTAACCGATAACCCAAAATCAACCGATAAAAAGTTGAATAAGACGGATGTATATGCTATCTTACAGAAAACGCTTGGATTCCTATAAAATTGATATAAACAACATAAAAATATAATATGCGATTATACTATACACTATTATATTTTACAAATAATGCATAAATATAGCATTCATAATAAAGACGATGTTGGCGACCGACCGAAATCTGACCCGAAATCTGACCCGAAATCTGACCCGAAATCTGACCCGAAATCTGACCCGAAATCTGATTTTGCACAAATGGTTAAAAACTATTTAGCAAGTAATCCGATGGTGCGAGTAGATAACAAGTCGAGCGAGATGGAGGTGCGTTTTGGAACAAATACGCGAGTCGCCAAACCTCTTTCCAAAATTGATTATGATAATGTCGTCCAACAATTATATGCCGCCGGATTTACTACGGCCAATCCCGATGGACTTCATATATTGCGTATTTATAATGAATTCATTAATCAACAAACCGGTTATACGAGTATGTCTAATATTCGTGCCGAAATGGTAGGTCTGGATTTAATACAAGAATATTGCCGAACAAATAGCATTCAAAAAATCATGGATTTGGCGTCTTCATTATCGGCGAAAGGAGATAAGGTCAAATTCACTCAAAAATCGCAACCAGGACAAAACGACGAAAAACATCCGCCCATGCGTAATGTAGAATTCCCCGATTTCAATTTCCGCGTGGCGTATCAAATGGAACAGGATTATACAGTCCGGTCTAATATTGCGAAAAACATTATTAATAAATGGAATGATTCAAAGAAAACATTTCGTTATATTAATCGTGTGCGATTTTCGCATCCAATTTATCCCATTTTCGCCGATATTAGTATTGTTAAAGGGTCCAAAATCACACAACGAAAACAACCGATTCCACAATATACTATACAAGAAGCCGACGTATTCGCCAATGCAGAAGCATATGAAGTGGAATTGGAAATAGATAATTCGCGGGTCGGACCCGGAACGCCATTTAGCTCACATGTGCCTTTATTGGCCGATATACGCAAATGTATTCGTATTGTATTGGGCGGTATTCAAGGAACGAATTATCCGATAGCATATAGTGAACGAGATACGGTATTACAATCATATATGAAAATGGTGCATGGCCAAGATTATCAAATCCGCCGCATATTTAGTAAAGATTTCATTGGTCCGTCGTCTTATACTTTACAAATCAAAAATATCATGACCGAATCAGCCGACTCTAATATCCATAATATTCGGCGAAATTATACAGTAACTGATAAAGCCGATGGTGAACGCCGATTATTATATGTGAGTGAAAACGGACGGATTTATATGATAGATTCAAATATGAATGTATTGTTCACAGGCACAATATGTGTAGACCAGACTCTGCACCAGAGTTTGGTAGATGGTGAATTTATAAAGTTGGATAAACGCGGCAATATTATCAATTTATATGCCGCATTTGACCTTTATTATGTGAATGGAAAAAGTGTTCGCGAATTGGCGTTTATTCCACAAAGAGAGGCCGATGAAATCAAAAACTTTCGCTTACCTTTATTGAACCGGCTTATAACAAAATTGCGACCCCGTTCTATTATGGAAACTAGGTCGGAAACGGGTGAAAAAGGCCAAGAAAAGCACCTAGTCAAAGAATCGGGAATGCCGTCTGAAACGGATAAATCATGTGATTTTCACATCAAGTGTAAAGAGTTTTATTCAACCAGTGCCGATACAACTATATTTGAAGGTTGTTTGCGCATTTTGACGAATGTAAAAGACGGACTATTTGAATATAATACAGATGGTCTCATATTCACTCCTTCAAATACGGCGGTTTGTTCTAATCGGGTCGGCGAGGCCGGACCACTTTATAAAACAACATGGGAACAATCTTTTAAATGGAAACCGCCCCAATTCAATACGATTGACTTCTTAGTCAGTTTTAAAAAAGACAAGACGGGAAAAGACGAAGTTCATAATATATTTAATGAAGGCACGACACTCGGCGGATTACAAGAAGTCCAACAATATAAAATACTTATTTTGCGATGCGGATTTGATGAACGCAAACATGGTTACGTTAATCCATGTTTAGATATTATAAATGACCGTTTACCTGTGGCTGGCGAAATAGATAATGAAGAGACTTACAAGCCCGTCCCATTTCAACCTACAAATCCATATGATAAAACGGCGTGTTATAGCAACCAATTATTACAGATGGAAGGTAATGGTAATTTGATTATGAAGACCGAAGAAAATGAATATTTTGAAGAGGATATGATTGTGGAATTCCGATATGATTTGACTAAATCGGGGGCTTGGCGATGGATTCCTTTGCGAGTTCGGTATGATAAGACGAGCGAATTGCGGGCAGGGATGAAAAACTACGGCAATGCATATCATGTTGCGAATAGCAATTGGACGTCTATACATAATCCGATTACCGATGCGATGATTTCAACGGGCGAATCTATTCCCGATTTCTTGTCTACGGAAGACGGCGATATATATCATCGTCGTGTAAATCAATCTAGCACCCGGTCTTTGCGTGATTTTCATAATTTATTCGTAAAACGTAAATTGATATTGAGTGTATCACAAAGAAATGATACGATGATTGATTATGCGGTGGGAAAAGCGGGCGATTTGCAGAAATGGATTCACGCGAATTTGTCGTTTGTTTTTGGTATTGATATTTCCAAAGATAGTATTCAAAATAATTTGGATGGGGCGTGTGCCCGATATATCACGGCACGAAAACAATACAAACAAATGCCGGCGGCTCTCTTTGCGAATGGAAACAGTGGAGCAAATATTCGTCGCGGCGATGCATTTGTTACCGAAAAAGACCGCGAAATCGCGAGGGCAGTTTTCGGTGAAGGACCGAAAGACCGCAATTTATTGGGACTTGGTGTATATAAACAATACGGCATTGGCCAAGAAGGCTTCCAAATCAGTTCGTTGCAATTCGCGTTGCATTATTTCTTTGAAAATAAAACGGTATTCCATCGGTTTATACAAAATGTGGCTGAATGCACCAAAGTCGGCGGATATTTTATTGGGACGTGTTATGATGGCGAAACCGTCTTCCGGCTATTGCGAAATAAAAATGAAGGCGAATCGGTGGCGTTTATGGAAGATGGCTATAAATTGTGCGAAATTACTAAGCGATATGCACAGAGTGGTTTCCCTGATGATGATGCGGGCCTAGGATATGCGATAGATGTATATCAAGAAACATTTAATAGGTCATTTCGAGAATATTTAGTCAATTATCCATTCTTGGTGCGAATTATGGAGGATTATGGGTTTGTTCCTTTGGCGAAAGAAAATGCGAGGAGAATGGGATTGCCTAATAATACGGGCCTATTTGATGAACTATATTCATATATGCAAAATGAAATTCGGCAAAATCCGGACCGCGAAGTAGATTATAAATCAGCGATGAATATGAGCTACAATGAACGCCAGATTTCGTTCATGAACCGATATTTTATTTTCCAAAAAGTGCGAAATGTGAATACTGAGAAAATGGGCAAAATATTGGAATTGAAAAAAGTGGAAGTAGACGAAGATGAACCCAATGAAGAATTTAAGGGTAAAGATAAAGATAAACCATTGAAAAAAGGTCGTAAATTAAAAGTGCCTAAAATTATCTTGGAAAAATATGAACCGACTGAAACTGAATCATTGGACCCATTGGACCCCCCATTTGTAGTTCATAGTCCTGATTTTCCGCCGCCAATACCATTAGCTCCTGCATTAGAACTAGATACAGGGTCTAAAAACGAATCTAAAAACGAATCAGAATCCAAACCCGAAATTAGCACTAATAAAACATATATTATCAAGGCAAAACGACCAAATGCCGAAGCTAATACAACACGCAAAAATACAAATACATAAATACAATATTGTATATCTGAAATAATATAGACGTTTGTCCATATTATTTAGTATCATTTTACCTAACATTATTATATTTCAAAAATTCCATGATACATTTTTTATTACCAAGATTAAATAATGATTTATATAAATATATTGACCATAATAGCAGTGATTTGATACCACAATCCGTTATATCAAATTCGCTATCATACTATTTATATGATATAAAGAGCCGGATTAATGAACATGAGATGGATTGGAATACATACAAGAAATATACAAATCCGTTTGAATATATTAATACTATTGTTCCACATAAACGCAAATGTATTTCCAAATTAAAACCCCTTTCGCGGTCGTATTTTAAAATGGTAGAAATCATCACGTTTTTCAAATTGGGGTTAGAAACGGCATATCCATTGAACACGTTTCATTTAGCTGAAGGTCCGGGCGGATTTATAGAGGCAATTGCAGCATTAAGAAAACGCGATGATGATAAATATATTGGTATGACTATTTTGGCTGATTATAATGACCCGAATATTCCCGCATGGAAAAAATCAACGCATTTTTTGCGAGAACATCCGAATGTTGAAATTGAAACTGGTACAGATAAAACAGGGAATATTTTATCAGTGGCGAATTTTGAATATTGTTATAAAAAATATTCGTCATCTATGGAAATCATCACGGCCGATGGCGGATTTGATTTTACCGCGGATTTCAATAGTCAGGAAATAAATATTGCGAAATTGTTATTTGGACAAGTCATATATGCACTTTGTATGCAAAAATACAAGGGGCATTTCATATTAAAAATATTTGATATATTTATGCAACATACCGTAGATATTTTGGCTATATTATCATCATTTTATGAACACGTATATATTACTAAACCGCAGACGAGCCGATATGCGAATTCCGAAAAATATATTGTATGTCGCGGATTCTTGTTTAATGCAAATACTAAATTCTATCCTACATTATACAATGCATTTAGTCATATGTTGATGGAGACAGAATCGCCGAAAATAATGTATGATTTGCGTTTTTTATCGGTATCTATTCCCCGTAGTTTTATTACTAAATTGGAAGAATACAATGCCGTATTTGGTCAACATCAAATTGAGAATATACATTTTACATTATTATTGATAGAAAATAAATATAAGAATGATAAGATTGAAAGTTTGGTTAAAACTCATGTGCAAAAATGCATGGTGTGGTGCACTAAACATAATATTCCCTATAATATTATTGAAGAGACCGTTAATATTTTTTTACCACAACGACCATCACATTATTTTACGACTATTTAGTCTTCATATATTTCATGACCATTTATAGTCAATAAATGAAGGCATGCCTAAAGCTACAAAAAAGGACTAATAGCCCCCAAAGGGGGGCTATTAGTCCTTTCTGGTAGCTTAACGGTTAACGGTTAACGGTTAGCATACATTTTCGGTCCACATGTTTTCGTCTTCATTTTTCCCGTATATTTATCTATAATTGGCGTGCATACATTTGGATAACCGATTTTGGCCTTTAGTGTATAAATATAATCTGACCCACCATATGCCGAAGCATTCGCAACCGCATTACCGTAACTGGCTCGGTATTTGAGTGCATTTGTAGACATGGTATTATATTTTAGACGCGTGATTTTTGAACTAGCCGATACGGCACCTTGCTGGGCATATTGCGAATTATTCGGTTTATAATAGAGAGGAACATAGGATGGGGAGATTAATGGTTTGAATGTAGATGAATTTATATAAGAAGTCGCCGTATTTAAAGGCGTAGTAGTGGTATTCGGATATTTTCCTTGTGCTATACCGAATAATTGGGCTGCTCCTGCACTATCTATATTAAAAAAAGGGCAATATGATGTATCATGTATGCTTGAACCTGATGCCGGAGTAAATGATGCCGATGGAAAAATTGCGAGATTTGTAACAAATGTATGTAATTCTAATAAATTCGTAATACTATTATAACTGATATTTAACAAAAATACTTTGGCGGTTGTTTGGATATTTGTATAATAATGACCATTATTAACCATTGTATTTTTTAATATTTGATTTACATCATCCACATTATAACTACCGACGGGAATAATTACACTAGTAACACCTATAGTCGCATCCGCGTCTGCACTTGTTCCATAAGCCCACTGATAACTAAATGTGACTTGATGCGATACGTGATATTTAGCACAATGATTCAACCCTTGCGGTGAATAAACATTGCCTATCGCACCGGCTGAACCGGGCATCATGGTAGAATCCCCTGACCGAATATAATTGTATTGATTCTGCGAAAATGCACGGTTACGACTTTCTAAATATTGTTTAGTAGATGTATAATATGTATCATTATTCGCATTCACATTATAATTTCGTTTTATATTACCGCTACTTCTCACACGATTTAGTGCATTTTGTGCGGGATTTAAACATACTGATTTAGATGATAGGGCATTGCATGTTCCTGGATGTTCGGTTGAGTTATTCACATAGTTAAAATCAAGTGTTTCTATTAAACCATTTTTAATAGGTGCAGTAGATATAATATATCCATTGGGCGAATTCATTTCATCAAACCGAACATGTTTTTGAGTGCATGTTTTAATTGATTTAGATACTATTTCACGGCGGTATATTTTCAATGGTTGAGCCATTCTTAAATTATACATGTTTGTATTAGAATTTGTATTCATTTGGATATTAGATGTGATTTGTTGAAACGTTTTACCTTTCCATTTATAAATGGGGATTTCATTCATGTTTAATCTAGCCAACATTTTATTTTATTATATTATATATTATATATTATATTATAATAAATGAATTTCAAACTTCCCGCATTTCCTACAATTCCTATGATATCTAAACAGGTAGTTTTAATTAGTCTACTTGTATTTTTTCTTATTATAGTTGTGCTTTATTTTGTGAAATCTGTCCAAGAAGGGGCTGCTACTATGAATTCTACAAAAGAAGACAAAGAAGACAAAGAAGACAAAGAAGACGAAGAAGACGAAGATAAGAAAGAATCATTTCAAGAAGGTGCTACACGCATGCCGGTTTCTCAAGCAACTCAGCAATTAAAGAATGCCGAGAAAGACGCAGTCAATGCAAATAAAAAAGTAACTGCGGCTAAGGCTAGTCTTAAAGCCGCGACTGCTTCGGCGGCTAAGCCTGTTGCTCCTGCGGCGGCTAAGCCTGTTGCTAAGCCTGTTGCTAAGCCTGTTGCTCCTGCGGCGGCTAAGCCTGTTGCTAAGCCGGTTGCTCCTGCTGCTTTTCCACGCTAATAATAATAATCGTAAAAGGATATTAGAAACATAATGATATACATACTATTACTTAATAATGAATTTCGCATTATCATTAGACCAATTTAACAAAAACCAAATATTATTTTTAGAAACCAAAAAAAATATTATTATGAATGGAAATTTTACTAAACTCATTTATTCTGATTCTCATATCACAATGAATGGTTTATATTTTATATTACCGCTACATATACAATTAGTTGAATCAGTTCAAATCGCCGAACCTAATGCAGTAAGTCGCAATATTATTCGTTTTTTACCACAAACAACCGAAAATTCTGGCTATATTAATTCTTTGATTAATATTGAACATCAAATACTAGAATATTTTAAACAATATTATGGTATTAATAAATTTTCAGTATATATTTTACATGACCAATTATGCAATGGGTCTTTGAAGTTATTCAAAGATTATGTGGTTGATGCATCGGATTCGCTAAGTTCGTCAGATTCGCCGGATGATAAAAAACGCAATATACAATATTTATTAAAAATATCGGGATTATGGGAAAATTCACATAGTGTTGGGCTTACATTCAAAGTAATTGAATCTATAAAGCGACCTATTGATTTTATTTGATACTATTTTACACGCGTTTAGATATTTTATTTTCTATATTTCTTGGATTTTCTATATTTACTCTAAAAATCTGTGTTGTAGATAAATTAGCATGTTTATATTTGTCTTTAAGTTTTTGGTTTAACTCGTGTAAAGTGATTGTTTTATTTTTATTTATTTCATCAACTAAAAACTTAACATATTCCCAACGCATTAAACTTCTTGGGATGCATTTGAATATTTTACAAACTTCTTCTTGTGTTTTATCTTCAACTAAATAATATTGAACTGCGGTTAATTTATAATCATTACTTTTATGAGAAGGCATATATTATTGAATTATTTTTTCATAAAATTGATTAATAAAAAAATTGAAATGTAATACTTAAACAAATAAGTATTACATTATTATATAAAGATGAGTGAATTAAACGCAACAGAAGAAAATACGCAATTAATAATTATTAATAAGGGGACTGGTGCTGGTGGTGCGAATACAAATTATTATGGAAAAAAGTTTGAAGAAAAAACTAATAATCAGCAAAGATTATTAGAAATGGGATATACCAAAAATAGTTTTACAAAAAAACCCAAAAAAGCATATGACTATTATTTATCAAAAACATTTGAAGATAAAACAATTGTGTTTGTATTACAAAATGGACTAAAAATGTATATGAAAAATAAATACAATATTGATTTGTTTAGATGTCCCGATGAAGCGTATATTATTGAATATATAAGCGGTAGAAAAGTAATAAAAATATTAGAAAAAAAGGAACAAAATGTAGAGGGTTCAGTAGAAACTAAACTATGGTCTGGACCTTCGCTTAAAAGAGAGTATGAATTAGTTTTGGGTGCAGAGTTTGAGGTGTTTTATGGATTTTGCGTAAGCGAGTTTTTGAAAAAGAAACTTATTTCAAACGAAAAAAAATATACAATATTAAATACAATATTTAATGAAAATAATATTGCGGTTTTATTTGGCGACGATGAAAATTATTTTGAAACATTTGATACATGGTTTAATAATTCTTTATAATAACTTCTTTTGCCTTTGCGTCTGGATTTTTGGAATTAATTGACCTTTTACATAAAATTGATAATGTGCTATATTTTTCATTTGTAAAGTTTTCACGCACTAAACTCACATCAGCATTACTTAACATTATTTTTTTATTTGTATCGGTTAAAATATGTATTAATTTAAATAAATTGTTATGGTTTTCTATGTTAAACCCATTTTCAGTATATCCTACAAATGAAGTATCTGTTTCGGGAGCATATGGAGGGTCAAGATATACAAAATCATTCGGTTCTACAATTGTTAGTGATGTATTAAAATCACAGCATTCAAATACTACATTTTGAATTAAATTATGTATTTCTTCTAAATGTTCTTTATTTATAATTTCTGGATTGGTATAGTGTCCGTATGGAACATTAAATCCTTTTGGACCAACCCTAAATACACCTCTAAAACAAGTTTTATTTAAGAATATAAACATAGCAGAACCTAATATACTTTTTTTATCAGTTAAGCATAATTTATTATATTCACTTCTTATCCAATAATAGTAATTTTCTTTTGCGATTTTTGCTTCTGCTATATTTGTTGGTGTTCTATTTATTTCTCCATTTCCACATTCGTTAAAATCCGTAATAATAGTTTGCAGTATATCATATAATTCATTATGGCGTGTTTGAATGTTTTTGTAAATATAAATTAATGGTTCATTCAAATCATACGCATATATATTACCTTGTATCTTTATAATCTTAATTTTTACATAAGATAATAAAGTTAATAAAACACTACCTCCTCCTAAAAATGCTTCACGATAATTATTTATTTCAACTGGAAAATCCGTAATAAGTTTATCTATTATTTGGGTTTTTCCGCCAACCCACTTTAAAATCGGTTTGGGGATATGTATTTTTTTTGTAGGGACATCTTTAACGAGTTTATTATCATAAACAATTTCAATATTGTTAATTGTGTCGCTTGGTGAAGTTTTTTTAATTTCAATTAATTTTTCTTTAACAGCATTATCTATCATTTCTTTTATTTTACTTTCAACCACACACGGATTTTTTTTATTAGTATGTGTTGTATAGTGAGATTTTTGGTTAAACTCTTTTCCGCACTTTTCGCAATTGTATTTACCCATTTTTAGTTATATATATAACATAATATAATATTTTTAAATCAATTTTTTAATATATAGTTTAATATACCCAAAAATACCTAAATATAGGTATTCCTAAATTATTTCAATAAAATTACAATTTACATTTTAGACAAAAACGGCGTTTGAAATGAGAAAAGGTGTAAAAATAATAATTTGTAAAAATGGGCGTTTGAAATGAGAAAAGGTGTAAAATCACCTTTTCCTGAAATTTCAAAATATCATACTTCTTCACCATATCGCATTAACTCAATTTTTCTTGTAATATGAGTACTAGTAATTGTCTTAACATACATAACTGTTATTTCGGGGTGAATCGTCCAAAATAGTAGCAAAATCATATTGAGTTCGGCTAAAATATTCAATAATTTTTTCTCTACTTATTTCAGTAGACATTATTATATATATATTATATACATATAATTTTTTCAATCTCACGGTGTTTGATCTATATTAGTAAAACAACATAAATATATTGTTACATATCACAATATATTTATCAATATAACTCCATGTCTATTCCTAAAATTATACATCAATTATGGATTGGGCCTAAACCTTGTCCCATTAATTTAATGAATACATGGAAAGATAAGCATCCCGATTACGAATATATTTTATGGACAGAAAGTGAAATTGAAAAACGGGGCATCACATTCGTATGTTCTAGACAAATTGAAATGATACATGAAATCAATGGAAAGGCCGATATTATGCGATGGGAATTATTGTATAAATACGGCGGCGTTTTTGTGGATGCAGATTCTATTTGCATTGAACCACTGGACGATTTTTTCATGAAAAAAAAGGCATTTGCTACATATGAAAATGAAAATGTTCGGGCAGGATTAATCGCCACGGGAACGATGGGCTTTATACCTCAATATCCATTATGCCGCGATATTATTAATTGGATAAATTCGGATGATTCTACGGATAATATTAAAAAATTTCGGGCTTGGTATAGTGTCGGTCCTGCATTATTGACGCGATATTTGGATTCGGGGAAATATCGCGATTTCTCGGTATTTCCGAGCCACTGTTTTTTACCGAATCATTTCACGGGATTAAAATATGAAGGTCATAAAAAAGTATATGCACATCAAGAATGGGGGACGGCCAATCAGAGTTATGATACGATGAATTCGGCGATATTACCTATAGAGTTATGCGAGCCAACCATTTGGATTTCTGTTTTGGTATCAAGTTATAATACGGATCATTACCATATTCGCGAATGTTTGGATTCTATTAAAGCACAAAATGGACATTTTGGTATAGAATTAGTATGGGTAAATGATGGGTCAACTTCGGAAAATACTGCGATTCTGGAATCCGAATTGGAACTATTTAGAGATAAAACGCGGTTTTGTAAAGTGATATACGAAAAAACGGCGGATAATCGGGGAACTCACGATTGTCTGAATCGCGGTATCATATTATGTTCTAATGAATTGATTTTTAAAATGGATTCGGATGATATTATGCTCCCCGAACGAATTCGCATTCAAATGGCGTTTATGGGAAAAACGGCCGATTGTGTTGTCTGCGGGTCTGCGATACAATTCTTCAAAAATGATAGTATTGGAGACCCACAGTCAAAAATGATGCAAATGGAGAAAAAACATGCACTGGTATTTACTTGGGCCGATTTTTTGAAAACCCGCCCGGACTGGTTTTTGAATCATCAGACTTTGTGTTTTCGCAAATCGGCGGTTCTGGCCGTCGGTAATTATAACAAAAATCGGTTATATACATCTATTATGGAAGATTATGATTTAGAATTGCGATTATTGAAACGCTATGGTCGTGTATACTCTTTACCTGATATATTATTATATTATCGTATTCATCCAAAACAATTAACGTATCTACATATAACTGATAGTGTTGAAAACCGGACTATTAGAAGACAAATAATAGATGATGCTATATCATTTACTTGAATGGTGTAAATGTTACAAAGCCATTCGCATACTCGCCCCTCGTCTACCCGATGGACCCGCAATAAATGGCGGTTTATTAGTTCTTATATCATAAACCGAACGTTTATTCGGGTTTTCTTGGAATTCTGTCGTGAAATCAATTACTTTTATATTACCACTATTATAATCTTGGACCGATAAATTATACCGTAAATTGCTGATTGAACTAATTCCTTCGGGAACTTGTTTAATATATCGGTCAAACTCGCCGCGGTTTACCCCCTTTGTTACGGTTTTTGTGGTTTGACTAATATTGGGGTCACGTATAGTATAAAACTGACTTCGGTCTATCGTAATATTGGCTATTTGGGCCCGTTTATTCAACAAATTATCTTCAAATCCCCATGCCCAATAATTGGGGAATCCATTCATTTTTTCAAAATCTTGGCCAGTAATGGAAACAATTCCGCCTAATGTGAAATTATATCCATAAAAATGCTTGATTATTCCTTGACTTGTTTCGTAATTGATTAATCCTTTTTTGATGGGTATTGTATCTACATCATTGAATACAATTGTGATGTTTTTATAATCATTGGGGTATAATCGCTTAATTAATAGAAATCCGATATTTTTCATAGCACCACGATTAAATGTGCGATTATCGCCCTGTTCTATGAAAAATATTTTGTAATACTTTTGGTCCATATCTTCTAGTATAATGGACATTTTATCCGTAAAATGCTGTTTATCTTCACTGCGGTCTCTATAGGGTATTATAAATACAATCTTGGGAATATGTGCGATGATTTGCTGAATTGACCCATCTTCATTAAATACTATATCGGGATATGTAGGTTCTGGAATTATATCTATTATAATATTTGATGTTGGTTCTGGAGTCGGTTCTGGACTAGGAACGGGTTCTGGAGTCGGTTCTGGGGTCGGCTCGGGGGTCGGCTCGGGGGTCGGCTCGGGGGTCGGCTCGGGGGT